>VFQN01002414.1_pt1 | contig 28838 bp, 26 predicted proteins | sample 3512371 | NCBI WGS metagenome assembly VFQN01 (sample SAMN10412370, study PRJNA504923) | tailings metagenome | isolation source: Replicate 2 from Balatoc abandoned mine | place: Philippines: Itogon, Benguet | collected 2017-08-28
GATCGGCAAGCGGGACGTGTGGTCTGCAGCCCGGGCGCAGGCCGAGCGACCGGACGTGCGGTATGGCCTGCTGGCTGTGGACTACATGCCTGCTGCTGTGCTGCACCGCGGCCTGACCCGGGTGTCCGCTGGCCTTGCTCGCGGGCAGCTGCGCCCGCTACCCAGCGCGACGCACACCCTTTCTTCCGTTGCCGCTGCGCTGAGGCAGATGTCGCAGGCGCGTCACGTGGGCAAGGTGGTGGTGTCCGCCATTGAGGCATCCGCCGGCAGCCCGCATGGTGCGTCCAGCTCTGTCAGGAGCATTGCCGCTCCGAGCCGCATCCTCATCACCGGCGGCACGGGGACCCTCGGCCTCCTGCTGGCCGACTGGTTTGCCCAGCAGGGCGCGACCCACATCGAGCTGCTCAGCCGCAGCGGAGCCGTTGCCCCTGAGGCTGCCACCCGGCTCCTGAACGGCACCTCGCCGACTGCTGGTGGAGCGTGCATCACCATCTGCGCCTTCGACAGCTCCACGGCATCCGACGGCACTGCCAGTCTGGCGGACCCCAGCGGCAGCGGCCTGCTCGTGGGCGTGCTGGTGCACGCAGGCGGGGTGTTGGCGGACGCAACCTTGGCCAACCAGTCCCTGGCCTCCCTGCGCAAGGTCCTGGCGCCCAAGCAGGCGGCCCTCAGGCACCTGGCCGACCTGGGCAGGGCGCACCCCACGGCTGCCCAGCTGCTCTTCTCGTCCATCGCCTCCCTCCTGGGGGCACCAGGGCAGGCGAACTACAGTGGCGCAAACGCGGGGCTGGACGGGTTTGCATCGAGCTGCCTGGAGCAGGGCGTGGCGGCCACCAGCGTGCAGTGGGGCGCGTGGTCTGGCGGCGGCATGGCGGCGCAGGACGCGCAGACGGCGGCCCGCGTGGAGCGCATGGGCATGGCGCTGCTGCGGCCGGAGCAGGGGCTGGCGGCGCTGCAGGGTGAGCTGGTGCAGCTATGTGATGTGCACATGTATGTCTACATATTCGTCCTGGCATAACACAGTGCGTTGGTAGCCCCTTGCATCTGCTACTACAACGGGAGAGGGGAAGGGCATAAGCACTGCCTACGCAATGCTGCATGGCCACTGCCTACGGAAGCATTTTGCACGTTGTACCGGAATGCCATGACCACCCCTTGCTCTACCCTCTTTCCTCTTGCAGGCGTCATCTCGTCCCTGGCGCTGCCCAGCCCTTCCAACGCCTCCCCGCACGGCGTGGTCGCTGCCAACCCCTTCCGTTGGCCAACTTTCCTGGCCCGCCTTCCGGCCGGCCCCGTACCCCCACTCCTCACCCACTTCGCCAGCCAGGTGCAGCAGCAGCAGCCCGACAGGCCTGCCCCAACCGGCACAACGCCTTCGCACAAGGAGCAGCCCCGCACCAAGGCAGCGACCGCCAGCAGCAGCGGCGCGCGCTCCGCCGGCCCAGACGCATCGGCGGTGCTGGCCGCTGTGTCCGAGGCAGCCGCTGCCGTCATGGGTGTGGCCAGCCTGGACCCGCAGGCGTCCCTCATGGAGGCCGGCCTGGACAGCCTGGGTGCGGTGGAGCTGCGCAACCAGCTCAGCCGCACCTTTGGGCTAGAGCTGCCCGCCACCCTCATGTTCGACTACCCCACAGCCGCGGCGGTGGCAGGTTACGTTACCGGGGAGCTGGCGGCAGCTGGCGGAAGCGGTGGTGTGTCTCTGCCGGGCACGGGAGGTGGTGCAGATGAGTTCCATGAGGGAGAGCGGGATGGCTCGGAGGACGAGGAGGGCAGCGGTTTGGAGGAGAGCGACGAGGAGGCTGTGCTGGCGGCAAGCGATGCGGCAGCGCACCGCAGCGGCAGGGCCCGAGGCATGTATGCGCGCGGCGGCCGCCTGGCGGTGCAGCGGCAAGAAGCCCAGTCCACGGTGCTGCTGACCGGCCTGAGCCTGCGGGTGCCGGGCGGCGTGTCCGGGCTGCAGCAGCTGTACGCCGCGGGCAGGGATTGCCTGGAGCTGCACGGCCCTGCGCCGTACGGCCGATGGGACCAGGAGCTGACGTACATGGCCCGCAACGGTAAGGAGTTAGATTCCACCTTGCCCTGAATCAACGGATACCTCTCGCTCATTTGCCGAGAGGTGCTTAGCTTGGACGGTAGCCACAGGTCCTTATGTTTAGGGCGCGGCTCTTATATTCAGAGCTTCTGCAAAGTTCGCAATGGTTTTGAAGCAGCCACTGTCCCGCTCCCTTGCAATGCAGACGGCACCATGTCGCGGCTAGGCGCCTTTGTGCCCAGCGTGCACGACTTTGACCCGGCCGCCTTCGGGCTGGGCGACGGCGAGGCGGCTCTCATGGACCCACAGCAACGACTGCTGCTGGAGGAGACCCTGGCCGCCCTGGTGGACGCTGGAAGGCAAGTCTGCCCTCTTCAAACTTACACCGTGGCCGTACCTACCTAGCATGTTCTGCCGTACATGATCCTTGTAACAAACATTGTGCGGAGGTCACCAACCAAGACATGTTCCTGTCGCGTGACCCCAGGTCGCCTTCTGCGCTGGCCGGCACCCCCGCCGGAGTGTTTGTGGGCTGCATCTGGCTCGAGTACGCCGAGCTGCTCCGCGGCGCGGGCGGCCGGCCGGGCGGCAGCGCGCAGGCGGTGACGGGCAACGGCCTAGCCTTCATGGCGGGCCGCGTGTCGTACACCTTCGGACTGACAGGTAGGTTGCAGCTAGCGTCCGGTAGTTGCGACGCTGACAATGGTATTGCAGGCCCAGTGCAGTTGCTCGAAAACTAGGATGCCTGCCTATGTGGAGGAGGCAAGTGCTCGCTGGTTGCACGGCTTGCGCTGACGCCACTCGTCCGCGTGTGCAGGCCCCTGCGTGCCCACCAACACCGCCTGCTCCAGCTCCCTGGTGGCGGCCCACCTGGCGGCCGCCAGCCTGCGATGCGGCGACTCGGCCGGGTTGGCCGTCGCCTCGGGCGTTAACGCCATCCTGCTGCCGCGGGGAGCAACCGCCGCCATGACAGCCGTACAGGTGCGAGCCTGCTGCTGCTCCTGCTGCTGCTCCAACTGATGCTGCCTAATAGCGCTGTGCCCATACACACATACTGGCAGGCAGATGCTAAATACCACTCGCCATGGATGTCTGGTGCCCGCCTGCGCAGGCTCTGTCACCTGACGGCCGCTGCAAGGCCTTCGGCGCCGAGGCGGACGGCTACGGCCGCGGCGAGGGCTTCGCATCCCTCGTCCTGGAGGCGGCTAACGCGACCTCGTTCGAGCCCCACCGCACCCCTTACGCGGTCTTCGCTGGCTCGTCCGTCAACCAGGACGGCCGCAGCAGCGGCCTGACTGCTCCACATGGGCCCAGCCAGACCGCCCTGGTGGCGGCAGCTATGGCAGCTGCCAACGCCCCCGTGTTGCACTTCGCAGCGACCCATGGGACGGGCACGCCCCTGGGCGACCCCATCGAGACCAACGCCCTCCGCAAGGCGCTCATCAGCGCCGCCACCTCCGCCTCCCGCCCACAGCACGGCCAACAGCAAGCGCTGGTAACATCCTCAAGGGATGCCGGCGGCAGTCCGCTGGCGCTGTGCACCCTGGGCGCGGTCAAAGCCCTCACAGGTCACCTGGAGGGCACAGCCGGCATCGCAGGCCTGCTGCAGGCGCTGGTCTTCCTGCTGCAGCGCGCCACGCCGCCCCTGCGCTACCGGGCCCTCAACCCCCACGTGGCCTCCACGCTGGCGCCACCTGGTGCCATGGAGCCCTCTGCGGGCGGCGCCCGCCTCCCCATCCAGGCATCCCCCGGCCTTACCTTCGGGCCCGGCACATCCCACAGTGCCCACCAACCGAACGAGGCTGAGGTGTGCTACGCGGGCACCAGCTCCTTCGGCATGAGCGGCGTCAACGCACACGCCGTCATCAGCTCTGTGCAGCCAGGCGCTCATGGCACCCCCGCCGAGGCCGGAGCGGAGTCTTCACCTGCCACCAGCTCTGGCGGCAGCAACGGCGTGACGTGGGTGCGGCGCGACTTCCAGCGGCTGGTGCCCCTGTCCGTGGGCCACCCCCTGGCTGCCTACGCCCGTGCCCTGCCGCCAACCTCTCGCAACGCCTCCCGCCTGGTCGAGATCGTCCTCCCGTTGTCGGCGCCCCAAGTCGCTTACATGTACGACCACATTGTGGGCGGCAAGGCGCTGTTCCCTGGCGCCGGCTACCTGGAGATGGCCCTGGCTGCGGCGGTGGCGGCGGCCCCGACCGCTGCGGTCCCCGGCTCGCAGCTGTCGCTGTCACTGGTGGGCACCCGCTTCCTGGCGCCATGTGTCATGCCCCTGCCGGCAGCCGAGGGCTCAGCGGAGGGCAGCACCAGCAGCAGCAGCGGCAGCGGTGCCCTTGAGCTGGTGGCTGTGCTGGACACGTCCACCGGTGCCGTGCAGATCTCCTCGCGCAGCGCTGACGCCAGCAGGTCCCAGAGGGAGCAGCCGCGCCTGCACATGACCACTCAGGTCGCCGTGGCATTGGCGCTGCCAAGCGCCGTGGGCAAGGCCGCTGATGCAGCTCCCGCAGCCGGCAGCAGTGCTACCCACAGCCCCAGGTCCAAGTCCCTGTCCGCTGACGCCAACCGTGCGCGATGCCCCGTCCCCTTGGCCCCCACCGTTCTATACGGCAAGTTGTCGGAGGCGGGCCTGCAGTACGGTCCCCCCTTCCGCCCGTTGCTCGCCATCCACACAGACCCTCAGGCCGGCCTGGCGGTGGGCCGCCTGGCGCCGCGGCCTCAGTCTCAGCAGTCTACGGCCCGCCAGGTCGCCGCCTGCTGGCAGCAGTCGTCCTCGCCCGACGGGCATTTCATCCACGTGGCGGCACTGGACGGCCTGCTGCAGCTTGGGGCAGCCGCTGCCGTCGCTCAGGCGGCCTCGGGCGCCAGGTCTGCCCCCGGCGGCGCCTACGTGCCAGCACGGGTGGCGGCGTACACGGTGGCGTTGCGGGCGGATGCAGCTGGAAGCTGTGCGTTGCCCCCAGCCGCATGCGAGGACCACATGTTCGGCCTGGCAGCGGCAGCGGCGACGGGCGCAGCTGCTGCGGGCTCGGGTGCAAAGGATCTGGCTTCACACCGGGACCACATGCTGTGTGACACCCTGGGCGGCCAGGTGTGCGTCCTCAGTGATCTCGAGTCCAGGCCCATCGGACAGGCGAAGGCGCAGCGGCTGTCTGCTGCAGGGACCAGCAAGACAACCGGTCAAGAGGACCAGCATGGGGTGCTGTTCGACGTGGTATGGGCAGCATCGGAGCCGGGCGAGGCTGCGGCGGCGAGCAACAGCAGCAAAGGCACAGCTTCGTCGCTGTCATTGCTGCCCTCGACCCTGCCTGCAGCTGCGGCCCTTGCGGCGCTACAGCAGACCGCCCATGCTGCAGTGGTAGGGGCGCAGCTGCGCCTCGGATCCGACCCGGCCACAGCAGCTTCCACAGCCCCACTCGCAGGCATGCTGCGCACCTTCAACGCGGAGCATCCAACTCGCCCCGCAGCAATCTCATCAGCCACAGCAGCAACGGTCCTGGCCGAACCTGCAGCTGTCGCCCACCTGGTCGTGCCGCAGCACAGCAGCAGCGCTACCACATCGGCTGCTACGGACAGCTACGGTCCTGCCACACACGCTTCCATTACATCTACCGCTGTCCTGGTTCCTGCCACCGTCCCTGCCTCCGCACCTCCGGCGCACCAGCTGCTCCCCCAGCCGCGCGGCTCGCTCAGCAGCCTGGTGCCGGTGGCCCTGGACACCTCCGTGCCGCTGGGCCCAGGCACCCTGCTGCTCAAGGTGGAGGCGGTTGGCGTGAACTTCCGCGACGTGCTCAACGTGCTGGGCATGTACCCGGGAGACCCGGGCGCGCCGGGCGGCGACTGCTCCGGCGTGGTGGTGGGCGGCGGCAGCCCGGCCCTGCCCGCCGGCACCGCCGTGTTCGGGCTGGCCGCGGGCAGCCTGGGCACGCTGGTGCACTGCCGCCCCGCCACGCTGGCGGCCATGCCCGGCTGCCTGACGTTCGAGGAGGCCGCCACCATGCCCACCGTGTTCATCACGGCGCACCAGGTGTTTGGGGCCGCTGCGGCGCTGCGTCCTGGCGAGCGTGTGCTGCTTCACGGCGCCGCCGGTGGCGTGGGCCTTGCGTCCCTGCAGGTGGTGTCCGCGCTGGGCGGCCAGGTGGTGGCCACTGCCGGCAGCCCCGCCAAGCGTGCGCTGCTGCGTGGCCTGGGCGTGAGGCACGTGGCCAACAGCCGCGACCTGAGCTTCGTGGAGGAGGTGGCGGTGGCCACGGGCGGCCGCGGCGTGTCCGTGGTGCTCAACAGCCTGACCAGCCCCGGCATGGTGGCGGCCAGCCTGGCCGGGCTGTCCCGCGGCGGGCGCTGGGTGGAGATCGGCAAGCGGGACGTGTGGTCTGCAGCCCGGGCGCAGGCCGAGCGACCGGACATGCGGTATGGCCTTCTGGCTGTGGACTACATGCCCGCTGCTGTCCTGCACCGCGGCCTGACCCGGGTGTCCGCTGGCCTTGCCAGTGGCCAACTGCGTCCGCTGCCCAGCGCGACGCACACTCTCACATCCGTGGCAGCTGCCCTGCGGCAGATGTCCCAGGCACGTCACGTGGGCAAGGTGGTGGTGTCAGCATCAGCTGGCCCGTCGGTCTCGTCCTCAACCCTCAGCCCCGGCATCAGCAGTCTCCACCTCACCAGCGGCTGCACGGCGCTGGTCCTGGGCGGCACGGGCACGCTGGGCTGCCTGGTTGGCTCCTGGCTGTCCAGCCGTGCCGCTGTGGGTCGCGTGGTGCTGCTCAGCCGCAGCGGCAAGCTGCCGGCCGAGGCAGCAGCCTCCCTGCTCAGTGCACCCCTGCGCTGCGAGCTGGTCGTGGTGGCGTGCGACGGAGCATCCTCAGAGGACGCGCGGGCCGCCCTCTCCACCGCCGGCAGCTCCGGCCCCATCGGGGTGGTCATGCACGCCGGCGGGGTGCTGGCCGATGCCACGTTTGCTGCCCAGTCCCTGGGCGGCCTCAGGGCGGTCCACGCGCCCAAGGGTGCGACGGCGGCCGCCATGACGGCGGCTGAGGAGCTGCACCCTGGAGTCGGCCACGTGCTGTTCTCATCCGTGGCTTCGCTCCTAGGCTCCCCTGGCCAGGCCAACTACGGGGCGGAGAACGCGGGGCTGGACGCAAGGGCAGAACTCCGCAGGCGCGAGGGTGTTCCGGTGACCAGCGTGCAGTGGGGCGCGTGGTCTGGCGGCGGCATGGCGGCGCAGGACGCGCAGACGGCGGCCCGCGTGGAGCGCATGGGCATGGCGCTGCTGCGGCCGGAGCAGGGGCTAGCGGCGCTGCAGGGCGTCCTGTCGGCGCTGTCCGGCGGGGCCTCTCCCGCTTCCGCTGCGCTCCCTGCTGTATTGGCGGCGGTGCCCTTCCGCTGGCGGACCTTCCTGGCCCGCTTCCGGCCTCCTGGAGTCCCCGCTGCCGCCGCAGCGGTACCGCCATTGCTCGCGCAGATGGCGTCAGTGGTGCCGGCGGAGGCAGCCTCGCCGGCGGCGGCAGGCGCTGCCGCAAGCCGCCGGCGGCCTGCCTCCGCGGCAGCGGCAATTCCCTTCAGCCTCCAGGACATTACATCAGCGGTGTCCGAGTGCGTCGTGGGCGTGGTCGGCTCGTCCGTGCCCCCCGACACGCCGCTCATGAGCGCTGGCCTGGACAGCCTGGGCGCGGTGGAGCTGCGCAACGCGCTGGAGGGGAGGCTGGGGCTGCAGCTGCCCGGCACGCTGGTGTTCGACTACCCCACCATCGGCGCGGTGTCTTCCTTTATCTCCGAGCAGCTGGGCGCAACAGCAGGGATCCCTGCATGCTATCATGAAGACGACAACGATCAGCACGACACCAGCCCCCTGGCATCCCAAATCATACCCACTGGAATGGCCATGCAGCCCAAGGGCACCACCGTCAGCACTCACCCCAGCAGCTCCATGGTCGTCGCCATCATCGGCCTGTCAACCCGCTCTCCCAAGGACGCCATCATCCACAGCCCACAGCAGCCCCAATCCCAGGCTCTTGCGATGGATTCCATCTCGCCCGTGCCGCTGTCCCGCTGGGACGTGGACCGGCTGTGGCACGCCACGGGCCACCCCCACGCGCGCTTCGGCGCCTGGCTGCCGGACCTGGACCTGTTCGACGCGTCCGCCTTTGGCATCAGCGCCCCTGAGGCGGCGCTCATGGACCCGCAGCAGCGGCTGCTGATGCACGTGTCGCACGAGGCCATGTCGCAGGCGGCAGCGGCCAGGGCGGGGAGCGGCCAGGGCGGCGTGGGCGGAGCGCTGGGGGCCTCGACGGCGGTGGCTGTGGGTATCGCCAGTGCGGAGTACAACAACTGGGTTTGCAGGTGGGTCACTCGCTCACTCCACACGGAAGCCCAACAACGCATTTGCCGAGTTGTTTGTGCCTTGTATGACACCCTTTAGTAAAGATGAAGCCTGCAACGTGCTGATCTAGGCTTGACCGTGCATGCATTTTGGTCAGTCTGAATCCAAGCCATCATGCAGGTCGCCGAACGGAACTTGGTCTTGGCGTGCATGCATGAGTAAACTCTCCTCACCTGTACCCTACCAGGCGAGCCGGAGTACCGACATCAGCCTACAGCGCTACTGGCGGCGCCCTGTCCGTCGCCTCCGGCCGCCTGTCGTACACGTACGGCTTTAGCGGCCCATCAGTCAGCGTGGACACGGCGTGCTCGTCCTCCCTGGTGGGCGCCCACTGGGCGCTGCAGGAGCTGCTGCGGGGAGGCAGCGCTGCCTCCAGGGCCGCCGTGACCGCGGGTGTGGGCGTGCTGCTGAGCCCCGACCCCACGGCCATGTTCCAGAAGGCGGGCATGCTGGCGGCGGACGGCCGCTGCAAGACGCTGGACGCCACCGCGGACGGCTACGTGCGTGGCGAGGCGGTGGCGGCGCTGGTGATGGCGGTGCTGGGCACGGAGCGGGATGGGCAGCGGGAGCAGGGTGGGGCGGTGCTGGCGGTGGTGCGGTCGTCCGCGGTGAACCAGGACGGCCGCAGCAGCAGCCTGACGGCGCCAAACGGCCCAGCCCAGCAGGCGGTGATGCGGGCGGCGCTTGTGGCTGCGGACCTGCAGGTAGGGTAAAGATGGAGATTGTTGTGCCAAGCAGCTACAACACATGATGCCGACGTCACTTGCATGAGCCGCGTCCCAAGCGCAACCTGTGAATGTTGCATGCTCACGTGCGGCTTGTTCACGCCTTTCGCAGCCGGGTCACATCACCACCGTGGACCTGCACGGCACCGGCACACCCCTTGGCGACCCCATCGAGGTGGGCGCCGTCGCCGCCGTCCTCGTGGCCGGCGGGCGCCGCGCCCTGGGCAGCCACTCTGCCCCTGGCCCTGGCCCGCTCACCCTGTCCGCCGCCAAGTCCAAGGCGGGCCACACGGAGGCGGCCAGCGGCGCCCTGGGCCTGGCCCACGCGCTGCTGGGCCTGGGCGCGCAGCGGCCGCACGCGCTGCTGCACCTGCGGGCGGTCAACCCCATGCTGGAGGCCTCGCTGGCTGCAGGGGCTGGCGGTCATGGGTCGGCACCGGCCTGGATGCTGCCGCGCGGCGCCATGGGTGGCCCCAGCGTGCAGGCCCCCGAGGCAGCCATCACCGGAGTCAGTGCGTTTGCCTTCCAGGTGGGCCCCTAGCATTCCTGTCTCAATGCTGTACGTGTTCATTACTTAGGGCGGTAATGGGGCTTGAGTGGTCTGTAGTACAGCTTTGCTGCGGAGGCACTGATGTCTACCCTTTCCATGCTCCCCACAGGGAACAAACGCTCACGTGCTGCTGCAGCGAGCCGACCAGCCCCCCTCGCGTAGTGCCTCACCACCCCGGGCGACCGACGTCATCACCTGGCAGCATTCCTGCCACTGGGTGGCGCCGCCGGCCGCCTTGGCCGTCTCGTCTGCCTGGCCCCTCCACGCCACCGCCACCTACCCCTCGCTATCCACGCCGCACCAGAACCCCCTGTGCGCCGTCTTGGAGTGCAACCTCGCTCACCTTCCAGCCCTCGCCGCCCTCGCACGCGGCCTCACCGCCGGCGGGCACGCCATCCTGCCCACGGGCCTGCTGATGGAGGTGCTGGCAGCTGCCATGGTGGTGCTGCTGCCGGATGCCAGCCAGCCGCACAGCACCCACACCGGCACTACCGCCGCCCTAAGGGACGTCGCCTTCCTGGCGCCAGTCAGCGCGGTGGAGCTGCAGGCTGCTGAGCCTGCCTCCCTGCTGTGCCTGGCCCGGGTGGACGGCTCCCTGGAGCTGGTCACCCTCACCACCGTACAGCACAACGCTAGCCAGCAGCAGCAGCAGCGGGCACGGCGGGTTGCGCGGGGGGCAACAGCGTCAACGCCAGCCCACCGCGTCACGCGGCATGTGTCCGCTTCGCTGGCGCCGATGTCCCCGCCTGCTGGCCAACAGCTTCACCCGAACGCCTTGGACGGCCTCGCAGCCCTGCACCGGTCCATCTTCAGCAAGCCGCAGCAGCAGACACCTGCAGCAGGCTCCTTCGCCGCAGTGGCGTCGGAGCCGCTGCTTGGCTCCACTGCCAGCGCCGCGTCTCGCTGGACGGAGGGCATGTTCGGCTCTCCTGCCTCCCTGGAGGCCGCCCTGCAGCTGCACGGCTGCGCCGCCCTGGAAACTGACGCCAACGCCTCTCGCGTGCTGCGCCGCGTGGCATGCTGCCTGCTGCCCGGCCGTGCGGAGAACAAGCAGCAACAGTACACCACCGAGGACTCATCCAGCTGTGGCATGCATGCCGGAAGCGGTGGCTCAGAGCTCCGCTTGGTGGGAGCCCCAGGCGGTGAGGCGCAGCACAGCGTGTGGCAGCTGTCGGGCCTGGAGCTGGCCACACTGTCAGCGGCCCGTGCCAGCGCGTCGCCTGCCCCCGCGGCCACTTCCGCAACCGCCAGTCGCGGCCAGGCCTCCGGCGCGGGCCCCACGGCAGCTCTGGACGGTGAGGAGCTGCGGCGGGTCGTACAGCAGGTGGTTGCGCAGGTGGTTGGCGTGGAGGTGGGCGAAGAAGAGCCGCTCATGGCCGCTGGCCTGGACAGCCTGGGCGCCGCCGAGCTGCGGAACGTGCTGCAGGACCAGCTGCAGCTGCAGCTGCCCGCCACCCTGGCCTTCGACTACCCCACACCCGCCTCCATCATCTCCTACCTCCAGCAGCAGCTGGCTGCCACCTCGTCATCGCACAGGTCCTCCGCACTGGCAGCATCCCTGCATCCCCACAGGAGTTCTGTCATGGGGCCCGCCGGCTCATCGCTTGCAGACGCCGTCGTGGGAGTATGCGGCATGTCCTCCCTGCCCTGGTCCCTGCTGGACCCCGGCCGCTCAGCCGCCGCAGACGCCATCTCCCCTGCGCCCCTCAGCCGTTGGGACACCAGCGACCCACGGGTTATGGCGGGAGGTGTAGCGGGTGTTGAGCTGCCGCCTCAGTTTGGCGCCTTCCTGCCGGCGGTGGAGCTGTTTGACGCCTCGCTGTTTGGCGTTATGCCGGTGGAGGCGGCGGGCATGGACCCGCAGCAGCGGCTGCTGCTGGCGGCGGTGCTCGAGGCGGCGCCGGGGCTGGGCCGCGGGGCTACCGCGGGCGCAGGCGCGGCGGCGGCAGGCAGCACGGGCGTGTTCGTGGGGGTGGCCAGCAGCGACTACGAGGCGCTGGGCCAGAAGCACGGAGTGCAGGTGGGCAGGGCTTGCTGTTACCACTTTGCGGCTGACATGCTCAGCGATGCTAGTAGGGCGTGCAACGGTGGGTAAACGCTGAGTTGGCATCCCTATCATCGGCGTTGTGAGAGCAAAGTGCAAGAGATTGAAGTGGCCAGCACCAAAGCGCTGACCGGAATACTGTTGTGTTGCTTTTTCACTGTCCAGATTGGTCCCTACGCGTTCACTGCCGCCTCGTCGGCCGTGGTCTCTGGCCGCGTGGCCTACACCTTCGGCCTCACCGGGCCCTCCGCCTCCGTCGACACCGCCTGCTCCTCCTCCCTGGTGGCCACCCACCTGGCATGGGCCAGCCTGGCCGCCGGCGAGTGCTCCGGCGCCGTGGCGGCCGGCGTGCAGCTCAACCTGGTGCCGCAGTCCACGCTCATGGTGGCGCGTGCCGGCCTGCTGGCGGCGGACGGCCGCAGCAAGGTCATGGACGCGGCCGCAGACGGTTACGGCCGCGGAGAGGCCTGCCGGGCGCTGTGGCTGCAGCTGCTGGACCGGGACCGGTCAGGTACCGTGTCAGGGTCCGTGCCGGTGCTGGGTGTGGTCGCCGCCACGGCGGTCAACACCAACGGGAAGGCGTCCGGCCTGACGGCGCCGCACGGCCCCTCGCAGCAGCTGCTGCTGCTGTCGGCGCTGCAGGTGGCAGGGCTGGAGGCGGCGGCGGTGTACGGCCTGCAGCTGCACGCCAACGGCACCCCGCTGGGCGACCCCATCGAGGTCGGGGCAGCGGCGGCGGTCTTCGCGCCAGGGGCATCACCACCCCGCGGGCCGTTCGTGGTGGCGTCCGTCAAGGGCTACGGCGGGCATCAGGAGGCGGGGGCGGGCGTGACGGAGCTGCAGCAGACGCTGGACATGCTGGCACAGCGCTACATTGCGCCGGCCCGCAACCTCAGGGCCATCAACCCGCTGCTTCAGGACCCCCTGTCCGCCTTTGGCGGCACCAGTGCTGGTGCTGGTGCGCATGCACCTGCTGGCGCCGGTGTGGCAGTGGCCAGGGGCGTCCCGGCGGGCCTACCCATGCTGCCTCCGCCCTCACGCGCCAGTGGTGGGGCATGGCAGTCCCCTGCGGAGCCCGATGCTGCAGTGTTCGGTGTCAGCTCCTTCGGCGCGCAGGGCACCAATGCACACGCTCTCGTGGCATCAGCCCCAGCCCCGGCTCACATCCAAGCCGACCAGGAGCTGCCAGCTGTCGCCTCTCAGCAACTGCTGCTGCGCCCCCAGCGCCACTGGATCGCGCCCTCTCCGCAGCTGCTGCTGTCCTCAGCCCGCATCACCCGCTCCCGCCGGCATGGCTCCCAGCTATCCGTACGGCTGTACGGCCGCCTGGACCACCCGGCACTTGGCTTCCTCTGGGACGGCCCCGCGATTCCCCCAGAGGACGGCACCGTCGGCACCCCGCCAACGCTGCTGCTGCCCGGCTCCGTGCTGCTCTCTGCCGCAGCTGCAGCGGTCCGGCTGCTGCTGACCGACGATGCTGACTCGGCTTCCAGCAACGCTCGCAGCAAAGGCGACGGCTTGCTTACAGGGTCAGCGGGAGCAGACGCTAGTGGTGCTTCAGCTGGCGGCTTCCTGCTGCACAGCGTGGTGCTGTCGTCGCCTGTGGCGCTGCCGGCGCGCCCCGGCTGCCCTGGCCAGCCTCCGGTCCCGGAGCTGCGTATCGCCGTGTCCTCGGACATGTCGCAGCTGACCCTGTCCGTGGGCGTCACCAAGCAGCTGGTGGCGCGCATCGCACGCGTGGCTTCCGGCACCGGCACCACAGCAACTACCTCTCCTTTCACTACAGCACGGCAGGCGGGCTCCCAGGTAGCAGAAGAGGAGCAAGTTGCGGTGACCCCATGCGACGACGTGGACCACAGGCGGCAGCTGGCAGCCCTTGGCCGGCTGGTACTCGCCGCGTCAGGCGGCCAGGCTGCAACACAGGCCACGGGACCGGCTGCCCTCTGCGCGTCCACCACCTGCCCTGCCGCCTCCGACGGCCAGGCCCTGGACCCCCGCGCCCTGGAGGTCAGCATGCAGCTGGCAGCCCTCGGGGGCACCAGCACCACCACCAGCGGCGTACCTGGCACAGAGCCGTACGGGGAGCTGTACGACCCGGTGTACCTCGCTGCCGTACAGGCGCTGCACGTGCCAGGTCCGGCAGCTCCGTCCGCTGGCCTGGCCGGCAGCGCGCCGGACGGTGTGCAGGCCGGCTGCTGGCTGAGCGCCCAGCCCGTGTCGCCCATGGCAGCAGGCCCCGGCGCTGCGTCGGAGGACGCACCCATGCTGCTCCCTGCAGCCAGCCTGCTGCCCTCAGCCTCCGTATCCTCGCTGTCTGTCACTATGTCAGGCGCCGTCCTGGCACCCCTGGGCGCCTCCGCCGCGCACATCGCCTCCGCCATCACCGGCGCTGACATCAGCACCGCAGACCCCTCCGCCGCCGCTGCCTCCAACCAGCAGGGCCAGGGCCAAGGTGACGGCGTCCCTGCAGACTCGGCGTTGCTGGGCATGGACCCTGCCGCCCGGCAGCTGCACCTGGCCGGCCGCATCATGGCCGAGGTGCGCAACATGGTGGGCCGCGCGGTGCACCCCGCCGAGCCGCTCATCTCGGCGGGCGTGGACAGCCGCGCCGGCATGGAGCTGCGCCGCAACCTGTCCGAGTCGCTGGGCATGCCGCTGCCCGTCACGCTGCTGTACGACTTCCAGTCCGTGGACGAGATTGTGTCGTACCTGGAGGACCAGATCACCAAGCAGGTGGCGCAGCCGGGTGGTGGGCAGCAGGGTCCAGGCATTGTGGACGAGGACGAGGAGGAGGACGAGCTGGATGGTGGTGACGGCGTGCGGCGCAGCCGTCAGGTGGCAGCACCCGCGGCGGCGGATGGGCCGTCGGCAGCAGCAACCCCTGGGCAGCCGTCCGAGCTGCTCAAGCTGCTGCGGCCGCCGCCCACCCCTCGCCCGCTCTTCCTGGCAGCGCCCGGCGTGGCCAACGCGCAGTCGGCCTACTTCTCCTTCGCGTCCTTCCTGCAGTGGGCCGACCAGCCCATCTACGTGCTGGACAAGGACAACGACCTTGACATACGCAGGTAGGGGCTAGCGCTGCTCCTAACCCACGGCGTCCCTCGGCTATTTGTGCTCCGCTGCAGTGCAACGCGTATGTGTATTCAGCCGTGCAGGCTGTTCCCAGTCGGCAAGTAAGCTTAGGTTGTCCCTAAACCCGCGCTTGGCCTGGCCCTCGCCCGTCTGCCCCCGCAGCCTGGCTCGGCGCAACGCGCTGGACATGCTGGCGGTGCAGCCGCAGGGTCCCTTCCTCATCGGGGGCCACTCGTACGGCGGCGCCGTGGCCATGGAGATCGCGCTGCTGCTGGAGGAGTGGGGCCACGACGTGGGGCTGCTCATCATCATGGACACGCCGCGGCCAGAGCAGGTACGGCTGAGCAGGCAATTATTATGGGCCTGAACCTTTCTATGTACCATAACGGTCAGGGTGACGACCATGTGGGTGCTGTTGTTCGGGCGCGGTGCTGCCTTGCGGCATTTCAAATGACAACGTTGCTGTGTGCCCCTTACAATGGCGCCATACCTTTCCACGCAGGTCCGGCGCATCCAGCCTGACGCCACTGAGTGCACTGAGGCGGACGCGCTGGAGCTGATGGAGATGATCCTGGGCGCCCTGGGCCGAGACGCCATAGGGCTGGGGTCCAGGTGGGGCGGGGGGGGGGGGGGGTTTCGGTGGGCTTCGGGAGGAGCGATGCTGCACAAGTGCCGCTGGGTGGCTCAATGACGTACTCAAGCGGGGCGGGGGGGGGGGGGGGGGGGGGGGGGGGGGGGGGGGGGGGGGGGTTTTCGGTGGGCTTCGGGAGGAGCGATGCTGCACAAGTGCCGCTGTGTGGCTCAATGACGTACTCAAGCCTAGCCGACCTCACGTCAACCACGCGCTGCCGCGCCCTCCTTGCGTCCTTTCCTTTCAGCATCGTTCACCCGCGCGAGAGCGACGAGTGGCGCGGCATGAGCCTGCGCCAGAAGTACGAGTTCTTCGCGCCCATCTGGCGCGTCATGCGCGACGACAACATGAGCGTGGACGAGGTGCAGCGGCAGGTCGAGTACGTGGCGCTGGCGGTCAAGCAGGGCAGCCAGGTGCGCGGGCGGGAGAGCACGAGTGGGCTTGGGGTGGAGCAAGAGCTGCTGCTTTGGATGCTACTGCCGCTGGGACGCCGTTGCATTGGCTTGGCCTGGTAAGTGTGTGTCATGGTCTTAAACCTGACTGCAGGTCAGCGACATGCGCAAGCACCGCTTCGAGGGCCGGCTGCTGTCGGCGCGCACCATCTACTTCCGGGCCAACACCCCGGGCGCATGCGACTACGTCAACGACACCAGGTGAGCAAGCCCGATGTCAGCCGGTACCAGCTGCTCGTATACGGTACGGTAGGCACGCCAGCAGGCCTCACACGGCACCTGTCGAAATTCATCTTCATAACCTCTCATACTTATGCAGCTCACCGGCCAACGGGCCTTTCCTCCTCCGCCAACCCCACCCGCCTCCAGGTTCTGGCTGTACGCGCACGGCGTCTGCTGGCAGGAGCTGTGCACCGACCTGCAGGTCATCGACGTGCCGGGCGACCACTTCAGCCTGCTGCGGCAGGGCGCCCGCGACATGGCCTACCTGGTGGAGGCGCTGCAGGCGGCGCTGGGCGCATTCGGATGGGACACCGTGCTGCGGGCCGGGAACGCAGGAGGCGGCTGGGAGCTGCCGGCCGAGGAGGTGAGCGCGGCCGGGGTGGGTGGCGGGAAAGCAGTAGACCACTGGTGGACCGCACGCTCCCTGACATACGGTACCTCTGTAGTTACCCAAAACGGCCACGAGCGCAAGGAATTAACTGCAGCACGAGGGAGAGGTGCATTTCAGGAGTCTCAAGGCATTAGTCTGTATTGCATGTGAACTCTTGACTCGTCCAGTGACCCTTCCGGCTGTGAACCCGTCCTCAGGTCGACGAGCTGGCGGAGTACCTGGAGCGCATGGGCGTGGACACGGGCCGCGCGGCGCAGCTGGCCCGCACCGCGCCCTACGCGCCGCAGGATGGCGACGATAGGCACGGACCGGAGGACGACGCCTCTGGCGAGCCCCGGCTGCACGCCCTGCACGAGGGTGCTGGAGGCAGCGCAGCCACTGGAGAGCACCAAACACTGGAGACGCGCGGCGCAAGGGCCCTGCCCGTCAGCCCGGCCGCCAGGTCACCCGCGCCTGCAGCGGTCCCTGCGCAGCAGGGCCCCACGGTGCCTCCCCTGCCATCACTGGAGGGCGTGGACGTGGTGCTGGTGGTGCCGGACTCGGACCAGCGGCTGCCCGCCGCCCTGGAGGCCGCGCTGCAGCAGCTGCCCTGCCCCGCGCACGTGCTGCTGCTGCCGCCGCCGGTGGAGCTGCAGCAGCTGCGCGCCGCGCCAGAGCTGGCGCAGACGCTGGTGGCGGCAGCCGTGGAGGCAGTCGTTGAGCACGCCGCTGCTGTAGCTGCTGCAGCAGCCGCTTCCGCCGCCTCATCCCGGCCTTCTGGCACCGGCTTCATGTCTCGCCGCCGGCGGCTGACAGCCGCTGCCACCAGCACCACGAGTGCACCCACAACACACCAGCCGTTGCTGTCCGCTGCGGTCATCGGCGTGGGCTACGCCGCCTCCGTGGCATTCGAGGTGGCCGTGCAGCTGCAGCAGCAGCAGCCCCTAGTCACCACACCCTCCACCCCCAGCTCGACGACACCCCCATCCGCCTCCCCCCAGCGCCTGGGCTGCTCCGTGCTGATGCTGCTCGAGGACCCCCGCCTGCGCCGCTGCGCGCAGGCGGTGGTGCAGCCATGGTTCCAGCTGCACGGCTGGCTGCGCGGCTGGCTGCCTGGCATGGACGCAGGGGAGTTCCGCGCTGTGGGGCGGCTGCTGGAGCAGCAGGGCCACACGGCGCAGATGAACTACGTGGCAGGGCTGTGCCCGCCGGGCCTCACACGGGCCCAGTGGGAGCGCATGTGCGAGGGGCAGGTGCGCGCGGCGGCGCTGCACGCGGGGTACGGCTGGGAGGAGCTGCAGTACAGCTGGAGCATGCTGTACGGCATGGTGCAGGACATGCAGCGCCAGGCGGCGGAGCTGGCGGCGGCGGAGGGGTCGAGGGAAGAGGGAGGTGGCATGCCTGGCGGGTCGGCTGCGGCGGAGGTGACGGACGCCAGCGTTGGCAGCTTTGTGGCGGCGGTGGAGGCGGACGCGGACGCGGAAGCGTTTGAGCCGCTGCCCGACTGGGAGTCGTTCCTGCTGGAGATGTACGAGCTGGTGGACAGGTGGGCAGGGCGGACAAGCATGGGGTTGGCCAGTGGTGTAGTACGGTATTGAGGTGACTGACATGAGCCTGCGTCTCCCTTTCACCCGTGGCCACTATCGCACTGCTGCAGAGTACGTGCACTAAACCATGCCTTCTCCTCATGCGCACGCCCCCAGGCCCGACGCCCAGCTGGACGCGTTGGCCCGCCTCCGGCCCCCTGCGCTGCTGGACGAGCTGTCGTGGGACGCAGCGGTGCGGGACGCGCTGTGGGCTGCCAGCTACGTCAAGTCCGTGTCCAGCACGTGAGTCGTGCAAACTGCGAGGGGTTAAGGGATGGTCGGGTCACAGGTCTGGGCGGCAACAGGTGCAAGGGCCTCCCGTTGCAAGCATCTGCGTGTTCTAGTACACGGGAGGTCCGAGGTGGTTGGGCCGTAGCTACAAGGGATCGCAGGTGCGGATCACTCGGTCGTTGCCCCAGCATCCACATACGAAGCATGCTTGTCCTGTGCAGTACTTTGGCCTGATCCATCGGCCTTGCTTGCTGTTCCGCAGACACAAGCCGTCCGCGCCGTTCCTGGGCTGCTGCGCCTTCTTGCACGCCGCGCCGCCGGCCTCTGGGGTCATCGGCGGCAGCGTGCGGGACCTGATGGGCGGCTGGAGCGCGGGGGCCACGCGCGCCCTGGCGGCACACGTGCAGCCCGTGCGCATGGTACGCATGCCCTACGCCGCCAGCGGTGGCGTCACGGAGGCGGAAGCCGCCACAAGCACCGGCAGCGGCAGTGGCGGCACTGCGTCCGTCGCCCTGTGCCCCAGCCTGCCGCTGACCGGCCGCCAGCTGGTCCAGCTGCTGGACGAGGCGGCGGAGGCGCACCGACGCGCCATGGATGTACGGCAGCGCATGGCGGCCGCAGCCACGTCAGCGGGGTTGCCGCAGGTGGCTGTACCGCTTCCGGCAGGACCGGGCGGTGACGGAAACCAGCAGCAGCAGACGGCTGGTGGTGCTGCTGCTGCCACCTTTGTGCGGCAGGGCAGCGGCTCCAGCAGCGCCAGCTACGTTGTGCTGGGGGCTCAGGGCAGAGGCAGCGGAGGCGGGGTCGCGCAGGCAAGGTCTTCGGGCGGTGGCAGCGCCGGCAGCACAGTGCTGGTCCCGTCGGCACCGCCTCCGTCCTCCTCGGCCGCGTCAAGCCCCGCCATCTGCATCACGGCCCTGAACAGCCACTGTCCACTGGGCAACCGCTCGGTCCATCCGCAGCACCCAAGCGCCCCCGCAACGCCCCATCCCCCTAGCCCCGCCTCCACCTCCCAGCCGCTGTGGCTGCTGCACGACGAGACCGGCAGCACCCTGGGCAACGTGCGCCGCCTGGCAGCCGCCCTGCCCATGCCCGTCTACGGCCTCAACCTCCCCGACCTCCTCCCCACTCCCGCCCCCACCTCATCTACCTCTTCCCCGTCCGCGCCCTGGACCGCCGCCGCCCTGCCCACCGCCTCTCGGCTGGCGGAGATGTACGCCGCCGCGGTGGTGTCCGTACAGCCGTACGGGCCGTACCTGATTGGCGGTACCTCGGGCCTGGGCTGCCTGCTGGCGGCGGCCACCGCCGCGGCCCTGGAGGCACGCGGCCACGACGTGGGTCTGCTGCTGATGGACGGCCCGCCCTGCGCCGTGACCACGGCGGGAGGCGCGGGGGCGGCAGTGCCGGTGGTGGCGGCCGGGGGGGTTGGCAGTGGCGGCGGCAGTGCTGCCGGCGGTCAAACGGTCCCGCTGGTGGACCCGCTTTACGCGAGCATCTACCAGACGCTGGTGTACCATCGGTGCATTGCAAGCAGCGGAAGCGTCGAGGATGGGAGTGTAGGGCTGCCGGATGTGACGTCCTTCGCGGCGACCCTACAGAGTCGGGGAGCGGCCGCTGGCGGCGCGGCGCTGCTGGCCGCGGCGGCGGCGTTCCGTCCGGTAGGGATGCCGGCGGAGGCGTGGGAGGCGGAGGTGCTGGCGGCGGAGCGGCGGGCGCCGTGGCTGCGGGTGCTGGCGGCGGGCTGCACGCCGCGGGCTGCGCTGCAGTGCCCGGCGGCGGCGGTGCTGCCGGAGGACCGGTACGGCAGTGCGTTCCTGGCGGCGGCGCGGGCGGCGTGCGAAGGCAGCTTGACGGCCGTGACCCTGGAGGCGCGGCACTGCGAGGTGCTGGCGGGGGAGGAGGAGGCGGGGGCGGCGGCGGCGGCGGTGGCTGAGTGTGTTGGGGAGCTGCTGCACATGGTGTAGCTAGGGCGGATAGGTGTCAAGGAGTGCAGCTTACTTCGTTGGTTGTTACTATGGGGTATGCAGCTAGGAAGACTCGGGGGGGCATCGAGTGGAGTGGGTATCAATTATAAGCAAAGTGCTAAGCACATCTGTGCACCCGTCCACCGGTCATGAATGGCTAATATGAGTACGGCTGATTTCAGCTGGTCACAACCTAAACGGTTTGTCAAACGTAATCCACAATGGATGTCACATGGGTCTCCTGGAACCCAGGAACCTCTTGCATGTGGCCACATGCGCGGTTGTGCCATGCGCTCTGGCTGCTTCATGAAACATGTTAGCAGCCCACTTGTGCTGTTGCAAGCTTGCATCCCAACCATATAGGCGTTGTCGACTGCTGTCAAGCACGGGACCCGGGTGTGACTTTCAAGTGGAATTGAGTTGTGGTGGATCCCAGGGGTCGGACTCGCGGACGTGAGCCCTATTCGGCTTTACTCCTTTGGGCAGCGCGGCTTGTGACCAAATGCCCCTTGTAACCCAAAGTGTGCCCACGGGGCAGCCACAGCCAGCCCTAGATGCTGAAGCGGCACCTGTGCCGCCTCCAGCCTCCCCACTCCATGTGTATGCAGGAGTGCAACACTACTGGTGTACCAGAACAACTGTGACACTGCCAGCCACTACCACCGCCGTCCATGCGGCAAACCGAACGCTAACATCGGCGCGCAAACCCAGGAGCCGGGACACAGCAAGGCAGTGGCACCCAAGAGGCTAGCGCGCTAAGAGCCTGCCGAGTATCGGTGCAGCCCAGGAACAAGGTTGCCCGGGTACTTATCCACTGCTTATGTAGTGTTTGTCCACACGTTGCACTACGTGACCTCGTACGGCGGAAAGCAGGGGCGAAAAGCAAGATATGCCAGTTTCTGCAGCTCACGTGCACGGTGCTAGTCTCACCTGGTGCTATTTGCTTCTGGTGTCTCCACAAAGCGGCGGTCTGTCATGTTCAGTTTTGTCAGCAGCTTACACAAACTCTCACGCAACAGCAATGGTGCGCGTGGGGCTGTTGCTAGCTGTACGGCTTGCAGGGCACGCCGACCAACGACGCCGTGCCGCAGTGCAAGACCGCCTCCGCGCGTATGACCACCACGCTACCACGTGTCGACACGCCTAGGCAGGACTGGAGGCGGAGACCTGGCAGCCACATGGTGACTCCATTTGTGCAGCTTCTGTGCTTATGTCGCGGGTCGTGTGCTAGGGGTCAGCTTGAGTTGACGTTGCATCCATGACCGGTGCACTGAGCTCATTGCACCGATGGGCGATGACACCACGCTTCTCACGTGCAACGGGCTGTTGTTCCGAGCAACCCTCACCCAGAGGGGCAAGCAGTAAACCTTGCAGGATAGTACGAGTGAACGGAGTTGTCAAGAAGGCTTCGGCTCTGCCTTTTCGGCGTTTAGGGCTGGGAATGCGAGTTTCTGTGTGGCAAAAAGCAACCGCGCCGCGCTAGACTCAATCTTGATAATATAGGCTGTACAGAATATGAATCATTAGGAAAAGAAGCCGTCGTCAGGCTGAGACTGAGGCCGTTGACTTGTGCGGGCAAAACCCCGAGCCATTACTTCCGGCGTGATCAACTGCGACGCAGCTCTATCACTACAGCATTGCGGCATCACAATGATATAACCAAGGTAAGAACAAGTTTTGTCGATCCGAGAGGGGGGGGGCCTTCCTACGGACCCACGGGTCGATAGGAGCACGCTGCAGCACCAAGGCATTCACTAGATACCATTTGCAGTTCCTACGGGCTAAACGCTGTCTCTCGGCATGGCCCATCACATCGCCGTCCAATGCTGGACCCCGCCGATGTCACCTCCGTGCTCCCATGCCCTACACAGGCCTTGCGACAACTCCGCAATCAGCCTCAAACTCAAGCCAAAGCTGTGACAGGTTACACAACAGCAGCACACAATGGGCAGGGACAACCCTGCAGCCTCTTCCGAGCTCAGCGATGGGAGCTTTCCAGGTGATTTTCGCAGCCCGCTTGGGGCCTTTGCGTCGCCTCGCGCGCGGCCCCGCGGCGCCGACGAGCCCTCTGCACACGTCACCAGCGCGTCTGGCCCTGGCCCCGGCGCAGGCGACCTCACAGGCCGTGTGGCGCTCATCACGGGGGCCACCAGCGGCCTGGGCCTGGAGGCAGCGGCCCAGCTGGCGGCTCGAGGAGCAAAGGTTATCTTCGGGTCAGTATCCGGCATAGTGCCATGGATTCTGCGTTGGGCTCGGTCGGTAGGAGCGCTCGAGGCAAGCAGCTTCGTGAAGGCGGTTGCTTTGCCGTTGCCGAGGTGGACTGACGCGCGGCAACTCGGATCCACCAGCGAAGCCGTCATACTCGCTTGGGATAAGAAATGCGGAGTACTATAGTTGCAGCGAAACAGATGAATTCTCTTGGCTAAGTGAAGCATTACAACTTGGACCTGGCCGGAAGCCTCTGGGCCTCTGTACCGCGGACACTCATTCACGTGACTGTGCTTCACGCCACACTTCTCCTGCAGGGTGCGCAACCCACAGAAGGCGGAGCGCGTGGCGCGGCTGATCCGCGAGAAGTAAGCACGAGGGCCGTGGAGGTGCTTGGGCCGTACCGGTAGCTGCCATGCCCGGAAGCTACCCCATCCCACAGCCAGCTCTGCTCGAAGTGGTTGCGTCCCTCTGGTGCGTGCACGTTAGCCTCCTGCAGCTTTCCACAAGCCATGCGGCCCTCTTCCCTGTCACCGCAGGGTTCCCACCGCCGACCTGGTGTACCCTCCCGCCGTGCCGCCGCTGGACGTGGCCAAACCCGCCTCCATCGTGGGCTTCGCCACGGCGATGCTGTCCGACACCAGCACGCCGCTGCACATCCTGATCAACAACGCGGGCACCAGCATGCTGCCCGGCCCCGTCGTCGACGATCGGGGGGTCAACAATTTGGTGCAGGTGGGCGGCTGTGGACGAGGTCGGAGGTCGTCTTTCATGTGGCCCGCACCGCGCGCCTGGTGCTGCATTACCAATGTCCGCTTGGGGTGTAGGACCCTACTTGTGTCGCAGTGTTGCTGACCTGCATGTGCGCGTGACTGCAAGCCATGTCGACACACACTGCCTCCCCCTGACCCACATCACCTGCCCTTCCGCTCTCCGCTGCCGTTGCCCCTGTCCCTTATCCACTCGCTGGCGCTCCCCAATCCTGGCCACCTGCCCACTGTACCTGCCTGTTGTGCATGCGCCTCTTTCCTTGACGTACATCCTGACTCATCTGCACTCCAACGCTTGCAACTAACCCTTTCCTCCCGCACGCGCAGGTCAACTACCTGGGCCCCTACTCGCTGACGCGGCTGCTGGAGGCCAAGCTGGTGGCCTGCCGCACACGTGTGGTGACGGTGTCCTCCGTCACGCACCGCTCCTACGAGCTGCCGCGAGACCCACGGGACTTCGTGCACACCACCGCGCGGGTCACCTACGCATGGACCAAGCTGGCCAATGTGGGTGTGACGGCGGGGGCGGGGGCGCTGTGCGGGCGAGGTACACGTGCAGTGCATTTTGACGGGACAGTACTTGAAGTAAGCCAATATGTTGGAGTAGTGGCCACACCTAGGTGTGTCGGGTGGCATGGGATAACGCTCGGGTTTGCCGATGTACAGACCAGCACAGTCTACACGGCTTGTGACTGGTATCCCATGCGCTTCTCCGCAGGTGCTCTTCGCCTACGAGCTGCAGCGGCGCCTGGGGCCGCTGGGTGTGCAGGTGCGGCCCAAGCCACAGCGTGCGTGGGTTGGCTCTTCCCTTTGCCAAGTGGCCAGCCCGGCTAACCGTCAGGATGGCAGCGACACGGTCTGATGCAAGCTTGTGCCAATGACCGGTCCTGCCGTGCTTGCACCACCACAACAACCTTACACCAGCCAGACCCACCTTTTCCCGCCGTCCCTCCTTCCCTCGACCCTCAATGCCCCGGCCGCCCCCCCTGTCCCTTAGTTCTGCGCGGTGGACCCCACCTGCCGTTCATTCCAACCATGCATGTGTAGCATCAACTGCATGCACTGACACTTCGCACCTGCCTTCCGTCCTTCACTGCCCGTCCCCTCTGCCCCCTAGTCCTGCGCGGTGGACCCCGGCGGCGTGCGCACCTCCATCTGGGACGCGGTGCCGCTGCTGTCCCGCCCGCCCGCGCGCTGGGTCATCGAGACGCTATACGCCCCGCCGTCCGACGGCGCGGAGGTCCTGGTGCGGGCCGCCACCGTGCCCTGGGAGCAGGTGGGCGGGGGGCCGGGGGGCCGGCGTCGAAGCACACATGGCATCAAGCTGCTTGAGCACCTGCGTTGAGCACGTGTCGCAACGTCTCGTGAAGCCTTCATGCAGCGGGTTTTCTTCCTGATGACTGGCCTGGGTCTGACACACACTACCTCCGCATGTGTGCGCCCGCAGGACAAGGCGCCCCACGTGCTGTCCCCCGCCGACGACCTGCGCTACTACGCCCGAGGCGCCTTCGCGTCGCCCGCCGTGACGCTGCCGGACGGCGCGTGGCGCACCTGGTACGGCGTCGTACGGCCGTCGCTGTACGGCGCGTCGCTCATCGCGCACTCGCTGTTGGACTACCCCGTGCGCAACTGGTCGGGACGCAGGTGGGGCTGCTGGATGGAGGGCGGCGGATGTCAATGCGAATGTAGGACATACGTCTCAGCGTCGTCGTGAGGATGTCAACTTGCAGCTGTAATTTGTGCCTAGAGGCTGACGCGTTACCACCCTGTGTGGCGGTTGTAAAAAATTACAGCATGTGACCAACGCCCTGTGCCTACGGAAGGCGGTCTAGTTGAAATGTCTTACACACGTGGCCAGTAACCCGTGCGTGCGCCTTACTGCAGGATGTTCAACCGCACGGTCCCCGTGCGCTCTGCGCTCCAGACGTACGACACCCGCCTCGCCGCCGACCTGTGGTCGTACAGCGAGCGTGTGGCGGGCGTGGGTCTGGTGCCCCTGGCGGGCGGGATGGCGGAGGGCCCAGCGGGCGCGGGAGAGCGGGTGGCGGGCGGGCTGGGGGCGGGGGTGGCTGGCGGCGGGAATGTGGGCGCGGTGGGGGCGGTGGACGGGCGGCCTCCGTTGGAGGAGGCTGCGAAGCACGTGGGTGGGGGCAGTGAGGCGCTGCAGGCCATGGTGGGTTGGAAGGCGTGAAGCGTAGTGGCGGGGAGGGCTGCGTATGGTGTTGTGATGGGCACGTTGTGCAAGCGGCCGGGAAGCCTGCTTGCTACGTTGTGAAGGGCAAGGGTTGTCAGGGTTGCGTTGGCCCTTGAAACAGATTGTCAGCTAAAACTTTTGTTGGACATTGTATCGCTTGATGCCATAGCACGCATGGCCTGCGAAGGGCTGGTGCAACCTATTTATAGACAAGCATAAGCATCCATCCAGAGTGTGGCCTAATCGTGTAAGCCACCGCTATGCGGAGGAACGAATTTGGGGCTTGCAGGCGTGAACCGGTTATGTAGCACCGGCTACTTTGTGAACAATGCTATGCAGTCCTACTGGACATACGCTAATGTAAAAGCCATGAACACCAACATGCTGCGCGCCTGGATTCCATGCCACCCACACCCTTTGCCATGTGTGGAGTGGCAACACCAGTGTCGCATACACCCACCATACCGCCATACCATACCACACCCATGTGACCATTGTTCCGTTCTGACAATCACACCAACACCGCGCCGTGCACGCCACACAGGCTGCGGCTGCGTCTGTGCCCTTCGGCAGCTCCTCGCGGCGGGCCACGGTGGACGGGGCGGAGGCGGCGGAGAACGGCAACGGCGGGGGCGAAGGCGAGCTGAGCGGCGGGGAGAGCCCCCAGGCCACCCCCAGCCGCAAGCGCCCGGTCATGTCACCCGTCGCGACCACGGTAGGACAGGATGGGGGCTGGGTGTGCACCTATGGGATGCCTGAAACCCCTGTGTGCAAGGGAAAGCTGCACCGGGCTAGGCCAATTCCTGCATGGCCCGCATGTCCAGTCGCGGATTGTAGAATTTGTGGTGGACCTCTACTTGCCCACCACTGTGCCCTGCCGGCCAACCCCTCCGCAGAGGAGCGCAGGCGGGGCCCACGCCTACGCTCGGCCGCTCTTCCCCACCCTGCCGCCAAGCGCGGGCGCCCCAAACACCGACGCCGCCAGCGCCGGCACCCCGCTCGGCGCCAGCCCTGGCGTGCCATCCGTCGCCGCCACCGCCAGCGGCAGCCGCCGCAACGTGGTGTACGCCCGGCGCACCACCCCTGAGCCGGAGCTCCCCGCGGCAGGCGGCAGCCCCGTCGCCGGCCACGTGTCAAGGCCCCCGGCGGGCGAGGACATGTACGGCAATCTGTCGTCCGCCCCGGCCAACGGCAGCGGCGCAGTGCAGGGGTTGTCGTCCGTGCCGGTGGAGGTGCCGGAGCCGCCGGAGGCTTTTCAGCAGCTGGCGGCGCGGCACGGCATTGTACTGCCGGGTCCGGAGCACGTGGCGGCGGAGGAGGAAGCTGCACGGCAGCTGGAGGCCGCCGGCGCGAGGCCCGGTGCCGTGCCGCTGCCGCCGTCGGCGGTCGCGGTGGCGATGGCGGCGGGCGTGCCGTACACTCCCGTACCTACGTTCGTACAGGACACGCCGGCCGAGCCGCCGCCGTACAAGCGCCTGCACTATGCTGAGGGAGGGCAGGGCGAGGGGCCTGCGGGAGGGAAACCCGTGGGCGCTTTGGGCGCAGCCGCCAGTCCCCGTAGGGCGCCGTTTCTGGCTGACGCGCGTATCGCAGTCGACAACGGCAGCTCTGGCACAGCGACCGAGCCCCCTGCTCAGCTGCCAGTGACAGCTGCAGCTGTGGACGGGGCGGTACCGGGGGCTGGTGGTGGTGCAGAGGTGCTGGACAGCGGCGACTTCGTGCGGGCGGCCACCAGCAGCGGCGGCGGCAGCATTGTCAGCGGCAGCAGCGGCAGGGACAGCGGCGGCGGCGGCTCCGACCGCACCAGGCCTGCAGGCGGCTCCGAGACCTCGTGGGAGGACATCGGCAGTGTGGGCAGCCCGGCCAGGCAGCAGGGGGGGCAGGCAGCGGGCGTGGGCGCAAAGGCAGGCAACAAGAAGGGTGGGAAGGGCCGGCAGGCGTCGGAGGCTGCGGGTGGGGAGGCAGTGGGCGGTGCGGCTGGGGCGGGTGTGACGGAGCAGCAGGGAGCGGCAGCGGGAGTTGTTGGTGGGGATGCGGATGTGGTGATGGGCGCCGGGGGGTCACAAGGGGGAGATGTGCAGGGCGTGGGGGCAGGCACCAAGGCGGGTGCCGGTGGGAGCGGGGGCGGCGGCAGCGGGGGCGGCAGTGGCGGCGGGGTTCCGGGCGAGCGCTCCGGGGGCGGATCCAAGAGCAAGCACAAGAAGAAGGGAGGAAAGGGCAAGTGATGAACCGGTACAGTTTGATTCAGGAACACAATTGTGCTTTTGGGGGCTGAGTTGAACTACGTGGGGCGTGGGGTGCGGGGCGTAGTTGCATGGCCCAGGTGTTACGGCTGTACCGGTGTCGACGCAATGACTGTGCGACCAATTGCATTTTGGTAGACGCGTCTTTGGATGTATCACAACCGACCAGGGGTAACGGGACTACTGTTCCCGTACGGGGGACCCGCATGTCAACGTGCAGGTGTGTCAAGTTGTGTCACAGGCTTGGAATTGGAAGAACTGCGGGCATACGAGGACACATGCGGTGCCATAGATAATCCTAATTGCTGCTGTGTGCAGGGCCAGCGCCCAGTGGAGCCTGGCTGAGCCTTCGGTGTGCTCCTCGTATGCCCCCGCAAGTTCAAATGTTCAAGAACGGTTGCAGGCTTGCGCTGTCGCAGGTGACATGTTGCAAGGTCGCTAACATTCATTTGTCATAACATGTTGTAAGCAGCATGGCGGCCCCGTTTACCGGCTACTCCCAAGCGCGGCCGAAGTGTTACAAACCGGGCTGCACTTGCAAAACAGAGCTAAACCGCTGCATTGGCCGTGAAGCGCTACCACTTATTGGCCAGCTTATCGAAGCAGACGAATATGACAGACTCAGGGCAGTACTCTCGCGCGGCAGTGACTGCGTCAAGGGCGGGTCAACGCAATTCCACCAGGAGTGCGAGGGTCGCCTCCAGCGCTTGTCCCGGGTAAACATAATTGCAACCAAGTTGATTGACAAGACGGACGGCAGGGAGAAGTATTAGGTGCTGGACGTGCGGCACCGCGAGTGCGCGGCGTGCCTGGAGGCTGTGCAGGGGTCCACCGAGTGCATGTACACCGGCATCACAGGTGAGGCACACGGCATTCCGTGCACCCAGCGTGTCTTTGTGTTAAGGTGCACATCACCTTGCAATGCACGAACAGAAATGTAGGCTGAACGCAGCTGAACGGAACCCATGCGCGCAAGGAACTGGCTCTTGAGCATGCGCGCACACCCCTACACCATCCGCACCCGCCACAGAGACGGAGCTCAGGGCCATCAGCGACAGGGGGAACCGGCGCGCCGCTAGCGCCGCCAAGGGCCGCCTGGTGCAGCGCTCCCACAAGGCCTCCACCGCCGACCAGCAGGTGCTCACCGTGGTGCTTAACCCACGCGAGGGCT
>VFQN01002416.1_pt1 | contig 28819 bp, 47 predicted proteins | sample 3512371 | NCBI WGS metagenome assembly VFQN01 (sample SAMN10412370, study PRJNA504923) | tailings metagenome | isolation source: Replicate 2 from Balatoc abandoned mine | place: Philippines: Itogon, Benguet | collected 2017-08-28
CTGCGCGTGGCCAGCTGGTTGCCCCACACCAGCAGCAGGCGGGCGCCCGGCCAGGAATTGGTGAGGGACACGGCCACAGTGTCGCCCAGCGAATGGGACGGCCTGCAGGACGACGGCAAGCAAACGACAAGGCTAAGAAGGGTGCGGCGCACAAGGCCGCGAACGCTAACAGCTGGAGACAGATGGAGGGCGACGATGCAGTGCATACAGACGGCGCATCCCAGGCAGGATCTCAGAGTGCGGGTGGGTGCAAAGTTCGCAGGCATCTACCTTGGGAAGCCACGTGGCAGTGTCAAGCGCATCCGTTAACTTCCGACAACACACCTGTCAGCCTTGATGGTTGGTTCCGGGTGGCCGTTCCACGGCGCCAGGGCCCACTCCGTTGCGTTACGGCCCACAGTGGCGCTGCTGCACGCTTGCTTGGTCGCACTGCCGCCATCCCCCAACGGCACGTCCGCGCATCCCCGCAGCTCAAACTCCCCCACGCACGGCAGCGCCAGCTGGCACGTGTCGGAGTAGCCCGCGCCGGACACTGCCGTACACGTGGCGACGGCGGCTCCAACCGCCACGCCGGCACACGTGGCGGCCTCGGAGGTGCTGGGTGACAGGGTGACGGTGACGTCGGTGCCCTCCAGGGGAGACCCATCCGCGGCGTTGGGGGTCAGGTCGGCGTCCACTGTGAAGGCCACTCCTGGGAGGGGCGTGTCCAGCGAGCGCGTCAGCTCCAGACGGTACGGCGCGTGGGCCAGCCTGGGGATAAGAGGAGGTTTGATATGTTGTGGGATACGGCGATCATAGATGGCAGGTCAGGCATTGTAGGCGTTGAGGAGTACATGCATGGCAGCCTGTGGGAGGTGGCCCATAGGCGATAGCGTAATGTCGTCAAAAGGATGCCTCTTATGTATGCCTCTTATGTATGCCTCTTATGTATGTAAATGTGCAGGCGCATGGTGAGAGGGACTGCAGGTCAGCCATATGCACTGAGCGCCTGACTCCTGACAGCGACTTCTACGGCGAAACACTCATAGTTGCGAGTGCTAACAAACCTGCACCCAGGCGCCGTGCCCCGTAACGAACGCCTTCCGCCCCCAATACTCACGTCACCTCGGCCGTCTCGATGATGCGCTCCCGCGTGGGCCCTATCCACTCGGCCGTGACGCTGAGCGTGTCGTACTCTGCCGTACGGTTGGCCTCCGGCAGCGCCGCCAGGTCGATTGTTCCGTTGGCGGCGCCGCCTGCGTCCGTGGTGAGCGGCAGCACGCCCGAGGCCAGGGCCGTGGACCACGTGAGCGTTACATTGGCGCCCGCCACGGAGGCCCCGATGTAGCTGACGGCCAGCACGGACACGGGGACCACGGAGCCGTTGGGCGCCCAGGGGGGCAGCGTGAGCTGCGGGGAGTGCAGAAAGGGCCGATGCGTGTAGCAGGCACGAATTAGGTGGCCTCAGCAAGGAGGTCAGGACGTCAAAAGCCTGAGCATCGGTACGGGCTGCTAGATCTGGGTCATGCAGGGGTCCCCCGTGAGCGCACCAGGCTGGCACAGCATATGCAGCAAAGGCGCTTACCTTGAGCTCAACAGTAGGAGGCCGCGGATCAGCCACCGTGAAGCTCACGGTCGCAACCACGGGCCACGAGGCGTAGGGGTCGTCGTCGGCAAGCGCGCGGGCCACTGCACCGCTGTCATACACAATGGGCATGGGCTGTATCGGGTGTATGGGGTCCAAGCTGCTGACGGCGACGCCGGGGTCGCCTGGGGCTACGCCATCCGCTTCTGCCGCCGCCCACACCTCTGCCGTCGCTGCCGCGGAGTGGAGGTAGCGGCGGCGGTGGGCTGCACGGGCCTCTGCACCACCACCACCGCCGCCGTCGCTGCTGCTCGTCTGCTCGCCCTCCGCAGCAGCCTCAACGGAGGCGATTTCGGCGCTGCCAAAGCTGGGGCCGCTGCCGTCGCCAGTGTAGCCCTCACTCGTGCCCACCGTTGCAGCGCCGGCCGTCACTGCAGCTGCCGTACGAACGCCCCCGCCGTCTGTCATGGATGCCATGCTCACTTCGTGGTCCGGCGTGAACATGTACTCGTCAGCATCAGCATGACCATTGGCAGCGGCGGCGACTGCAAGGTTTTGCGAGGCCGCGCCACCATTGGTGGTTCCGGAGCACGTCGCGCCCATCGCCATGCGGCGGGCCAGGCGCCCGCCACTCGTACGGCTGGCTCCGGAGCCGGCGGTTGTGGAGGTTTCGGAGCCGGAGTGGGCTAGATTGGCTGGGTCGATCTTGAGCATGAGCGTGTAGGGCTGCAGGCGCACGCTCCGGGGCACGGGGACCTCGGCGTGCAGCGTGCCCGAGGAGCCGTCAACCTTGCGGGGCGAGGTGCGATGCAGGGTGCGAGGCAGGGACGAATGGCAGTGGTTAGATTCACGTACAGTAGGTGGGTCCAGTGAATACTGGCATACTTTGTGAGCACCCAGTGCAGTGTGCTCCAACGATCCGATGCGTGGCTATGACTTCCTTACACCTGCCGTGAAACCGACAGTCACCACGCTTGCACAAAGGCACTGCACTTGTTGACAAAGCGGACAGGACTCGACCAACCGCGAAGGCGGGCATACGGTACGAGCCGTAACAGCTACGCACCTCTGCGAAGGTGCGTGGCGGCGGAACCGCCTTGGGCCCGCTGCCCGGGCCTCCGCCCGCGGGACTGACCCAGCCAAACGACGCCGCCGTAGCAGCGCCCATCGCCACACCGGCCATTGCATCCATGCGCCCACCAGCGCCACCAAAGTCGCTGGCGGCTGCTGCTGCCTCCGGCCCACCTCCGCCCGCCTGCTCCCACGGCGGGCTGACCTCCAGCACCGCCCGCGTGCCGGCGGGCAGCAGCCCCAGGGTCAGGTCGGGGAGCACCGCCTGGGCGAAGCCTGGGGGCAGTGTAAGCACGCGGGGGCACGGCAGTCAGCCGCTGGGCAAGCTTTTGTGGCAAGGTACCAACGAGGAGAGGCTAGCAAACGGTCTTTCTGTGGCGCCTATGTGACCCCAGCACACGCGTGCACGTGCCCCTCACCTGTGACCTTGAGGCTGTCCCCCTCCACAACCGCCTTGCGGTCCAGCACCAGGGCGGCCTGGGCGGTGGGGTTGGAGGGCTGCTGCAGCCAGCCCGCGGAGGGAAGTAGCGCCACTTGGCCGTCGGGGGAGCGAGCGAACGCGACCAGCGGCCAGGAGGCCTGCAGGGGTGGAACGCGTGGGAGACGGTGTAGGTGCACTGCGTGACTGAGTACTCGGTAAGCTGCACAGGACAGCTCTGTGCGAGATACTGCAACCCTATGACATGCAGTAAAGCAAGGTGCGGTGAGGCATGGAATCTGGCGTACCTGCGTGTCCTCCTCGCTGAAGGCCACGTTGCACACTCCGTCGGGGCCGGTGGTGCAGGAGGCCAGCAGCGTGCGGTTGGTCTTGGGGCCAGACGAGGAGTCGGAGCCCTGCATGTGCGCGGGTCAACGAAGGCAACTGCAGGTGGCGTATGGCGGCGACAAACGGACGCTGCTGCATGCATTCCTCCACGTCCTCAGCCTACGCAACGGACCAACATAAGCATACAGGAATCACCACGATTGCTGTACACTGTGGAGCAACCCACCATGTATCCCGTGTAGTATTGCTGCTGTACGCCGTACACGGACACCTCGGCGCCCGCCACCGGCCCGCCGCCAACCCTGCTGTCCAGCAACCAGGCGATGGCGCTCCCTCCGCCTCCTGAAACCACGTTGAGGGACAGGCTGCTGCTGAGCAGCAGCTGCACCTGGCCGTTGGAGGTGGCCTGTGGGGCATCGGTACGGGCAGGGCAGGAGAGCCGCTTAGCCACAGGTGAGCATGGCCCCTGCACAAGGTAAACGGTATGGACTACCACGGCGTACAATAAGGCATGCAGCACGCACGTTGCGCAGGTAGATGCATTCTGTAGCATGCTCGTGGTGATGAGGTTCGTAGGGCCGCCCCAGTAAGGTAGGGGGGGAAGGCCCCAGTGAGGTCGTGGGTGCGCATGTGTCCACTGTTCTCCACCTGCATACAGTAGTTCAAGGCGTGCGTCGTTTTGCAGCTTGCAAAGTAGTGTCGCAGACCATAAGACTCATCAGACCCACCGGTGAACAGCACATCTGCAGCACGACCACCGTCCTGCCTCCGTTCTCGGGTGTCAGCTTCGGCAGCGCCTGACGCAGCTCGCTCCACCCGGGGGCACCCCGCCCGTAATACACGTCATCCGGAACCTTGAGCTGGGCAGCAGGCGCACCGAGCCTCCCTGTGAGGTCGGTGGTGTGGCTACCGCTGGCAGAGAGCTCCACCAGCAGGCCCACATCCTCGGGTGAGCTGGTGTCCAGGGTCCATGCGGAGGCCGTGTTGTACCCCCAACTACCAACGGGCGAGTGTACAACGTACGGCCAGTGGTCCAGGGTGTCGGCGCCCGCCTCCAGTACGGAGAGGACGTTGGGAGTCGAGGGCGGTACCATGTCTTGCTTGATGAGCCGCATGTAGAACTCGGTGGTGCTGGCCTGCGGGGGAAAAGGATGGTTGAACACGTGTCAGGACGCAGGAGGAAAGGCGGGGGAAGGCCATGCTGAGTGTCCGCATGAGGCGGGGCATGTTTGTGCGTAGTTTGCAGGGCAGGCCAGTGGAGCAAGGCAAACTGTGTGAAGCTTCAAGCCACATGCAAAACAGTGTCAGCATCTAGGGTTGCCAGGGTCCTTGTCCATTCAGGCACCCCCGAATACAACCTACCAGCGATCGCAGCGGCCGCTTGCATGCAAGAGTTATGCAAACGGCCTCCCATGCCGACATGGCGGGGCTACGCTACTATGCAAGTACTGCTCTCTGCTCACCTGCAGCCCCTGCCCGTATCCGTCCTTCACGCCGGCGTTCGCCTGCACCCTGACGCGGTACTTGCGGCCCTCCTGCAGCCCCGGGACCGACAGCCGGAGGACGCCGGGTCCCTGCAGCGCGGCGGTGAAGGGCAGGGAGGTGCTGCCGTCCGGCTGCTTGATGCAGTGCGGGGCGCCGTTGGGGTCCACCTCGCAGAAGAAGATGTTGGCCGCCAGCTGGTCCGGGGTGGTGTCGGGCGACAGGCCGTGCGCCAGCCAGGTGTCCAGGCGGCGGTAGCTGCGGGTGACCGACCCATGGGACGGAGTGCAAGGGTTTGGGGCGTTCAGCACGGGTAACGTGGGGCGCAAGGGTTGGCATGTGTGTAACGGGTGTGCACCAGCCACGCGTTCAACCGGTGGTACTGGTAAGCTGCACACGAGGATACCGCATCTGCATGGGGCACCAGCATGGGCAAGATCCCGGTAGGTAGGCCGGACGCGAGACCTCAGCACATACCCCGCGCAATGGCAGAAGCCCCAGGACGTGCGCTTACTCGAGGCCGCTGTCCCTGCCCTGGCGCTGCCAGTCGTGGAAGCCCAGGCGGAAGGGCCGCAGGCCGCCCAGCTGCGCCTGCTGCTCGGCTCCCAGCGGGCCGGACAGCGCGTGGTAGCGGGAGCCCCGGGGCAACACCAACGAGTACCTGCGTGCGCGGGGGTGTGGGTTAACGGGAGTATGGGTGTGTGGTTACACTGTCTGTCCTGAGCGTGTGATGGCCGGTAGCCCAGGTGTTGCTTATTGGCATGGCAAGCCGCTCGGATACCATGGCAGACGGTGCCTGGGGCGCTGGGGGCGCGCCAGTGCAGCTGGTTATGTGTGCAAGCTCTGTTGCTAGGGCCGGCTCAAGGCAAGGACCAGGCTACGGGAAAACCGTCGCTTAACGCAGCTCTGCTGTGAGAAGCGGTAGCTCCGTGCTAGCTGCGGCGCACTCCATGGGCCAAGGGACTCCCCTAGCATGGACCGGCGGATGTCACGCCTACCTGGTGTTGGGCTTGAGGGCGGCACGTGGCGCCACCTCCGCGCACGTGACATTGGCGTCGTCAGGGGAGGTGGGGTCAGGAGTGTTGCCTCCCGCAGAGCCCTGTAAGTGGCGCAATTGGTTAAACAGCGGCTTCAAAGCAGCAAAGGACGCACCTTGCCGGACGCGAGCGGCTTGTGAACGGCCACATGCGTTCCCCATCGCCCGACCAAACTTAACACTTTCCTTCATCGGTAACGTGAACCCTTCTCCATAATCATAGCGTGCTCGGGCGGCGCGAGCTATCGCTGTAAGGGCTTACCGCAGGGAAGGGCTCCCAGCCCCATGCCGGCGCCGTGCACTCGCCCAGGACGTCAACCCCCTGGTCATCGGTCGACCGGAAGCCCCCGCTGCCCTCGAACAGCTGCGCCGGGGTGGAAAATGAACATGGCCAGTATACTGGTAGCATCACAGGTAAGCGCAGAGGCCGGCGTCGAAGCCTTGCAAGGTTGACTTGATGCTCCATGCGTGGGCGTGCGACTCGCCGAAACGGAGTACCGTATGAGCACTGAGCTGGCCAACCTGTGACCAACCTTGAGCGCGCCTCGAAGCATCTTGAGGCTGACAGGGTTGCTGAAGTACAGCTGGATGCGGCCTGTGGGATGGGACCAAAGGGGCAACCACAAGGGACACCTCAATCACACAAGCAAAGCGTAACGCCAGCTCCTTGGACTTGACTCAAAGATTTGCGTGAAAACCGCCAAGGCCCCGTGCCCCCACCGGCCCGCGCTGCCGTCAGGGGCCCAACCTCTTGATGACTGCCCACGCTCCTGTTTAGCACTGCGCTGCCCTGCACTTCACAACCACCCAACACCCACCGCCCGGGGGGACCTCGTGGGGGCACCTCCACTGACCTTGTCTAATTACGGGCCTGAAGATGCATCACGACTCCCGCAACAGCATCTCAACCCACCGTCCGGAGGCACCTCTGGCAGCAGGTCCGCCGGCGTGCCCACACTGGCGTCCCAGCGCCCGCCCGTCAGGTTGGCTGCCACGTGGCTGGTGACACGCGACAGGTACATGGACAGCGGGGCGGAGGACAGCTGCCGGGAGGCGGGCGCGTCGTCCAGCTGCAGGGGGGCGCCTGGGGGGCGGGGCGCGGAGAACACAGAGGGCCGGCTTGCAGCAGACACGTTGAAAGTGTACGCAGCTGAGTTATGTGTAGGTGCCTGGGTTCAGGGGCGAACGAGCGAAGCGGGGTGTGCGCAGGGTGTGGGATGCGCGAGGCACGGAGGATTGGAGGGGCATAGAAGGGGCCATGGGAGGAGGGAGGAGGGAGGAATGTCCGGCAGCTGAGGGTGTACGGCTGGAAGTACAATGGATCCAGGGGGCTTGAGATGGGGAAGGCAGGCATGGGAGCCAGGTGCCGGGGCGCCTCACCGTCATAGGTGATGAGTGCGCTGTTCCACCGGAAGGTGCAGCTGAGGTCGGAGGGCCACTGCACCTCAGGGTCGAAGCGTGCGATGGTGGTGGTCACCCAGCGGAACAGGCCGGGCATGGGGCAGCTGAGCGTGAAGGGTAGCTGCCGGCAGGGGGCAGGAGCGGCAGCAATGGAGCGTATGGTAAGCTGTCAATGGACCACCGAGGCGTATGCACAGGTGGACCTGCTGGGGAGCCCACGATGCCGTGGGATCTGACGGTTGTAGCAGCAAAGCCCCCCGCCAGCCTTGCCGACTGACCATATCTGATGCAAACGATCAAGCGATAGCCATCACAAGTCGCACTTCAGTCCCAATCTGCAGCTGCGCATGGTGCGGGACCCACCAGCTCATCCGCCGAGCCGCCTGGGAAGTCCGACCCCAGGGCGATGACGGGGCGGGAGAACACCACCTGGGGGCGTACAGGGTGGCAGCGGGTGGCACGTCAGTGTGCCCCCGCCAGCAGCAGGCGTCCCTTACACTCGACAGCAGGCACAGCCTTTGCTCCCGATCCACTGCCCTGCCCAAGCCTCTGCACGGCCACAATAATGAACGCCCAGCAACCCCTCGCCCGCAGTCCCATCCAGACCAGCAATGCATGACACCCTACGTAGCAAAGCCCAACATCCCTGACTTCCTACATGCAGCGAGCCTGATGGAGACAGCGGCCCGCGGGCCCCGACGGGCCCATCCCCCAACCTACCACAGGCTGACCGGTGCCGTTTCCGTTCCTTCGCCGCGCCGCGGTTACCCCCATCACCCACCGTGATGGCCTGCCATCCTTGCAACGTGACACTGGCCTTGGGAGCCCCCTTGACAATCTCCACGGGTGTGGTCAGCACCACACGCAGGGGCAGCTGCTCCTGAAGGAAGGCACGCGTGCGGCTGGCCGTGCCGCCGCCGCCACTACTGCTGCCGCCGCCACCGCCGCTGCTGCTGCCGCCGCTGCTGCTGGCGCCGCCAGTGTGGGCGACGCCGACGGGTCGGCTGCCTGACGCCTGGCCGCTGCCAAACACCGCCGCCAGGACCACCGTCAACACCACCGCTGCCGCAGCCATCATACCTACATGCATTGGAGGTGGCGATCGCGTAGCATTCGGTCACTTGGAGAGGTGTATGTGGTAGCTTTATGCGGGGCTCGCATGGAGTGGTTGACCGGGAAGGGTGCCAATAGGCACAGGGCACCCAGCTGGGTCCCTGCAACTGCACAGCCTGTGGAAACTGGGTTGTCACGTCAGACGCACCCACCTGCTATAAGTCTTTGTCTAGGAGTTGCGTCTGCTATCCAGTGCTCTATTGAGCCGCAGGGCGATGCTCCCGCCCTGCCGTCATTGCTGTCCTCCTCGTGCTCGTCGTCTGCTTCTCGCGGCGGGGAGTAAGTGCCTCCGCTTTTTCTGCGTTTTGTCGAGCTCCAAGGCCAGGAGAACTGCTCCGCTAAAGTCTTCATGCTGCGGAGGGCGTGCGCGGCACATAGTTAACTTGGTTGCTCACCCTCGGACGGGCCGCAGTACGACAAGGCAGAAGCTGGGTGACCCGCGGGACGGTTGGCGCAGCTGCTGTCAAGTGTTGCAATCGCGAAGGTGCGCAATCGCAATCACGACAATCGGTACAGCTACCAGGCCAGGGACGCCGGTCACTGCAGGTGCTGCTGCCCAGGGGAGCTGCTGCCTGTCCGTGAAAGCGCTTATGGTCTTCGCGCGGCCGTGTGAAGGCATGTCAGGATGGGTGGACGGGAAACGGACGCCACAGCAGGCGTCGTGTTCTGCACCCTGGGATGTATGCCAAAAATGAGAACCTGCTGAGGAGATCGCTTCGCCTGCCACTGTAACGCAATCGACATCGGCCGGATACCTGGTGTCCAGGTACGGTGTTGTGAAACGCAGGACGGAAGACACGCAGCCATGCCAGAGACCGCTTAGCGCTACAGATGAGCTGACAATCATTGTCAGTGGCCCGTCCTCGTCTGCGGCACACCAGCGGCTTGCACGCAGGGCCAAAATGCTGCCTGATTGCAGCCCCGTTCCCAAACGCTCTCCCCCGTCCTTCCCTCAGACACCCCTCCCGCCTGCAGGCAAGGAAGCATGCCATGTGGCATTGTGCTCCCAATCCTGCCCATACGTTGGATCCATTCCTTGTCAAGAACTTAGAGTGATTTTCAGACGTCAGGCTCAGGTGCAGCACTCACGCTGTTGTCCAGCGAGGGTCCGGCTCTGTCGCCGTACCAACGAACTGGTAGCTGCGAAGCTGTTGGCCCCGCGAAGTGTTAGGGCCCGCTTCTGGATCTCCGCTCCGTGAATCCACTTCTATCCAGCAGCACTAGCTGCTTCCAACTGGTTGTTCACTGTCGTTGCCCTAACTCAGATGACCCTCGCTCGCGGCTCGTGGGTTTCGCGCATACATGGAGTGCATTCAGCCCTACAGATATAAAAGTCGTTCTAATGGCAGGCGCCCGGAGGCTTTCGACATGGCCTCGCACGTCGAAGAGGCAGGTATGTCATGCGCTAGGCAACAGTTCAGCATAGGCACAGTTTGCAATCGGCGTCAATCTATGGGGCAACGGTGCTCTCTAAAAGTTAATGCTGTGAAGCGTTTCGCTGCTATGCCCCGGGGATGACTTACGAGCGGGATGGAAGCTGGTGCATCGCAGCAGGGATCTCCCCTGACGTAACACCACATGCAGACGCGGCCAGGCAGGGCCAGTAGCCCAGCAGCATGTCCAACACCCTTACGTGTACCGCTGCCTTCATGGGCGTGTCGGAGGGGCAACGGGTAAAGCTCAATGCCGGGGATTAGTTGACGCTGGTAAGCGGTTGTCGTCATGACCTGACACTTGCGCCGGGGCCCTGGCTGCAGTCCAGGTGGAATCAAACAGAGCCGAAAGACTTATGGCTCTGCCCCTGCGCATGTGCACGCTGCACAGGCACAGGGCAGGACAAGACAGGGACAGGACAAGGACAAGGGCAGGACAAGGGAGGCGTGCATGGAGCACAACAGGCGGTCTCTGCTGTGTTGTGTGGGTAGGCCCCGCGTGTGGGGTTGGTATGATGTGGTATTGGGTTGTGGACGGTTCAATGGGCCCATGCAGGGGAGCCCATGCAGGGGAGCTCCCCTGGTGCCAGGTGCCGAGGTGCGTTTCTGGGGGTGTCCAAATGGTGCTGTCCTGGCCAGCAGGGTTGGTCACAGGCCCTTCACCATCCACTGTGTTGTGTGCAAAAAGAAAGGTGAGGTTGGCAGAAGCTGATGTCACAGGCTGTCTCGAGCATTACTGCGCAGCTGTGAGGAGTCTCCCCTGCACGGTTACCGGTACTAATTGCGTGCCACTCCCAGCCCCTGCGGACCTTGACGTAGTGGCACAGTGACGCTGACAGTGGTCACACCGCTGTATATACATTGCTATAGGGCTACCTTTCTCTCGAAGGCTCGAGCGGGCATGCCATGCTACCGCGCCACGTCGCTGTTCCAAGTACGCTATCCTTCATAGTCAAATAAGAAGCTTCTGCTGCAGTTTTCGGTGTCACCGTCATGGCAACTGCTGCTGAGCGACAAGAGCGCGTTCGAGCACGAGTCCGGGAAGCGTTCGTGCTTTTTGAACACAAAGAGGGCAGTCGGCTAGTAGATTTCAAGGACGTTAAAGATGTCGTCAGGGCATGCGGAGTCAACCCGACAGCAGTCCAGCTGAACCTAATCATCGACCAGTTGGCCGCACTGAACGCCGAGTCCGACGCTGCGAGCGGCCTGGTGAACATGGAGAACTTTGAACTGGTCGTCACCAACTTCCTCATACAGCAGGAGGCCAGCTTGTTCAGGTGAGCTTGAGCACCTTAAGGGGTGGGGTCCAGTTCTCTGGGTCGTCCACACGTGGTGAACCGGTGCCATAGGCCTGAAGATAGCCTCCCCAGTCCCCACCCAAGTAGTGGTACACCAACACATGCCAGACCCCCACACAGGCATACTTGCAGCTGAGGCCGGCGCGCCTGTCCTGATGAAAGTCCCTCCCCGACACAACGCATCGCACCACAACACAGACCAACGCACGGCCAATCACTCCAGCAGTGAATCCGTACGATTGCCGCAAGCCCTTGGCACTCAACTCATCTAGCCAAATCATAACACTCTTGTCCATTGTACGCTTGCGCACACCGCCCCGTTCTGATGCTCCTCCGCCCTTTGCCAAGTCTACATGCCATGCCAGGCGCTTTAAGCTGCACTTGCGGTTGCGCCACTCCTCCCACCCTGACCACATGCACAAGACCATTCTCTTCTCCCCCTGCCTCTCCTCCCCATGAAACCCTATAGGGACGACTACCACACGCTGCTGCGGGCCTTCCGCGCGTTTGACCCCGAGGGAAAGGGGTACATCGAGGTGGAGGTAAGCATGGGATTAATGACAATGGGGCCATGTGGGCAGCAGGTACTGGCGCTCCAACGTGCCAGACCGCATGCAACAGTCCGTAGCGCAGCAGGGGTGTCCGGGATATGCACATGACAATCGGCAAACAAGCAGCTCCAGGCAGCGCAACCCTGCGGCGTTTTGAACCTGCCTACCGGTATGTCTTGGCGTGCTTTGCAACATCCAGCGGGCAGCTCGGCACTTCCCAGGTCCCCCGCGTGCGCAAAGCCAAGTCCATACTCTGCCTACCCCCTCCCTGGGCGATGTGCTCCAGCCAACTGGATACCGTGGCACCAGTCCCTGATCCTCCAATGCCGCCCGCTGCCCTGCCCCCGCGCCGCTCCTGCCCCTCGCTCTCTGCTGAATCAGACGCTGCGCGGCCTGCTGTCCAGCCGCGGGGAGCTGATGAACGACGACGAGATCAACAAGATGATGGCGCTGGCGGCGGACGAGGGCGGCAAGGTGTGGTACGAGGACTACGCGCAGCGGTTAGCCAACGACGGCAGGCCGATTTGAGCCAGGGCAGGCGTGGCAAAGCGCAGTGGCGAGCCTGCGACGGTGGGGCGGTTTGAGCTGTTAGGATGTTTGGGCCGGCATGGCGACGCGTTGCGGTCACTGAAGCCAACGGAGGGGCGAAATGACGCTGGCGCAAGGGGGCTTGCATTGCGACGAGTTGTGGCTAGACACGACGGCAGGGCGATGTGAACCCGGGGCGTGAGGGCAGGCGGGACGATGCGCCGTGGTGAGCCTGCGGCGGTGGACCGCGAGGCTGCACGCAAAGGTTGGCCAGTGGCAGCCGGGCAACATGGGGGCGGCAGCCAAAGGGGGAGGGTGTACGGTACTTGCTTTGAAACGTGCGGTAAGTGCCGTCAATGGTGTCGTAGTGGTGAAGGGCGAGGACGGCGGAGGATGGATGCAAGACGGCTGGAGTCGGCATGGGTTGATTCACGGCCTGTTTGGGCCCTGGAGCCGCTGAGGTGAAAGTAGCTATGCCCTGCAGGAACTATAAGACGGCTTTAGCATGTTGCCTGCCAGCCGGTGCGTTCCACCACAAAGTGGTGTGCTCATGCTGCCTAGTGCGAACGGAACGCCCCATGTGCTGTCTGTGTACTGCCAGCGTGTGCTTCCACCGTTTGGCAGCACTGAGACGTTTGAGGCGGTGCTAGCACGTCTTATGACAGCACGACGAAGGGACGAGGGTAGATGGGGCCTGATGGGGCAGCTGTGGCATTTCCGCCAGAGGTGCTTGGGGGCCGGTCGCGGACCCTACATCCCGCCATGAAGTCACAGGTTGTAAAGCAACATCACAGGCTGTTGCAAGTTTGATCAAGGGCCAACGCACGAGAGTATGGAATCCTTTACATCAACTAGAGTGTACGGTAGGCTGGATAATTGCCCAGACGCGCGTTCAACCTGTTGCAGCCTGGCACGCACCCTGGCCGCCTAACCCTTGCAACATCAACTGCATCAGCCCTGGCTCGTTGGTACCGCGTACCGCCATCCGAATCAGTGACCACATCTGAAGGGACAAACAAATCAGAAAGTACAAGTGCTACGGAAATTACACAAAGAAGTACAACAACAAACCGGGCAGCACGAACAGCAACACCTCATACCGGTAACACTTGCGGTAATAACCCCGCCCAAACGCACAAAAGCACAGGGGAACATGGCTGAGCAAAAGGTGACGAGACACATGATGGACATCTTCAGCGAATTCATAAGAAATGAAGCTTTTATAGGCGACAATAGAGGCACGTGCTGTAATAGTGGCCAGGGCACGGCCTGGACCAACCCACCAAATACGCGCCCTGGTGCATTCTCATGGAAGCGCGTGTATTACCCACTGCACTGCGGGTCTGCTGCCGACCACTATCAGCACACGCACCCCCATCGTCATGACCTCGTACGGCAGTCAGGCACCGTGACGTCAATAGCACGCCGTAACGCTCTGACCCTTTGGCCTTCTCCTTGTGAAGGCAGTCAGCCCCGTGGGATAGCGACCAGCCCTAGTTAGTCCCCAGCGACGGGCACAAGAGCAAATGTTCTACCTCCATACGAGACCGCTGTACAATAACACCAGTGCCACAACCCAATCCCTGGACATACTAGGAGTACGGAAACAGAACGAATAAGCTCCTACGGCGATGGCCAGTCCTGGTGCGCCGACGTGCACGACCGCGCGGAGTCTCATGCGCCCTCGCAGCCGCACCCCACCTTCCCGCCGCTGCCGTCTGCTCCTGGACAGGGCAACGCGGACGCTAGCCGCGTAAACACAATCAGCGACAGAGCACCGTATAACCCCCAAGCCCAGACGCAACACAGGACCACTGCGCCTCGCTGCGGCGTCCGCAAATGTGGAAGGCCTGTCCACGGCTCACGGTTGCCGCGGCAGGATCTGGCCCTTGGCCTGCATGCCGCCGATGAACTGTGGGGGAGGGCCACAACGGGCAACGGATGGGAGGGCCAGGTTCGAACATGGGAAAGCTGGATATATCCTGGCGACGTGCAAGGATATGGGTGAGGCCAGCTGGCGGAGCTAAGGCAGCCGGTAGCCCTTGTTCCCCCAGGCCGCGACCTCCCTCCATGCAATTGCCAGACACTTCATTCACATCCTCTGTTCGAGATAGACCTTGACCGACAGCAGTCGCTGCACGCCCCTTGACCAACTGCGTGCCGTTGCTGCAGGCACACGTTCCCCTCGCCCTGCCTGCCACGCCTCTCAGCCCCATGGACGCACACGTGCACGACAGCGTCACGGCTTCCCGTTTGTTAACCCACGCTGCCTCCCCTTGCAAGCACCTGCCCCTTGCCTGCCCCCACAATCCGCCCTCATCGGCAGGCTGTTGTTGGTGTAGGTGAAGGTAGGTGTTTATATCCACCTAGACACCATGGCCGACAGGAAAACCCTTTCAAAAACCCACTTCTCCACCCACCCACCCTCACCGGCAGGCTGTTGTTGGTGTAGGTGTAGGTAGGTGTTCATATCCACCTAGACACCATGGCCGACAGGAAAACCCTTTTAAAAACGCACTTCTCCACCCACCAACCCTCACCGGCAGGCTGTTGTTGGTGTAGGTGTTGATGGTGCGCGTAAAGTACTCCACAGCCGTGTCGGCGTTGATGTGCTGCACGGGCCGCGTGGCGCGGCTGTTGCCCTCCTGCTGCGCCGTCCGCAGCCACGCAAGGGAGGTCGCCAGGGCCTGGGGGAACACGGATACAACGACATGGGATGAGCAGGCAGAGTATTATACGGCACATGGAGGCGGGGCGGGGCGCTGGGACAGAGACTGATAAGGCCTGGCCTGGCCCAGCTGCACACATCCGCTGCCGCAGCAGCATACCCTTACCAACTCATGCTCTGCCTTCGCCGTTAGTCCGCTTGTTATACACACACCGTGCAACAACCACCCGCCCTCACCTGCTCCAGCTGCGCGCTGTGGTTGCCCCATGTGGCGGGGTCCGACAGGGCGGCCGTGTTGGTGCGGTTCATGATCAGGTCCAGCCTGTGGAATGGCGTGCATGCGCGGTGTGCATCAGCAAAAGAACAACGGATAAGCGTCAACGGTCCCGCCGGCCTACATGCATGAGCCACGTCCGTACGAAATGGCCATGTCTTCAGACCGATGTCTTAGCGTCCTGCGCGTTTATGCACCCGGCACCTACGACCCATTCCGGGCGGAGCGCCAAAGCCCCGACCTAAACTCCGTTCGAAGCAACACCAGCGTGCTACACAGGTCAAACACAACCAACGATTACCAACTCCCCGCCCGTTGCCGCTCTCCGGCTTACCTCCACGCTCACCTGTGTGGCCATCTCCTGCATCGCCACGTCATCCTTGCGGACGGCCCTACTGTGCGGTGGCCCTGTGCACCCTCACTCATTCCGGGCCTTGACCGCTCTCTGACACAGCTTCGCACCTTGCCAACCCACCGCGAAAATCCCCACCTCCGGCCCCGCCCCGCCGCCAGACACCAACAAATATCCATTCACGACCAAGCACTACGCTGAGGAGGGTACACAGTACACTGCCGACTCACTTGGTGGCCAGTTCCTGCATGGCCACCTCGTACTTGCGGATGGCCCTCCCCTGCGTGGCGCTGGGCGCGTAGGCGCCCGCCGCGAACAGCGCGGCGCTGAGCAGCCCCGTGAGGATGAGCGTGAAGAGCCAGCCCAGGATGAACTGCAGCGCCAGCAGCCAGTGGATGCCGGCAGAGCCCTCCATCAGGCCTATGCCCGCGATCGCGCCAACCTGATGGGCGGGAGTGCGAAGGGTTGGGAGCATACCGGTGAAGGGCGGGGACATGCGCAGGGGCCATGTGCTTGTCCGCTTCATCAGGCCCATGCCGGCAGTGGCGAATACCTGCGGGGCACGAGCGCCAGGGTAATTAGGGGACCAAGGGTCGGAGTGCACGGGGAGTAGTGAAGTGCAGGTGCCGTGCTGCGTGCTGTGTGTCAGGGCCATTCCAGCAGTGGCGCCGATGCGAAGGGGGCACGTGGGTAGGGAGACGGGGGCAGGGAGGGTGCTTGTCGGATAGGGCTCGTGTCAGGAGCATGCCGCAGTAGCTCTACGCCAGGGCGATGCAGTACATTGGCTTGAGGGGGCAACGGACTGTTGCAAGGGGCGGGCGAGGGCCAGGTGTTGGTACCGGGAGCCCGCCTTACGTTGGCAGCTGTCACGAGCTAGCAGGCTGTTTGGATTTGCTGTGCACCAGCACCTGCCTTCAGCTGCTGTCAGACTTTCATGTCTAGAAGCCCAAGGCGGCCGAAAGGGTTCCTAGGTAGCGACAGCTCCAATAGGCACAGGGCTACACACGCCACGCACGCATCGCCGAACCTGGCAGTGTGTGGTGGAAACCGGCAAGCCGTACGTTGATTGGGACAGCCAAACGTCCAGGGGTTCCTGGGTAACAAGAGCTACAAAATGTACAAGGTCACGCGCGTGACGCCGTACCTGGCAGTGTGTGGTGGACACGGGCAGGCCGTAGGTGGACGCGACCGCCACCACCAGCGCCGTGGACAGCTCGATGCAGAAGCCGCGCGAGGGCGTGATGACGGACAGCCGCACGCCGCACGCGCGCATGATGTTGTAGCCGTACCTGACGTACAGTACGACACAGGGCATGCAGTACATTAGTACCTGAATGCCTGGCAAGGCACGTGGCAGACAGATACGTGGGATGCTGGGGACGCATCATGGACATGATGCGTTGCGTCTGCTGCATACGGTGCCGTGCTGAAGAAATTGGACGACGCTACAATGTATTGTGTTCACTCACGTGCCAAGGCCGACGACGATGCCCGCGCCTCCCAGCACCAGGATCCACACCGGAACGCCGACGTAGTAGTCGACCTGCAGAGGACGAATGCAGTACCAGGCAACGATATGGCAGGACTGAGCCACTGGCAGCAAGTCCCTGGCTTCATGCTGTGCAGTGGCAGGCTGGAGTAGATAGTCCAGCTGCAGGGAACACGGGGGGAAGCGGGCATCGGCAACCGGTAGCGCCATGCATTCGACTGGTGAGTGATGCGGCTGGCAAGGGGGGGCTCGCGCGCTGTCAGGAGGAAGGCCATTCCACCTGCAGGCCCCACGGGGCGCAGCGGGCGTAGCCGACCCGCACACACGCACGAGCTCGGGACTCCGCTGCCCACGCGTTCGGGGGTCGTGATGACCAGCCGGGCTGCTCAGCTGGGCTGCTCAGCTTGAAGCATGATGCCTAAAAGCCCCGAGAACGCACTCCGCGATGTCCAGTGAATTGCAACGCCGCACGCGGGCTCCACGCCTGGGCTCAGGTTACGCCTGCGCGCCCTGCCTACGTCCCCAGTGCCCCCGCACCCCCGTAACCGGTGTGCCCCCGCTGCCATTTTTCCATCTCCCCCGCAGCCCAGGTCCCAGGATACCCCATGCTGCACACGACCCCACTTGCATCCCAGGTGCTCTTACTCTCTGGAAGCGGTAGATGTACCAGATGGCTGTGAAGGGGCCCACGGCGTTGGCCACGTCGTTGGCGCCGTGGGAGAAGGAGTCGCAGATGGCGGTGATGACCTGGGGGCACGGGGGGCAGCAGCAAGGTTTGTAATCATCAGCTATCTTCGGGCTGGGTGGTTCCGAGTACTCCGATGGCGGCGATAGCCTGGGGGCACAGTGGCAGCGGGGAGCAGAGCAGGCGCGGCCAACTGTCAGATGGCACAGGGTCCAGGGCCCGGATGGCGGTGATGACGTGGGGCCACAGGAGGAGCAAAGGGAGCAGGGCAGCGGGGTTATGGAGTGACTTGGCGAGGGATCAGCGTTCGGGTGGCGGTCATGACCTGGGGGCACAGGGGGAGGCAGGGAGCAGGGCAACGAGGCTTGACGTCAGGTGGAACGCGGTGGGGCATCCGGGTGGCGTCGATGCCTGGAATGCACAGCGGACAAAGGAGCAATGTGAAATGGCGCGCCAAGTTGCACACAAAACGGCAAAGGAAGCACTGGTCTTGGTCACCACGTTTGTTGTGCCGCTCCAGGTGCACAGCCGCCACACAGCAGGTCCTTCGCCGCCTGCGTGGCCGCGTCAGTCACAAATGCCACCCGCCCATACTTCGCCTTGCCCACCCCAGCTGTAAACCCCCTGCCCCCCCGACCTGCAGGTACTTGAAGGTGTGCTCCGTGGCGGAGTCGGACACACCGTTGCATACCGGCATGCTCCTAGTTGCCTTCCTTCCTCAGCCGCTACCACCCTGCCCTCCCCCCCCCCTACCTGAAGGTACTTGAAGGTGTGCTCCGTGGGGGGGTCGAACACCTCGGCCTGCGCGTGCAGGCGCTGCGCCACAGGGTCCTCTGTGATGGCGGCGTGCACGTCCACGTTGGTGCCGTGCAGCACGATGGCCTGCATGGCAGGTGGTGTGCAGTAAGGGGGGCGCAGGCATGTGCAATAGAGTAGATAGCGTCAGATAGCAGAGTGCATGTCAATGGTGGCGCCGTGCAGCGCGATGGCCTGCGGATGGAGGAGGTGCTTTACTGCTGTAGAAGCTGAAGCTTGTTGATTAGGGCGGGTAGCGTGGGGCGTTGACGCCGTGCATGTTCCAAGTTCGTAGCGCCTGCTAAGTGTGGACGCCCTGAGCCCTGCAGCCTGCCCTGTACATCCGAACACCACCAGCACAGCCTGCCTCTCCGCAGGTCCCCCACCTTGAGCTGATCGAACGTCTTCTGCCAGTGCACGTGGCCCCCCTCACCGCCCCCGCCGCCGCTGCGCCCCGAGCCGGTCCGCTGGCCCTCGTCATCCTCGTCGTACGCGCCCACCGCCCCGCCCGCCTCCCCGCCGCCAGCCGTCCCATTGACGCTGGCCCGCGGCGGGTCCCCCTCCCTGGCGCCCGGGCTCAGCTCGCCGCTCACGCCCTTGCTGTAACCATGCGACCCAGCCCCAAGGTGGCCAGCACCCTCGTAGCTCTCGCCCACCGGCCCACTGCCGCCACCCCCTGGCCTGCTGCCTACGGCGTTTTGCCGCGCGAACAGGAGGGCCGGGTCAAAGGCACTTGGCGCCGTGCCGCCAGCAGCTCCCGTGGCGGCGTTGGCTGCGGCTTGGCCCCAGGCGCCGGCGGCGGCTGTTCCGGGCATCAGCTGCCCACGGGAGAGGGCGTGCGGCTGGGCCCCGAAGCGCAGCTGTTGCTGCTGTTGGAGCTGGAGCATTTGCAGCTGCTGCAGCTGGAGCTGCTGCCACTGCAGCAGCTGCGCCTGAGCCTGCGGGTTGCCTGCGGCCGCGGCAAGGGGCAACACGTTCGTCCCTTGCGCCTGGATCGCCTGCAGGTGTGCCAGCTGCGGCAGCAACTGTTGCTGCTGCTGTTGCAACTGCAGCTGCGCCGAGGGCCACACCCCCGCCTGGCCGCCCCAGGCTGCCTGCTGCTGCACTGCTGGCCACATCGGCCCCGGTCCCTGGCCCTGCGGCGTAAGGGGAAGCTGCTGGGCCTGCAGCCCCAGCGCCTGCGGCTGCCACGCATGCAGCTGCAACTGCTGCTGCTGCTGCTGGTAGTGCTGCTGCTGCTGCAAAAGTTGTTGCTGCATAAGCTGTTGCTGCTGCAGCAGTAGCGCCTGTTGCTGCCGGCCCCCGGTCGCAGGCTGGAGCCCTTGGCCGACATTGGCCCCAGCCCCAGCCCCAGCCGCCTCTCCTGCACCCGGCCTCTCTGCTGGCCCTGCCGCTGCCCCTGCGTCTTGTGGTGCTTGCTCTTTCTGCTGCTGCTCTTGCTGCTGCTGCTGCTGCTGGACGCCCTGCACACCGTGGCCTGCTCGCCCCTGCGCCTCGTCCTCCCCTGCCCCCGTCTGCTCTCTTTGGCCACCGCTGCTCGCCGCCCCTGTGGACCTCCCATACCCCCGACTGTCCCCGCCCGCTCCTGCCTCTCGCCCTGCCACGCCGCCCTCCCGCACGCCTGGCCCCTCCCCCACCGGCTCCAGCTCTGCCACTGCCGACAGCAGCGGCTCCCCGCTCCGCCCTGAAGACCCAGCCCCCGCGCTGCGCTGGTGCTCCAACCGCGGCTGCTGCTGCAGGCCTGCTGGTTGCAGCTCCTGAGACGGCCGCAGTGAAGCAGCAGACGTGTGGGAAAATTGCTGTTGCTGTTGCTGCTGCTGCAACTGGGCCATCCTGCCCGGGTGCTCGGCAAAGGGGTGGTTGAAAGCCACCGGCCCCGAGCCGCCCAAAGCCCTCGGCCCGCCGCCGCTGCTGCCCCCCAGCATCCCGCTGCTGCTCCCTCCCCCGACCCCGCCCAGGGTGCTGTGGGACACGCCCTGCTGGGAGAGGCGGACCGGGCCCCCGTTGGTGTTTGAGGGCGGTGCGCCTGCAGCCGCCGCGTGGCCCACGCTCTGGGCGGCGACGCTGTGGCTGGGGCGGCCGTGCGAGTTGACGCCGCTGCCGCCCATGTTGCTGCTGCCCAGGTTGAGCTGCGACTTGCTGTTGCCGCCCATCATGCGCCGCGCCTCGGCCACGTGCGCCTCCAGCTCCGCCAGCTGCTGCGAGTGCCTGCAGGCGTGCGTGATGTACGAGCACGTCAGCTGGTGAGCACGGTGCGGTGTCCTGGCACTGAGTACACGTCAGCGAGGGGATGTCGCGCTACGCACCGGGTGCCACTTCCTCGCATGCAGGTGCGGCTTCCGCAGCATAGGGAGTATCGTACGCCCGCGGCGTACGCCAAAGTCATTGTGCTACGCAATGGTTAAAGGGAAGGCACGCCAGCAAGCTCACCGTCCCCTGCCCGCCCAGCCACACATGGCAACTGTAACTTTAGCTGCAACCTCCCGGCGCCCACCTGAGGTTGGTCTCCTCAAACACGTAGCGCTTGACGACGGGCATAGCAAACACAATCGTCAGCAGCGTGCATCCCCCGGCAACGGCGGCCGACACCCACGCACACTTGGCGCTGCTCCACCCCAAGCGCTCGTTCCCGCCCTGCATCGAAAGTTGGCGGTTGGCGATTAGCAAAATGACCGGCCATGCGCGCGCAAGGGACGCGGCGCTGCTCGCTCCCAACAACGCGCTCGCTCCCTGCCTTGCGTGCGGAACGCTGGAAGGGTTGCCTCAAGAAGGCGTGGCCGCACGACACGGTCGAGCAACACCGGTGCGATCAGTGCTCAGCATGGCACGGGCCTGCAGGTAGAGACGGCAGGCTTCAGGCCCGTCGGCCATTCACCTTGTACAAGACAAAGTAGACGTTGATGAAGACGGTGAACAGGACGATTACGGGCAGGAACTGCGGAAAAAAGCAGGGAGGGGGGGAGGGTATGATGAGTCCAGGAACCCGATTACAGCGGGCGGCAGCCGACATGGCGGTCGGACGGAAGGTACCTGGGGGCACCTGTACGCTGTGGGCCGATCATTCGACGCCCTATGGGCCTGGGACGGCACGGGCGATGTTGGAGACAGATGGCCCCGGCCAAGTTGCAGTAGATGGCCCCACCTGCCGAAGCTGGCAAAGCGCCCGCCGGCTCAAACTCACCACCGCCCGCGGGCCCGCCCCAGCACCCGCTCTCCCCGCCTCCCTCCCTGCTCACCCAGAACGCCAGCTGCAGGCTGTTCTCGCGGCGCAGGATGGCTGTGCGCACCAGCACGAACAGCAGCGAGGCGGCTAGCCCCGACAGCAGCGGGCTTGTGAACCACGACACCACGATGGGCACTGCGGGGCAGGGTACAGTACATGAGTCGGAGAGGTGCCCAAGGGACTTGACTTGCGTACTGCAGCTTCTGCAGAGTCGTACAAGCTATTTGAGCACAGGGCAGTATAATCGGCACTGTGGCGTACTGTAGGGCTCCGGAGCCGACGCAGTGCGAGATGGCAAGGCGGCAAGTACGGCTATGGGCATGCGCAGTGCGCAAGAGTAAACTGGGTAGCACGAAAAGAATCAGGTGCGCTCAGGTGCTGGTGATGCCTGCCCCAGAACGTTGTCCGGAACATGTCCTCGAGCCCCGCTCACCCATTCCGCTGGTGTAGGGGAAGGCGGACTGCGGCTCCAGCCACACAACTGCCGATGGCCCGCCATACACCAACGCAAAGCCCATCACCGCGCCCACTGCGAGCAAGCAGGAGGACAAGTATGGGACGGGGGCATGCGTCCACAGCAACCAATCAGTAGCTGACGACCATACGGCAATACAAAGCGGTCTGCGTGCCGAGCGTGCACCCACACAATGTTTCGGTAGGCGAGCTCAAACAAGGCGAGCTGGCTTAGCTGCGTCGAGGTGCGGTTTGCCCATGCCCCCACGTGCACCTCCCAAGCGTTTGCACACGCATCTAGGGAGTGCAGCAGGATGTGATGCAGGGTAATGCCAAGAGGGCTAGACCATCGCATCTAGGGATTGCATGTTCACCACCAGCACATCACCACACGCACCTATGGAGTGCGTGGTGGACACGGGCAGCTCCAGGTAGGTGGCCAGCAGCAGCCACGTGCCGCTGGACACCAGCGCGCACAGCATGCCGAACATGTACAGCTCTGGATCGTCGTCGAAAGTCAGCAGCCTCGCAATGCCGCCCGCCACCGTGCGCGTCACCTACCGTGCGGTATGAGGCGGCGGCAAGGCTTCACACATGGCCCAGGTGCTGTGAGTGTCAGTGCACACTGAGGGTTTAGCTCATATCTGCACACACGCTTGCACTGGATGCCCTCTGGGATCCGTGCCGCACCAAGAGAGGGGTGAGTAACGGGGCGGCACCGTACAAGTGCAGGTGAGAAGGGCGGTCCCGCAACAGGGCGCATGGCCGCACGGCACGACATGCCTGACGGCGGTCCCTGTATGACCACCCAGCCCCAGCTAGGCACATGGGGGCCAGCAGCATGTGTCAGCGCAATTAGCTGCCCGCCCACCTGCTCCCCGAGTAACACGCTGCCGCTGAACTCGCACACGGTGGCGATCAGCAGTGCCTGCTTCATGGTAAGCGTGCGGGCAGCCACAGAACTGCCGAACGCATTGGCCACGTCATTCGCGCCTGCAGTGGAGGTGGCAGCGGAGGGATGCGTTTGGGAGGGCGGACGGGCGTAAGTGCTGGTGCGGGGTGCACCTGAACTGGGTCGGTGACAGCGGCCGACGGGCTATCCTTATGTGGCAATGCGGAGACTGTGGTGCGACGGTAGGGCGGGGAGACGGCAAAAGTGGGTGGCAGCGGGCGCAGCTATGTGCGACCCAGTGCTGGTCAGCAGGGAAGCCATTGGCGCGGAGGCAACAGCTGCAGGAGCGGGCGCGGCGGCGGTGGCGGGCGGCTACACGTTGCCGGTCGGTACATACGACCCCTCTGCGCGGCGCTGTGGGCACAGCACCTCGACGACGCACCAATGCCGTAAGACTGCGAGCATACGGCAGTGGCGACATGGGAAGGTGTCATGGGCCAGGGTAGCGGGCAACGTCCATGGGCACCAGGCTTGGAGTGCTGCGCCGGAGGTGCTGCAACAGACACCGCGACAATGTCGGGAAAGCAGCTTTGACCCTCGCCCCTGACGTGCGCACCGTAAAGAAGGCCGCCAGGCAACCGCAGACGACGATCCAAGTGTAGTCGGACCATAAGGCCATGGTGGCACAGCGCAGGTCTCCCTCGTATCGCGGCGCGCCAGGGCTCCGTCGGTACCGTTGCCTTGCCAACAAGCAGCGTTACATTAATGACTGCCAAGGAGTAGTCAACGGTGGAGCCTCGCCACTTTCAGGCTGCCCAAGGCCTGCCTAACATGACGCGCGTGACCTTTGGCATTTCGGCCAGGTATAGCTTCAACGCTTTCTTTCTACGTGTGGTATGTGACGGCACCGTGAAAGTTGCGCCTGGCCTTTACTCGTATAGCATAACAGGCGCAAAGATACTCTGCCCTTGGACGCCCCAGTGCGGCCCTGGCATAGAAGTCGATGTAAGGCAGGGCAGGAAATGTGCACATTCATGTAGCGTGCACCGGAACCTCGGGTTGGCGCAGGTGGCAGGGGAGCCCTCCGATGCACGAGGGGCGGGTCCACACGAGGCTGGCCTGATTCGACCTTTGCCTTGCAGCCTCCGTTAAAGCGCCATACGTTAGGATACTTGCAAGTTACCGCTGTGCCATCCATCAACGAGACCTAACACTCCACATTGGCATATCTGAACGCCTGCCTGTTGCAGCTCTCCCTGCATTTGCGTGACCCTCCCCTGTCAGTTTGAGCTGTTAACTAAACCTAACACTGCTCAAGAAACATGTGCTTATTTGTAACGGGCTGATGGAGGCAATCATAGGCGAACGACAATTGCCGCGCAACACCGCTCCGAGCGTGGGCAACCAGAGCCTGCAAACTTTTAGCAGCTGATGATAAACATTACTTAGGGAGCAATATGGATGTCGTTGGGTTGGCTCTTGCAGTGGGCAGCTTCGGGCTGTTCTTTGGTGTGGGATGGTGGTTCTTGAACCGGAGCTTGTACAACCACCTTGAGGAGCGGGACCCTAAGGTGCAGGTGAGGACGTGTTTATGCATCTGGAGAGTGCGTCGTCACGCGTTCGCCTTCAGCCGCTTTGGCGAAACCTTCGGGCTCTAGAACCCAGCTCCCCTGTAAGCCCCTTGAACCCTCTCTCCCTTCACCCCTTCACCCGCGGGGCCTGGCGTCCCTGTGCAGAGTCTATGGTCCCTGGTGTTCGCCATGTCATGCGAGTTCATCAGCTTGGTCCTTTTCGAAATCGTGGGCATCATGGACCCCGGGTGAGCAAACCAACCGCTGCCACCTCGACACCGCAAACCCATGTAACGCCTGGGCTTAGTGCTCTGCAGCGTCCTCTGTGCGTGTGGCTCACGTGCACATTGTATATGATACTCACTTCGCTTGCAGGTTGCGCCAGGTGGCTTGGTTTGTCAACATTTGGGGCATGTTGGTACTGCTGCTGGGCGTGCTGCCGTACTACCACAGCTACCGCCTGCTATCCAGCGCAGGTGGGCCGGGTCACTACATACGGTAGCTCCAGCAATTCCGGCAGGAACGGGGTGCCGACCACTCGGATGGGCTTTTTAGTAGCCTGAGGGTGCAAACCCTGTGCCGCAGCCATGTGTGCGGTCGGTTTTCCGTGGCATAGTACGCAGCAGCTTGCCCGGCAAGCAGATTAAACATAGCCTGTACCATGTAAAACCTGCAGTGCGGTCCTCATTGGAAGCACTTACCCAGCCTGAACCCGGTAGCCCCGTTTTACATGTCCTTGTGTACACGCTTGAGTTTTGTGACTGCACTGGGTTGTGTTGCTGCTGCAGGCTCTCTGCGGCGCGGGCAGGTGGCCACCGGCGCCTTCGTGGTGTGGTGCTGCTTCATGTACTGCTTCTGGCGGCTGGGGCACTACCTGCCAGGGGTGCCACCCGCCACCAACGGGATATTCAGGATGCAGCAGGTGCGCACGAATAGGTACTGCGCGCCGAAGGTGGGCATCATGCGGCTTGACCAAGGGGGCAGTCTCACGGCGTCGGGGGTACCGCTAACCGCGGTAGGACCGCAAACGGTTGTGGCGTTGTTGAGGCTCACCTACCTAGTCCTGTGGTGCCCTGAATGCTGGTAACTTAGGGGCAAAAGTGTTCACCAGGAGCTCGTCGGCGCCTGTTCCTGCATCGCGTCTGGGTCTGCAGGCCATCAGCCGCGTGGGCGTCATGGGCACGTGGATGATCGCCGTGCTGTCCGGGTACGCGGCCGTCAGCTTCCCCTACTCCTACCTGTCGCTGTTCGTGCGGCCGGTGGAGGCGTTCGAGATCGCCGCCATGGAGGACCAGTGCCGCCAGGTACGCAGTGGTGCAGTTGCTGGGATACTAGCGGCATAGAGCGAGCAGTTGACGCGGCAACCAGTGCCACCAGGTGCGCGGGAGGGGGAGGGGTCGCCCTCTGGGCCACGTGTGCATGACACCCGCTGGATGAACGGGCGGCGCGCCAAGGGCTGCACGTGCATGGCGCGGGGGCGGCTTCTGCTCGTTCTACGTCTGGGAGGTGTCGTACGGGGCCCCGCGGGGCGGGCAACGGGGTATGCACTTCATATACAAAGGCCACACAAGCCATACTGGCCTGAAGAGGTACCCTACACTGCCGGCAGCGTACGTGACACTCACGCAGCGCTCAGCCCGCGCACGCCTGCCCACTGCGTCCTATCCCTCTCCCTACTGCCGCCTCAGACCCAGTCGCTGTGCGAGGAGAAGCAACGGCGCATCGCCATGGCCCGCATGGAGCTGGAGCGCCTGAACGAGGGGCGCAAGGGCGGCAGCGTGCGCGGGGGGCTGGGCGGCCTCATGAGCAACGGCGGCAGCAACAGCGGCAGCAACGGCGGGCTGCTGGGCCTGGAGCTGGGTCTGGGTCTGGGCGGCGGCGTGGGCAGCAGCAGCGCCACGTCGTCGCCCTCGGCGGGGTCGCTGGGGCCGCGGCGGTGGGGCTTTGGCAGCGTGGTGGGCGGCCTGATGGGCAGCTGGGGCGGGCCGGCCAAGCCGCAGGACACCATCCGGTCGCTGGAGGCGGAGGTGGCGTCGCTGACCAGCCTGCACAAGTGGGTTGGGGTGGGGCGAGTGGGGTGGCGTTAGGGTAGAGCGTGAGTTGGTGGGGGTGGGGACGGGGAGGCTGGCGGGGTACTGCAGCGGGCGGGGCGGGCGGGCGGTTTGCATGTAGCAATAGGAGTGGCAAGTAACCTGGCGCGGGTCGCAAAGCATGGTTGGCAATGCTGGGGGAGGGGGCTGTGGTCAAGCGGAGGGCAGGGAGGAGACAGCAATGGTCTTCACCCCCATTGCTGATAGCTTCGGGAAGGGTTTCAGCTGTGCATATTGTCGGCCATGGCCCGTGGCCCATCCTTACCCTGACCTCCTGAGCTCCGCGCTTTGCACCAACCCGCAGGACGCTATCGGTGGAGCTTGCTGAGCTGCGTGCGGAGCGGGCCCGGGCGCTAGAGAGCCGCACGCTCGCGGGGCACCTCAAGAACTTCCTGGGGTGCGTGCCATCGGCAGGGGAGGAGCTGTTCCTTGCCCGAGCACGCCCATGCGCAGTACAGTTTGGCGTTGCACAAGCGCTGGCCCAGTCGCGCCTCTCGCGGCCCTTCGAACGAGTCCTTTCCCAGTGCCTATTCCGTACTCCCAAAACCCCGCCTCTTACCTCACCCCCAGGGACGCCTAAGCCGCGTACCCCAAGCACCCTGGTCCTAGAACCCCGAGCTCCCCTTCCCCACACCCCACCCGAACGGTAACCACCCCACCCCACCCCTAGGTACGCCATGTCCGCTCTTTCCGTACCCAAGCACCCCAGCTCCTCAAGCCCAAGCTGCCCCCCTCCCTACACCTCACTCAAATCCTCCCCGCCTTCTTACCCCACTTCCAGGTACGCCATGTCCGCCTACTGCGTGTACAAGTGCTACACGTGCTTCAAGGCGCTGCTGTTCGGCGAGGACCTGGTGTCCGACAGCGTGGGCACGCTGCTGTCGCTGGTGCTGCGCCGCGCCTCGCACGGGTCCATCGACGTGGACGTGCAGCTGCTGTCGCAGGTGGGGGCGGGGCCGGGGGCACAGATGGGAGCGGGGCGGGGCTCGCAGGTAGGGGCGGGGGGCACAGGGGTGCAACTGATGTCCCAGGTGGGGGCGGGGTCAAAGGCACAGCAGTGCTGCTGCTGTCGAAGGCGGCGGCCGGGCGGGCGCCGGGGTAGGGCGGGTTGGTTGTGAATGTCAGCGAGCGAAACGGGGAGGACGGTGGCAGGTGCCTGCGTATTACCAGTACGAGGCGGTGCTTGCAAACCCGAAGCCAGGTACGTGTAAAGACCTTCCGTGACCAAGCATGAGCCCTCCAACCTCTTCCCGCAGTACATGACGCTGGCGTTCATCGGCGGCATCAGCGCCAGCTCCCTGCGCGGCTTCCTCAAGAGCCTCAGAAAGGTACGGGCACGGCCCGGCACAAAATCTCCGACTGCCTGAGCCACCGTTCGTCACTCACAGCAGAGTCCCTTGTGGCCTTCAGTGTTTGGCGGCTGCCGCCTCCTCACCGCTCTTGCTCCTGGCACGTGCTAGCCCCACCTCCCGCCAGCTCCCTTCCTTGTTGCGTGTCGCCGGCTCCGCTGCGAGCCTGGTGCTGCTCCCTGAACTGCACGCCCTCAGCCCACCTCCCCTGACCCTGACCCCCATGCTCGCCCTGTGTCGTGCACGCAACCTTACCCTGCCGTAACACCTCTCTTCTCCTCCCTCCCCGCACCCGGTCCCGACTGTTCTCCTGGGTACTCTCCTCTGTGCCTGGGCTGTGTGGGCTGCTGCACTCATTCCCGAAACCGCACTCATTCCCTTGCCCCCGGCCCACGTCCGCCGTCTCTCCACCAGCTATTTCTTGTGCGTCCGCGGCACCGGCACCGCCGCCAGCCTGGTGTTGCCCCCCATAATACTTTGCATCCAAGCCCTTACCCCGCCTTCCACGACCAAGGACCTCATGCTTGCCCTGTGCCTTGCACGCATTCCAACCGTGCCCTGCCGTACCGACGTCAATTTCCCCGTCCTCTTCCTTACCCTGCCTCAGTTGTTCTCCTGGGTTCGGGGCGCCGGCACCGCCGCCAGCCTGGTGCTGCTGCTGACGGAGGTGACGGGCTTCTACGCCGTGTCCTCGCTGCTGCTCATCCGCAAGAACGTGCCGCTGGCCTACCGCCA
>VFQN01002417.1_pt1 | contig 28812 bp, 35 predicted proteins | sample 3512371 | NCBI WGS metagenome assembly VFQN01 (sample SAMN10412370, study PRJNA504923) | tailings metagenome | isolation source: Replicate 2 from Balatoc abandoned mine | place: Philippines: Itogon, Benguet | collected 2017-08-28
CTTGCATCAAGACTGTTGGCCCTTGAGCCCCCGGCTCGTACACGGGTCGTTGCACTTGCGGAGGGGAGAACCCTCGCCGTGTAACACTGACTGACTGGAAACCGATCAGGAAAGCTGCATGCGCAGCCAAACACCAAACGCTGTAGCCCACGCACACACGCCACGGGCCAATTATTCCTACAGCCCTAAAAAGCACGACCGTCAACAAAAGCAACATTCCAACAACATTGAACATACCTACATACGGTACGCAAGAAACGTTTGCGGTACACGCAGTCATCTGACTTCGGCAACAGACCAGCACGTGCCTTTTCAGCAGCAGGAAGTCCTCACCAGAAGGACTGGCCCTCAACTCCTCATACATGGCCGCAGACGGCAGCCACCCGTCAATTGGCTACCGGACCCGTGAGTGCGATGGAGGAAGGACCACCCCGTTCTACCACAGTCATGGTAGAGCCACCAGTCTCAGCCTAGTATGCTCGCTCGGTCCGCTTCCGGTACGCCTGACTACAACAACCTGCCAAGAAAAACGTGACGTAGGCTAAATTGGTGCCATTTCCGTATGCCCAACGGCAAGGAACGCCAACCCTTGATCCTCTGTCTCGTATACCGGATGGTTGCACCCGCTCAAGGCTACAGAACTCTCACCGCCCAACACTGAATGACAAACGGAACAAGCTATGCGCAGATAGAAGCGCAACCACACGCCGGCCAGGAAAGAGTGCCACAATCCTCCAGCCAGTATCTGGTACACGACGCTCGTGAACGAAAGCGTGTGGTCGCAATGGCCCAAGGCGCTGCCGTACAATGAGCCCATATGCACACAGGCAGGGGACGTTAGCCCCACAACCGGAGTTGCCAAAACAGCACGGCTATCTCGCACACGCGTCATACAACGTGTGTCGGTGAGGACCCAAGCTCTTCCGTGCTCGAAACCCTCCGACCAGCGCGCACGGCTAGCGTGCAGAAGGGCCAGCTGCATGGCACGCGGCATGTGGTGCGCATGCGCGTATGGTGTCAGGCTGGCAGCCAAACTAAGGCACAAACCCTCCAACCACGCCACGGGCTCACCTGCACACCCCACCACACCCTGCCGTACACGTCAACGCACCCTCCGACCACAAAACCCACATGCTCCCTTGCCCGGTTCTGGCAGTCAGCACCCGCCCAAAAAGGGGCTCCCCTGACCTGTGCAGCAGGTTTGCATCAGAAAGGCAGCGGCAGTACGCCTCCCCACGCAATCCAGTACGATGCAGGTTCCGTAGCGCAACCGGTCCCGCCCTGGTCACGTCTAACCTCCGATGGCTACAATGCCGACGGTGCAATCAGCAGCAGGTAATTAACCGCCCGCCAAATAATCGAAATAGCAGCGTCCTCGACACTTCCGCATACATAAAGTGCCCTGCAAGGCCCTTCATCAAGTCCCACGACGCTGCCTGCAACCCATGCGATGCAGCAGCACCGCACAAGCGTCAGGTCCTGACACCGACTTCCCCACATGAAACCAGGGTTCCACGGCGCATGGCAAGGCCATACGCCGTACGAAAGAGTAGTTCGGACGAGGTACCAACATGGCCAGCACATGCGCTGGGCATGCCGCTTGCCGGTCCCAGTCAGCATGACAACGCCGATGGACCAGCACCAGACCAGGACAGCAGGCCAGGGCGCAGCGCTCGGTAAGCTCCACCCGGCCAATGCAACACCATGCATGCACACAGATCGCAAGACCCTACCCACGCACACACGCAGAGCCTCAGTCCCAATCGTGTTCAGCAGTTCCCAAACAAGCCGACCTGATCACAGGACACAGCCTCGCGCCGACAACCAGGCGCCGACTGGCTTAGCTCATCTTAGTTCCATCCCCTTGCCAGCTGGACACGTCCATTGAACTGACTGAGCAGCACTAGGCCGCTGCACCACATCCATAACATCACCGTGTTACGTTCGTGAATGTGACAATCACAGTACAGTCATACAATAAACCCGGCTAAACATCAAGCCCTGACAGTCATACAATATGTGCGCTCGACAGGAAGTCCCAAAGTGCATAAAACAGTTGCTTTGAGGCATAGCCCTCACCCACCCGGCCGTGTATCAATGCTCACTCGGGGCACTCGTCCTGACACCAACTCTCACCGTCGTGGCAGAGCAGCCAACAGACAGGTTTCATATCGGGGCCCCCGTACGCCTCCAACGTGATCCCCCTACCCATATCAAAATGTATGAACGATCAAATTGCGTGCATCACAGCGGTACAGCACCACCCCCCGATGCGAAGCATGCTGCTGCAGCACGTAGGGACTTGCATGGCAGCCGTTGCCATGCCCCTTCCTTTCACCCCCTCTCACCCACCCGTCCAGTGTCCAGTAGTGCTGCCCATGCACCAACTGCGACTGTGCATTTCTCGCTGCCCCCTACCCACAGTCCCCTGGCGGCAGTGGCCGTCACGTGGAAAGACTCCCGAACCCGATTCGCCCCCCACTCTTGAAGCGATGCTGCTGCTCCTTCTGCTGCACCCGCTACGGTGATGGCTGCTGGTGCTGCTGGTGCTCCTGCTGCTGCTCCTGCTGCTGAGCATCCTCGGCCAGCATCTCCAGCAGCAAGCCTCCCACAATGCAGGCGCACTCGTGCATGCCCCTGCATCCGGAACACGGGAGACGACGGATATGGTGCAGGCACAGTCAGCGCATCATGTGTGTGAAGGTCACCATACACCGAGAACGATTGCACAAGGGGCAATGCCCAGCCATACGAGAGAACGCACGCAGCACCAGCCCGCCCATCCCAGACCGGGCACATTCCGTTTCCAAGCGGATCCCACCGTTGCGATTGCGTGCAACAGTGGTGCAGTGCCACCCAGCCACTCCGCGCCCCCACTCACCAGTCCAGGCAGCCGCGCACGGTGCGCGCAGCGCCACCCGGCGCGTCCCCCATGGCCTCCCGCAGCTCCCTGTAGCCCGCCAGCGCCTCCCAGTCCTCGGTGTGGCCCTGATCATGCAGCAGGCCCGCCAGCCCCAGCAGCGGCAGCAGCGAGCCCAGGTCCGTGAGCAGGGGGCGCAGCCTGGAGGGTACGGTCGGTGCGTGGCAGGCCACAACAAGCGGGCGGCTTTAGCAGGAGCGCGAGCGTGCGCCGCTTAGGAGCCTCGCAAAGGTGGCGACGCGTGTGCACCGGAGGGCTTACGGTGCACGCGGTAGTCCTCTCCAGCTGTTGCAGCCCTTACCCCACGCGAACGGCCCCGCGCTGGGGTGACACATGCCGGTGCAGTGCAGGGCAACACAACCCGCTTCGCCAGCAACACCGATCATGAACCGCGTGCCCCGGAATACGCACCTGTCCGCGCCGTGCGCCTGCAGCATCTCCGACACCTCGGTCGCCGCCGCCTCATTGGGCAGCACCAGCAGCGGCAGCCACGGCCCCAGCAGCTCGCCGCAGCTGGTCTCGAGGAAGGCAAGGCCGGCCCGGGGCAGCGCAGTCGCTGGCACGTGGAACTGCAACACGCGCGCCTCCGGCCCCTGGCCCTCGTCCACGCCACCGACAAGGAACGCAACCTTGCCATCCTCTGCAGCGGCCCGTTCGTACGCTGCGCACGGCGCCTGATCTTGCGGTTGCGGCGGTTGTGCGGCAGGTGGGGCAGCTTCCTGCAGCTCCGACAGGCGGTGGCTGAGTACGGCGCTGCCGCAGCGCAGGTGCAGCAGGATGGGCCCACAGCCCACAGGCCAGGCGCGGTCCTGCGGGTGTCCAGGTAGGGCCGGGCCGTTCTGACATCAGCGCACCACATGGATGCTTGTAGCAAAACCTAGGATGCATAGGATAGCCAATTGGCAGCCGCCGCATCACTTTGCACTGGCTACGACGTGTAGGTCAGTGTGGACACCAGCAGGCCCTAGCTGCTGGCTCCAGAGCGGTACAGCAGCACATGCGCAGCACCCCAAGCCGTTGCCGCACCTCGCCAACGGCCACCGCGACCCGCAAATCCGTCTCGCAGCCGGCGACGATGGCCGGGGGTGACACCCACAGCGGCGCGGGCAGGTGCATGGCGGCGCCAGGAGGCACCTCCATCGCGACTGGTGTTGCAGCATCTAGGGCAGGCAGCAGGGGCGGCAGACCACCGCAGGCCGTGGGGCCGTACTCCAGGGCGGCAGTGGGACCGCGCAGGCCGCGGGCCGCACAGCAGACCACCTGTTGGCACACGCCACGCGGAGGGAGCAGTGTCGGCATGAGGACTACTACAAAGCCAGCAACTCAAAGCAACGCTAAGTGCGGCCCAGCAGCGGTACAACCACTGCTTACCTTGTCTTCAAGCTGCAGGAGGACACGCTGCGTCCCGCTATTACCCATTGGGCTGCCGGCGCCGCTCCGGCCATCGCCCGCCGCGGAGGGCCCCTGCCCGCCACCGCCGCCGCCGCCGCCGCCGCCGCGTAACGCCAGCAGGACCTCCTGCAGGCCCCCGTCTGTAAGCCTCTCCCACACCACGCCGCCGGTGTCCGCAGGCGCCATGTCGGGCAGGTGCACCTGCTGCAGCAGCAGCCGCTGCTGCTCCATCGGGTGTGTATTAGCTGGTGCCGTCGCGGTCGGGTCCAGGCTCAGGCTGCTGGCGGTGCTGATGCCCACGTCGCGGCTGGCCTGCGGGGTGTGCAGACCGCTGCTGCTGCCACTGGCCAGGGCATAGCTGAGCGGGGGACCCAAATCAGAGGCAGAAACCAGAGACGAGCCTGTGTTGGTGTCGAGCAACGTGTTCACTGTAGGCTGCTGCTGCTGTTGTTGTGGCGGCGGCGGCCGTTTCAGCGCCGCGAAGGCAGTCCCGCTGGCGACCATGCTCCCGGCGTCTGTGGGGGCAGCCTCGCCCCCGTCGGCAACACCATCGCTGCCGGCGCCGCCGCCGGCCTCTCCGCTGGTGCCGCCGGCGCCCACCAGGAGGTCCAGGATGAGGTGCGCGCAGCCGCTCTGCACGGTGAGCTGCAGCATGGTGGTGTCCATGGTGCGGAGCCACGCCTGTGGGAAAGGGAAAGCAGGGACAGATACTTTAATGACAGCCACATCCACAGCGCAGAGCTGGGTGACTGCATGCAGGGTGCACCGGTCCACGACCGCCAGCAAGTGCTTCATTGGAGACCGACCGGACGCCTAGGCGCTGCTGGGAAGGCAATGCCTGCTAGCCATGGGTACCCCAACGCCTGCTAGCCATGGGTACCCCAATGCCTGCTAGCCATGGGGGCACGCGGCGACAGTCGTGCGCTGTCCCTTCACAGCGCATGCAAGGCACCACTTGCCTGCAGCTGCGTCCGGGCATCGGGGTGTAGGTCCTCAGGCGAGCAGTCGTATAGCTTGAGGGACAGGCGCTGCAGCGCCGCCTGAGCGGGCTGGGGCCCCGCCGCGGCCGCCGCCGCCGCCTGCAGTACGTTTGCCGGTAACCCCGGAGCGCCCAGGCTTGGCCGGTGGTACGGCGCCAACCACTGTGGCTGCAGCGCCGCCGCCCGCGCAGTGGCTGCTTCCACATCCCAAACCGCGGTCAACCCAATAGGAGGCGCTGCGGCAGCGGCAGCGGCAGTAGCAGGCACGACTGTGGGCGACCTGAGGCTGAGTGCGTCCAGGGTTGTGGTGCCTACAAGCGAGGCGATGCTGCCGCTTAGGTCCTGGCTACTAGCCTCGCCGCTTGCACTCGCGCCGAGCTCGCCTCGGGCCGAAAGGCGGCCCCTGGCCTGCATGGGCTGGTCGGAGTGGCTCCTGGCGATGTGAGGCGCAGCACCCAGGCCAGGACCCGCATCCCTGAGCATGGGTTGCGCCATGCCAGCATTGTACGGCCACTGCCCGTGCCCTTGCTGCTGCTGCAGCAGCAGGGAAGGCAGCGGCACCGTGGCGGGTCCAAGGTCCCGAGCCAAAGGCCCGGCCATACTGCTCCCTCCGGGGAGCTGCAGCAGCGCGCTTGCTTGCGCGCCGTCGAAGTGGGATGAAGACACGCGATGGGCTGGGTGAGGCGCGCTGTTGCGGTCATCACCCGTCGCCAACCAGCGGCTGGTCCGCAAGTGCGAAGCTGAGCCTCCGCCGGCACCTGGGGCACCCCCGGCACCTAGGGCTACTGGCCCAACGCCATGCCCGGTGCCGGAACCGGCACCACCAGCACGAGGAACCGCGCCAGCCCAGGCTGTGCCCTGCCGTACGTCCACGACCCGCACCTGGGTCGGGCCGGCCGGCCTCTGCTGCCTCAGCAGCTGCAGCAACGCATCTTGCGGGGCCGGCCTCTGCAGCTGGGCGGCATCCCCGGTCTCCATCTCCAGCAGCAGCGAGTTGAGCTCTCGCTCCAGCATGGCGTCCTGTGCTGCATTCATCTGCGACCCGGCGAGCAAGTGCCGCGAGCCAGCGGCGGCACCGCCGGGCGCATCCGCCAGGCCATCCGCCAAAACCAGGCCCTCTGGGACCTGTTGCCCCCTAGGAAGCTCCGTTGCAGTCTGGCGCCCCAGCATGAACTGCAGCCCGCCTTCCGCTCCTGGCCTGGGACCCACCGCACCGCCGCCAGGTACTCCGCCCTCCCTGCCGCTCACGGCGGGGCCCTCTGCACCCGGGGCCGCAAAGCCGCTACCCCTCGCCTGCGGCACCAAGCCGCTGCCGGCGCCCGCGCCCGTGCCAGACGCACTCACTCGGCCTCCAAGGCCAAGGCCAAGGCCCAGACCAGCAGGGCCAGCGCCGCTGTCCGGTAGCCGCAGGCCGCCACCGAACACCGACGCAGCACGAGAGGCCGCGACAGAGCGATCTCTGGCGTCAAGATCCATGCCCACAGGCGCAGGGGCGGACGTGGGCAGCAGGGCGGCGCGGCTCCGGCCCCCAAAGCCATCGCCCGCCAAGCCTGCCTGCACGTCTGTCCCCGTGTCGTGCTCCCGCTGAATGAACTGCTGCTGCATGCTTATCCCGGCGCCGCCCGGGCGTTGCTGCTGCTGCTGCAGTTGCTGCTGTTGCGTCGGCCATACGCCCGGCAATCGCTGGTCGAACGAATATGCCATCCTTGCATCCCTGGCGTCGTTGCCCCGGGCGACTGCAGTAACCTGGGGCGCCGGCCCGCTTCCAGCGCGGGGCCGCCGCGCCGAGTTCAGCTGCTGCGTATGCATGCCCGGCCCCTCCTCCTGCCCGCCCAGCATCAGGGCACCTGCGAGCATCCCATCCCCCGTCCCCTCAGTGGCAGACCGTGGCGGCAGCGCCAGCCGCTCCCCCTCCCCGGCCATGCTCTGCCTCCCAGCCTCGTACGCCGACGCCGAGCGCTCCAGGGGGTGACGGTACTCCGGCCCGTCATCTTCGTCTAGCGCCATGGCTCGTGTGCTGCGCTTCGTCCCATGGGTCGCTCCGTGCCGTCCGTACCCGCCGTGCAAGCCGCTCCGGCCACCTACGCCTGGTGCTCCGAAACCCATAGGCGCCGACGGCTGCAGCTGCAGGTTCAGGGGCAAGGGCCCGAGCCCGCTGCCGCCCCCTGCAAGGCTCGGCCTCGCCCGGGTCAGCGTGTCCCGCCCGCCGCTGCCAGCCGCTGAGTGCATTTGGTCTTCGCCAAAGGCACTGCCCAGGTCCAGGGTAACGCCGGGCTGGGCTGCCATGTCCATGCCTTGGCCCAGAGACCCCGGCTGAGCGGCTAGGGCGGCGAGCTGATGTAGCCACTGCCCTGTGTTGGAGGTTGAGGCGGCGCTGGAGCCTCCCTGCTGCAGCTGCTGTAGGAGCTGCTGGGGGTGTTGGAGGGCGGGGGACGGTGGGCTGCCTGCCGAGGGCATGGAGGGATCCGGTTCGCCCTCGTGGGACCGCTTGTCCAGCCTGCGCTGCGCCAGCTTGACACGCCGCCGCATGCTGTGCTTGGCCAGCTGCTCGCGGCATGACCTGTGTGGATCAGGACGGCAAGGGCAGGGTGGTGGTCACGGCAGACGGTAAGCAGCATGCCTTGTAGCAGCAAGCGGGCGTGGGGGTGGCTACGGCAAATCGGTGTGACGCGGCTTGACAAGGGCTCCTCGGCGTCGGCTTTCAGGTAGGCCGCGGAGAATGCCAGTGGCCAAGAGGCGCGGCTGCATGCACTGCTGTGTGTGAGCTCACCGTCTGGTGCCGTCGAAGGCTGTGACGTCGTGGAATTTGGAGCACTGCGGGCGCAAAAGGCGTATGCTGAGTGGCAGGGGTGTACTTTCATCGGGCTGTGCATGAGTGCGTTAGTCATAGGGTTGCACTGGCATGTTGGTAAGCCCGGCAGCGAGCCCTCGCCAGGCCGGGCAATGCCATTGCACTGCGTGTGCGTGTCGCACTGGGCGGCTGTTGGCAAGTTGGCAAGTTGGTTTGGGGCTCTCACCTGCTGGCAGAACCGCTGCAGTCGCCCATCAAAACAGAGCTCCAGGGACCTCAAGTGGGCCTCGCATACTGCGTTGGCAAAGAGGATCGCAGTGCACATGTGTCCACATGTCAAAGTGAGACGGTGCGAAAGCCCCCTGAAGCCCTGACTCAAGGCCCATGCCATCAAGGTACGACTGCCGTACGCATGCCCCCGCAGTCCGTACTCGGGAGCTGGTACGTGAGAACTACCGCCATGGATCTGTGACGGCATGCCAAGAAAAGAGGTACCGCATGCTAGGCGGTCAAAGCACAGGTCGCTAGGCCAAGAGCACGCACCCCGTGCTTTTCAGCAAATGGGAGCGGGGGTGAACATTGGTAATGGTTGTCGTGGAGTGTAGCGCGACCGGCATAATACTGGAGTTCATCAGCTCTCGGCATACTGGTGCCTGTTGACAGCACAACTAATCCCTGGCGTACGGGCCCCGCCCATTTATTGGCTGCTCTTGTACCGCCAAGCTGTGTCGTGGTGCCGGCGCACACAGGATGCGACGGCCATGTGGACGGACATGTGGATCAGGCCCTCACACTTCTACCCGGTAAGCGTTGAAACACAGCCGCTACGCACCATTGTATCGCCTGAAGTATGCCTTCTCCCGCGACATTTCCCGGAAGCAGCCATCCACCTGTGCCCCACACGGCCATGACCGTGTCCATGGACAGTAGTTCAGTCCAGGTTTGGGCCGGGTGGACAGCGAGGGGCGCACGAGCATTCAGAGTCGCAGGAAAAGGGCGTAATCGCGTCCGTTTTGCAGCAGGTTCTGCATGCAGACTGAGTGACCGGCGGTGCGCCCGAGCCACAGTGCGCACCTTGCACGTTCCTTCCTTCCCCGCCCTTGGCCCGCCCTGGCTTCCTCCATCCGACTCCATAAACAGGGGCCAGGGCCCGAGCACTCGAAATTTACGTTGTTATACTGTAGGACAGTCGGAACTTCCGCAGGTAAGCCAGCTTGCTTCTTTGCCGGTACCTCGCTCTCGTCCTTGTTCGGTGGCTCGTCACGACAGCTTCTCAGCAAAGCTTGCAAACATAAGAGGAGGGCAGCAGGTATGGGTTGACGCGTACGCTATGTCCGATGGATACAGTCCACCCCGAGTTAGTCGTAGTGATAGCAGCGCGAGGAAAGAGGCTTAGCGACAAACAGCACGTCTAAATTTGAAGTTTATTAAGCAGTTCTGAGTATGCAGTCAGAGGCGGGTGGTGTTTGGGTTTCGTCAGGCCAGCAGTACCAGCAGGAATGCCAGGGTAGGGGCCCAGAAAGGGTCGTGCTTGCATGGCAGCTGGCCTGGACGCCTGTGACATGTGGGCGTTTGCGTTGTGCTTGCGGGGCTGTGCCTGTCGTGCCAGTGCATGACTCACACGCGTAAGGGCGCAATAACGGTGTACGTTGGCTTTCAGGCATTTAGACGGTAGCCATGCTACCCTACAACATAAAATTCCACGCGAACAAGAAAGCCGTGTCCGTGACACACCACTCTACCTCTCTATTGCTGTACCGGCCTGGACACGCCGCTGCTCGCTGGACAGCCGTGCACTTTTTTTCTACCGTCAAGCACACGTAGTAGAGTCTGGCACACTGTCCGAGGCACTCCTATTGCGAGCTTCCGTGATCACGGATAGCTGCGGATTGTGCGTTGTTTCAGAGGGCTATTGTCATAACATAAGGTTGGCCACCGCATATTGGATCGTCATCTTCAAGGTCGCCAGCTGGATTAGTAGGCTTGAGGCAGGTGTTCGCAGTCGTTACCTTGCTGGCCAACTTGCAGCTCCGGTGCCTGACTATCGGCGGCGAGGTTTGCACGCTGTGCTGATTATTTCTAATCATTATAGGCACGAGCGCTCCACCGCATTTCGTTGACTAGATCTAGAGCGTTCATTGTATCTGTTTTTCACCAACTGTACCCAGGAGGATGCAACACGCCATTCGCCATGCACCATGCCGGAAACGAGTGACAGCGACCGCGTGCATATAAAGAGACTGCATCGGCAGCGCGCCGGCACGTAGTGCGGAATAGCGTCAGCGCTAGGCGCCTACCGAGTTTCGCCTACTGCGTTTGGGACCTTCCTACTGGACCTTCCTGCTCGGCGCTCAAGCAATACACGGCACTAAAGGCAGCTAAACCAATCTCCCGTGTGCCTTGAACCCGTCGACAGTCGTTTACTCCCGCCTGACATGCGAGGACTGACTGCTGAGGACCTACATACCTGCTGCGACCTGGTCCCATGCCCACTAGCATCGCGTCGCCATACTGTGCGCTTGCCACCTTCAGTCAAGACTTCAATGTGTCGGCATCGGGCCCGCCACTCACTTTTAGCGACGATCACCGTTTGTCCGACGCATGCTGCGTCCACCTGCGTTCCTTGTGCTTCACTGGGCCTGCCAATCGGCTTTGAGGCGTTTGGTTGGTGGACAGGTGCCAGATGCCTTCAGCCGTAGCCGAGGGTACAGCTTCTGAGGAACAGTGACATGGTGGACTTAGCGGCTCAGGGAACGTATCGACCGCGCGCGGGATGCTCAGCAAGCCTCCTGTCGGAGAGCGGCACGGTGTGCGCGCAGCTTGACAAAGGCTTTACAACCGCAGTTCAAGGACCAGGACTTCGCCCACGTGAATGAAACTACGACTCAAAACCTGCGTAACCCCATACCCGAACCTCCACACCGCGTCACCGCCCCCCACCCCTAGCGTTCCCCACGACGAAGCCCAGCACCATGTGCACGAAACAGCGCACTCGAGCGCTACCGTAAACTGCATCGCCCTGCGGCCCTGCATAAAATGTACGCATTGCGCAAGTGAACATCTGTATGTATATGTCCCGACCGGCCTCGCCAACACACCCGCCCACGCACGTCCCGTGCCGGGCTTTTGCCGTAGGTACTGTGCAGGCATTGACACACAGACCGCTGTCCCAAAGCACGTCCGAGCGCTGGTCCCAAGGCTACACCTCGTAAGTACAAACCGACAAGGCCCAAGGCGGGCAAGTCATAAACGGTATGGGGCCCGTGGCCTGGTGCTGCGGCCGGCAAGGAGCCGGCAAGAGGCCAAGGGCCCACCAAGGCCCCTGCCACAAGGTGGTACGGCGGACCACTCCTACTCCTATGTCGTCGGCACCACGCCAGGCCACCCAACGCTACTTGAGCCCACGACGTGCAAGGCCCACCCCATGCGCCCTTACCCCAACAAAAGCCTAACGTCCATCAAGCAGGCAAGAGAAGCCGGCACCCAGTTGGTGCCACGCCTCACAAGGTCACATGCCATTCAACCGCCCCCGCGTCCCTCTCTGCTACTGAAATACGTGTTGCCGGTAGCTTGCTTTCCAGCTCCCTTGACAGCTTTACCGGGCGCCAGATGGTCAGGCCGCAGGGGTGAGGGCTGTGGGCTGTTGCGGTGTGGTGATGGTCAGGCTGTCACCCACAGACAACACCCCGGGGGTGCGGGTCACCACGTTCCAGCCTGGGCGAGGGGCGCGGGCCGCGGGAGAGGGGCGGCAAGTTGAGTTACTGTGGTGCGTGACCCAACAGCTGGCATGCTTGGCCCAAGTGGAGGAGCGAGAGGATATGGTGCAGCAGCAAGCAAACGCAGAGTACCGTACGGATGTTGTGCTGTACTGGTGCCGGTAGGGTCGGGGTGGCTCGCGCCTGCACCCATAATTGCGTGTTTCCCTGACTGCTGCCCTTGCATTGGCAAGTGGCGACAAGGCCAGGACCAGGACGCTCGTGCCGGTATCCCAACCAGCATTGCATGTCGTGTGCAGGGTGCGAAACGACACTGGTGCTGGCCATTGACACCCATACACTTCAAGGGATGCCACTGCCTTGCGCATGGTGGTACAAGCAGGTGCGAGGCTAGAAACGGCGAACAAATATCGCAGCAAGGGCTCACCGAAGAAGACTGCGTGCGTCCAGGAGCGCTCCACAGTATTCCATCCAAGCAGCTTACCCGAGCTGCAGGGCGGGCGGAATGCAGTGAACTGAGACATGCGCCACGCTTAGCACCGCGCGACCACTGTGCAGGCGCGATAGCCGTCATGGCGTCATTGAGGTTTTGCGCACGGAATGGGCAATCCCGCACAGGCAGCAGGACCGTGCGCTCCGTGGTGTTGGGTGTACGATGCCAGACCGCCCCCACCACCCACCGTAGCGTGCCCAGGGTCTCCAGCGGCTCATCCCCGGCCTCCCCCGTGGACTGGTCGATGGTGGTCACCTTGCACCTGACAGGGGAATGGAGGAAAGGATGCCAGATAGTAGGTACTAATGGCACGCGAAGGAAGGGCCGCCACCCCTAGCACACCTCCACAGCCCACCGCTCACAGATGCGGAGCGCCTGATCGGCACCGGCCCCTCGCACAGCACTCACCTGGAGCAGGGCTTGACGGAGGTGAGGCGCGCCGTGCGGCCGTCCGCAGAGCAGGCCACGTCGATCTCGCGCCAGCCGTCCTCTGCCCACGGCGCTGCGCCAGCGACCTGCAGCCAAAGCGACACAGCGCGTCCCGCAGTCTGAACGCCATTGTGCAATGGTGCTGCCTGTGGACAGATCCTGTGGGCGTGTCCCGTAGCTCAGCGGCCGGTGAGTGAGGGGAGCAATGTTCTTGCGCACTGTGCGCCGATGCGCCCTTTTCCCCTTGAGTTTCCGCCCAAGTTCCTGTCTAATCATGTTGAGGCGAGTGCACCCTGCGTACGTGCTAATCCAGGCGCAGGCACATGGCCATTCGAGGCAGTGCTGCAATGAAGCTTTTTAAGTTTCTCGAACCGGTCCCGCTATCATGTAGTACACTCACCTCAATGTTGGGCCGGAACCTGTTCATGGGCAGCTGCTCGCCCTTGGGGGCCAGGTGTGAATTAAGGTCCTCCAGCGCGGCGCTCGTCACCAGCAGCATGGGGTAGCCGTCGCTGAAGCGCGTCTCGTAGCCCACGGCGTACTCCGGCTCCGTATGCCGTACCAACGGCAGCTGGCAGGGACGACAGGGACACCTGACGGTCTCACACGTGGACAAGGCGCCAGGACAGAGCGGAGCACAAGGGAGAGCTGTGCCGCCCTTGCCATTCCCACGCTCCATTGATAGGCATGGCGGGTGTGTACTGCTACTGCATTCCGCCATATGTTTCCTTCATCCACTGATTACGGTGCATCCTTCAGTAAGTCCGCGACTGCTCGCTCAGCACCCCACACCGGAACTGCTAACGCCTTGCACAACCGCACCGTCACGTGTCTACGCAGCCCACTTGCCTGCGTGGTAACCTTAGCTACGCTGCTGCACCCACCTGCGACTGCTGCTGCGCCTCCGCCGCGCTGCCGCTGCCCAGGTACCGCACCATGCGGCAGGGCACCCCCAGGAAGGAGCTGAACCAGGAGGCGGCGTCCTCGCCCTCGTCAGCGGCGTTGCCCGTCCACTCCCACACCGTCACCTTCCTGCAGTGGCAGCAGTCCCAGTGAGATGCAGTAGTTGGCTACAGAGGTTAGGTTGTGAACTGGCGATACCGATGGGCAGGCAGCAGGCGTGCGTTGAGATGTGCACGCGGCTGTCGGTGCATGGTACAGCCCCTGTCCGAGGGGGGCAGTGGGTTAGCAAGACGGGCGTGACGAGGCATGCCGGTACGCTTCTGCTACCATGTGCCCGTCTTCGTTCGGGTTACTTTTAGGCTGAGTGTAAGCATCAACACGCAGTATGTCAGCAACCCGACGGCGGCTCCGGCAAAGCGTAGCCAGTTAGCCAATCCTTCTGCTTTGCGCTACCCATCCACCCCCCTATAGTATGCTAGGCACCGCCTTGCACGCCCTGCTACCTGAGGGGCGCGTCGGGGCGGCGTACCAGCGGCACCTGCAGCGGCGCCGCCATGCCCGGGGCCGTCAGCGTCATGGCTGCATCTGGCGGAAGCTGCCCCCAGCTGGCCGACAGCGCCTCGGGGGGTAGCGACACGGTGACCTGCGAGGCAGCGGCATGCTGTATGACCAGCCTACTCGAATTGCCATGACGCTAGTTGTTGGCGCTAATGTTGCCAAGCCGTTGCTGACAGGGAGGTGTGCAGATTCAGGCATAGCGCGTGGCATGGTAGGCACGTGTCGATACTGCCCAGCTAGCGACTTGGTTGCATGCACAGGGCTTGGCTTACCAATGCAAGCTTTCCCTTCTCCCGCTGGCTGATGAAGCGGCCGGTGTCAGCCCGCACCACCTGGAGGGTGAGAGCAAGGGCAATGATACAAAAGGCAACCGAGCCTTGGGTCACCCGGCAGCACTGACTCAGCACTTGGATGCCTTCGCGTCGGCCGGGGACATTGCCGATGAGAAAGGCATTTACTACACACCATTGCATGTCGCTAAACACGCAGGCCGTTTCATCCAATCGTCGCGCGCGAGCTTCCGTCGCCGAGACCGGGAAAAGGCCCGGCACCGTAGCGAGCTTTCACAACGCGTCTATCTAAAGCACGCACTATGCTTACCACCCATTCGCGATCCCATAGCAGCCCTTGCGTTGTGAGGACAGCCTGCTGCAGCGCGATGCCCTTGCAGCTCTTAACAGGATACACGTACAGCGAGCCGATTGTCGGCGGCATCTTTTATGCACCTCTTCTCTACGTAATAGGTGGTATCATAGCTGGTAGTCTCCTCATTTAGGAAGGCCCACACGAATGGACCCAGCGCAACATTGCCGTACGGCATTTCCTCGTGCCCGTACCACGTCACGACGGGCTGGCAGGGTTGGCTGACGCCCTCCCAAAGCGACACGCGTGCGCGGAACAAGCGCACTGGTTGCCGAACCTGACACTGCACTGTAAAGCTGCTGGCAGCTGGGGGAGCCTGGGGCAGCTGCAGATGGTGCACCTTGTTGCGCACGCACAGGTACAAGGCAGCAACAAGGCAGCGATGCCGCACAGTACCGTAAGCATCAGCTCTTTTATGTTACATGGGCCTTCGGCTAGCATACTGTACACGGGCAGCAAGCAAAGCTGCCAGTCAAATGTCGGGTGTGGGCAGGAGAGCTCCATACGTGTCGGGGAGAGGTTGGGGTTCTAGACGAGCGTCCCAGAATCAGACAAAGCCAATCTTGGTTGTACACGAAACAATGCGCAACCTGCAGCAACATGCCGCCAACACTGCCACGCACCCTTATTCATCGGGCTGAGAACGCCCGCAAAAGCCCGCCCAAATCGCACACACAACGCATACGGCCACGTGGCCTCCCCGCCAAAGCGCGTAGCTCGGTCAGTGCCTTCCACCCTCAACAGTCAGGAAACGGGCGAGTTGCGCCAGGCCTCCATGGTACGAGGTGGCGTACATGCAGCCCGCTTCTGTTTGCACATGCCCTTAAGCGCGCTCGCCGCGAATGCGGCGGGCCAGCTGGATGTCCTTGGGCATGATCGTCACACGCTTGGCGTGGATGGCGCACAGGTTGGTGTCCTCGAAGAGACCCACCTGCCAGGACACACAACGGGGCATGACGTGTTCAGAGGTCTGAGCTACGCCCGCACGTCTGCATCAACACGAGTGCCAACGTGGGGAAGTACGCGAGAGCATTGACGCCCAAGACACATACACAGCAACCACCCGAGTCACACAACCCGGCTGGGTGCGACCGGGGACCGCTGTCACCCAGGTATCGCCCACCCAGGATACCCCTTACACGTAAGCGTCTACCATGTGTGCAGCTGCTCCCCGCCAGCCGCCGCACACGTAATGCGATGCACCTTCAGCCAGCTTCGCTCCCGCCCCAAAACCCTGAAGGCTTACCAGGTACGCCTCGGCGGCCTCCTGCAGCGCCAGCACAGCCTGGCTCTGGAAGCGCAGGTCCGTCTTGAAGTCCTGGGCAATCTCGCGCACCAGACGCTGGAATGGCAGCTTGCGAATGAGCAGCTCAGTGGACTTTTGGTACCTGCGGCACAGGGCGAGGGAGACGATAAGCGCCGAAAAAACAATTTGTGCATCAGACCCATGAAATTGCGTCCTCTCTAGCTCCCTCCCGCGACCCAATTTCAGTGCGGCAGAAGCGAATCTCACTTCCGCATCCTGCACCCTTTGCTACTCACTTCCGGATTTCACGAAGCGCCACCGTCCCTGGGCGATAGCGATGGGGCTTCTTCACACCGCCAGTAGCTGGTGTCTTGCGCGCGGCCTTGGTCGCCAGCTGCTTCCGCGGAGCCTTTCCACCGGTGGACTTGCGAGCAGTTTGCTTGGTGCGGGCCATGGTAAGTTCGTTTAGGTAATTGCTGAAAGTAGGGTTGAACAGGATACTGTTCGCAAAGCGAGCGCTTTACCATGTCACCGCGTGCTCAGCAGGGATACGGCACCAATGCCAAGCTCGACCATCATGCTGGGCAACTCATCGAGCCTTAAGCCCAACGATCTTGTTACTCCTTGCGGACCAGTGCGTTATCCTGTGTCTCGTGAAAGGTTGCTTGTTAGACGACACCGGTCATGTCCCGAGCGCTGCCCCTTGGCCCTCCCAGCCAACCCAACCCTTACTTTCTTTTCCTAATAGAAGGTCAGTTGCTGGGGGCAGGCGACAGGTGGCGGGTCCAGGCCCTCTCTTTGCGGGCACACTGGTTGAAACACGTGTCCCGACGGGCATCGGCACAGGGCAGCACAACCCCCTCGGTCAGCCATACGAAACACGGCCAGCCTACTATTACCTCTCCATTTTAAGCTGATCGTGGAGAACAACATGCACAGCATCAGTGGCAGTCCCCAGCCATCCGTTCACATCATGTACTGCTGAGCCTGGTTGCCCGTGCAGCCTTGGCGGGGCAAACACCGTGGGTAAACACACAGCCACGAAAAAGGTCCGTCCAGTTGTGCCCCGGCGGCCGCCCAGTGCCCCCAACATGGGGTAACCGCCTGCACGTCTGGCGGCTCACTGTAGGATTTTGAACCCAGCGCAGCCATGTTGGACCCGCTGCAGCGGCGTTGGCGTTTGCGCGGGCAGCTGCTGGCAGTGGCCTGCCCGGCCACCGCGGTGCAGGGCTGCAGCTGGGCGTTGCGTACGGACGCAAGGAGTCTGAGCCCGGCAGGTGGCGCTGCCAGCGGGCAGATGGCGCACGGCTCCCTGGCAGGTGGCTTGTAGCAGGTGCGGTCCTGTCCCTATTCAGTCACACCGAACGGGACACGGTGAGAGCTGGCGAGGGTGTGCGTCTAGGGTTTGGCAAAGCGGTTTAGCGTTTGGTGCGTGTTGAGCTGTGAGAGTGGTGCAGGATGCTGGGCTAGAGGAGCTTGTGTTGCGTTTTCCGGTTGGAGTTTCCGTGCCGCCCTCAACGCCGAGTACATGCTCCCCAGGTTCAGTATTGATACAATTGTTATTGATTCAGTTGTCATTCAATCACTATCGATGCAGTTGGTTAGGATTTACCACCGAGGCAGGGCAGCTACCCCGTTTCCCCACTAGGTAGCAGGGGGTGTTGTCGTCAACAGTGTCCCCCGCCTTCCGTTGCACTGTTGGGCGCCCCGGTGCTGTGACCAGGGCGCGTGCTCGTGGTGTGCGAGTCAGGAGTCGTTCATACTGCGTTATTGCTGTTCACGTAAGCCCCCAATGGCTGTGGCTTGTGTACGCGTGTATGTCAAAACAAGCTTACGGCTGGCCTGCCCCACATGCAGGCCGTGCCCACCATCCGTTCTTGCCAAGCAGTGGCTTCAGAACCGCGACTGAAAGGCTGGGCAACCGCTTTGCTGAATGCCGCAGACCTCGCACAGGTGAGTGGTTTCGCAGGCAGCTGCACGAAAGTCCTGATAGTGCCAGCACAAGAGTACCGGCTGCGAGTCTCTCGTCTGGACTTGTACAACAGTAACTGACGCCACGGTGTGGGCAAACACGGCTCCATGCAGCCACTACCAACGGGGAGTCAGGCCCTGGAGTTTGATTCCAACAGCGCGGATTCGCACTACACTATTACGTGCCTATTATGGCCTTTCACGCCACGCGCTGCACGGGCACTCAGGCAGGCAGTTGAGGCGGCCGTTCCTTCCACCGTATAAGGTACACATGATCACATGCAACCCACTGGCCATGATACAACACATAACATGGAGCGGTAGCCTTTTGGAACAGGTGTTTGCCAACATTGCGCGGTGAGTAACAGTTGCAGCTCGCAAGGGTTACGATCAGGTGTCATAGCCTGGTTACGAACGGCAGACATAAACAGGAAAGTGCGCGGGCATGGGTACTGTAATTCCCATATACCAAGCTTTTACCATCCGTATTACACTAGATTGGTTTTTCCACTTCCCCGTCAAAAGCAGGGTCAAACCATTGGTGACCCATGGGACCAAAGGGTCCGTCATGCTAAGGGACAGACACAACCCCCAACGGCCGGCTCGAACCTTTTTTCTGTATACGGATGTAATTTAAAGACACCCCACTACAATACTGTGAACCTCAATACGGACTCCACACAAAGGTTTGCTCTTCGCGTTCACAACAATCGCACTAGCCCTCGTTTCGGCGCCAACGTCAACCTCGCCCACTCAAGGTACTCGGGTTGGTGCCGGTCAGTTCCGGCGCGCGCTTGATAACCCTTCCGCCTTCCGTCGTTTCAAATCTCTTTGGAAACTTACTTGATACACATCCGCTGTATTCAAGCGCTCCATCTTTGCCGCTGTGCGGCAACTGGGGCTCCTGTACGTACATGCCCCGCGGACCCCGACGTGGGGACGAAGTGCGACCCAACCCCGTCACCTGATGTCCGCATACGTAACGGCCTCTGCAACCCTTGCCAATCACATCCGTCCTCAGGTCTATCATCGACCGTAGCCCACCATGGCGACCAACGGAGCCGCCCACAAGCACCGCGCCCTGGCGCTGCTGCTCGCCATCGCCATCGCCGCCGTAGCCGTGGCGCTGACTAGCGTCACGGCAGCGCCGCCGCCGCCCGCTGCCAAAAGTAAGCACCTCTAGGTTGGGCATTGGCGTCATTAAGCTGGCTAGCGATGTCATGACTCGCTGTAGCTCTGCCGCGGTGCCATGGCCACGCAACGCGCACGCCCGGCTGTGCCCTAGCTTTGGTTGATACCCATGGGACTCAGTGTATCCTGGGGTCCTCGCATTCCTGGGGTCTTTCCCCCGCGCCACATTGCACCCTACAGCAGCTGTGAGCAGTTGCATAACCGCCGCCCTTTAGGTCCTTTGCCACCTGTCCACCAGGCTTTCGCACCGTTGATCAGCACCCCGCCCCGCCCTGTTCGCACCCTGCCCCCGCCCTTATCCCCATCCCTCCCCACCCACGCCCACACCCACTCCCACCCCATCGCAGCCACGTGCCCCCCTGCGACCGGCTTCACCGTCAAGGCCGATGTGTTCGTGGACACCCACAAGGCGCTGAAGTGCGACAACGTCACAGGTGTGAAGACCGCCGCTGCAAAGTGCGTGGCCGATCCCGCCTGCCATGGCTTCACAGCCAACATCACGGCCGGCAGCAAGACCATCAGGGTGTGTTATCTGCCTGGCGTGGCCACCGACGTGATGCTCACGAAGGGCACGCCCGTGTGCCTCTACTCCAAGAAGCCGAAGAAGTGAAGCTGAGGGAAGTTGGGGTTACGGTAGCAGCTCGGGGATGGAGGTTTTGTTGCTCCGTCTCGCCTGTGGGTGTGTCGTCGCCTCTGGCGTTTGGCTCACAGGCACGCTGCACGGTGTGGTCGCGATGTGCACGGACAGCTCTGGAGGTTACTTCCAGAGATGGAAGCTGAGGTTGGCATTGTGTGTTGCTGTTGTGTCCCGCGTGGGTTGGCTGCTGCCTGAGCGTGCTCTGTTGACTGCGGCACACGTGTTGCAACAGATACCATGGCCGACTGTTGGCAAACCTCTGAAGAGCAGTGCTGGGGTTAGTAACGTATTAGCATACCGGTATCCTGGGCATAAGAGCAAACGACGGTTGATTGCGTGTGGTCTCTATGAAGGCTTGCTGATTCTGTGACGCGGCTGTTACTCCGGAAGGGAGCCAAGCCACCAGTAGAAGGTGTAGGGCTCTGCTGGCAGGTGCCCGCACCACCGAAAGCTGTAGGTCTATCTGCGCCCAGGGCTAGTGACCTAGCGTGTACGCACACAGGCTAGCATGTTGAAGACGTGTTACTGTTGAGGATTTGCTCCCTAAACCTTACGGTATGGGAAGTTAGGCCTGTTACGTGTGCAAAGAGCTGAACTGCAAGCTGTCCGTCGCCCCTGCCTCCCGCTCCTGCGTCGCCCCTGGTCGCAGCGGCGCTGATCAGCCTGAGATACGCGTCATTGTGCCAGGCTTACCGTTGCCAGATTAGCCCTGGCCAGTCCTGGGGATTGGTAACTCAGCAGTCCATAGCCCCTGGGGACCCACGTGTCACCCTCGTATGGAAGCAGGTTGAGGAAGGGCTCCGACCCTACCGCCACAAAACGCTACTGCTCAGCCTTCATCCATATAAGGAGCTTGACTCATTGCATACTCACGTGTGACGAGAGCTGCGTGTCTGTGTCCTGTCCAGCAGGCTTGAGTAAGAACGTCGCCTTGCATGGAGCAGTTGGCGGGAAGGGCAAAATAACTACTCTGGACCTTGGACGACTGGTCAGCTGCTAATGAGCGAACTCCGGCCAGGTTATCATGGCGACTAGCACTTTGGTACAGCCAATCCTGTGCAGACACCACGTCGTTGCGCTTGCAACAGCCAGACACTTGCCGCAACCCTGACACCGCAACCGAGCGGCGTGGCAGAGCTTCAGTGCTTACAGCTTATAGATAGCAGCGCATGTCAAAACAAGCCACGCTTAGTCGCTGGTTCAGGCCAGCCGGCAAACCGGCTGCAGCGCAAAAGCAAGCCCTTGGCCGCGACAGCCAAGTCGACCCGGTCGCCTCTCCCTCGCACCGCATCACGCTCCTTGATGCGCTTGCGGAGCTTGATGTCAACGCTCTTCGCGTCCTTGTGGGCCATCTCGAAGCCGCAAAGTGGTGCTGCCCGGCCCGGCTGGCGTGCAAGGCGCTGCGGGACGTTGTCGACACTGGCGTGAGCCGCGTGCAACTCCCGCTGCCCTTGGATGAGGACGGCACCTCAACGGCTGGCTCGGGTGGAGCATCTGTGTCCCCTCTGCTCAAGTGGCCTAGCTGCACGCGCGTGCGGCTAACTTTTTGTCGGGACTGGGAGGACATAGGGGAGGACGGAGGGGAGTCGGCTGACGGAGGCGGGAAGTTTGGGGAGGGTGGACGGGGGCTGGACGGGGTGGAGGGATCTGGGGAGCAGGAGGAGGGTGCAGCGCAGGTGAAGGACAAGGGGGCTGCGCCGAGCAGAGAGGATGTGGGACAGCCAGTGGAGGAGCAGGAGCAGCGGCTGCAGCAGCAGGGAGGGGAGGGGCAGGAGGGGGGCAAGGGGGACGAGGCGGCAGCGGAGGAGGAGGGGCATGACGGCAACGAGCACTCGACGCAGTTCGCGACGGAGCTTGCCACGTCGGTGTTTCAGGGGCTGCCCGCGGGCCAGCAGGAGCGAATCGCAGACCTAGAGCTTGATATGGGCCAATGGGAGGAGTACCCCGCGGTCAACCTGTCGCACCTGCTGGAGGCCCTCGGCCCGCTGCTGCCCTGCCTGCAGCACATCAACCTGGTGGAGTGCCAGCTGTTCGGCTGGGAGGTAGAGCAGGGCGAGAGCAACAAGCGGCTAGGCGCGGCCCTGGCTGCTGCCTTCCCGCGGCTAACGGCCGCTACCCTGAACAAGCAGCCGCCACTGACTAGCCTGGGTACCCACATGGGGACACGGCTGGAGAGGCTGGTGCTGTCCGGCCTGCTTTACGCCCCAGAGGAGGAGCACTGCAAGGAGCTGGTCGCGCAGCTTCCCCATGCCCTGCGGCGCTTCACGGCGCTGAAGGAGCTGATGGTAGAGCAGCTGCACTTCGAGTGCGACGAAGGGGAGGACGCCGAGGAGGAGCTGTTTGGGGGCGGGTTGACCGCCTCCGAGTGTGCGTTCGTGCGGCTGCTGGACTCCCTTCCACCAGCTCTCGAGACGCTGCACCTCAATGGCTTCCGGATTGACACGGACGACCTGCCGGGGGACGAGCTGCACGGCCAACGGATGGAGCTAGGCTTGCGCGGGGGCGCGCTGCGGGTGCTACGCCTGGGGTGGGACGTAACGCGCGACCAGCTAAACCTGATACATGACCTGGTTGGCAGGTCCCGGCTTCGGCGAGGCGTAGGGCGCATCCCGCTGCTGCAGCTGGCAGGCCTGGTGCAGCTGGACGAGGAGGACGCCGACGAGGACGCAGACTCCATGTGGAGCTTCCTCAACAAGCACTTTGAGCGCTTCGAGATTGGGCGGCTGCACATCGGGGATGGGACCTCCCCAGGGGCAATGGCGGCCCTGGTTCAGCGCTACGGGCCTGAGGAGGTGGCGAGCGACGACTGTCTGGTGAGGCTGCGGGGCACGGGGCCCCCGCTGTCGTTCGACTTCGTCTGCCCCCGGTGGCGCCTGGACCTGGGGGGCGTGTGGACGGAGGACGTGCACGAGGGGTACTGGGCAACACCGGCGCCGGGCGTGGGGCCGGAGTTGGCTGCTGCGGGGCTGCGGTTGGAGACTGCGGGCGGGGCGGAGGCGGCGGCGGGGGCGGCGGGGGCGTTGAGGGCCAGCGTCACAGATGTGCTGGCAGCAGCAGCAGCGGCAGCACCAGCAGCAGATGGCGGTGGCGGTGCTGGCGGGGCACAGCGGGGAAGGCAGGGGGCGCATGGGGACAAGGGCAAGGGCGGTCTTGTGCTGCATGAGAGGCCGTCCAGGTACACCGAAGGTATGCTGCTGCTGGCGGGGCCCTTTGTGCGCATGCTGGGGCCGAAGCCGGCGGTGGACGCGTGGCTTGGGGAGCTCTGCGCGGGGGCAGCTGCAGCACGCGAGAAGGACGGCAAGCCTCAGGAGTACTACCTGAGGAGTATGACTGGCAATACTTGCTACGCGCGCGTGTCTCTGCCGCACGTGGCAACAGCAGGGAGAACGGGGGCGGCGTCCTCGGGGCCAGGGGCGGCTGCAGGGGCAGCAGCGGCAGCAGGTGCTGATGTGGTGTTGCTGCTGCAGTTTGCATACTGCTTCGATCTGGACTGGGTGGCGACACAGCTGGCAAAGCAGGCCGGGACTGGCCCGCCCGGAAGCATGCACCAGGGGATGTTCTCTGGTCTGCAGGTGGCTCGTGTGCAAGGCAGCTGCGTCGGCCCCGTCCTGTACGGCGACCACTTCTCACCAGTAAGTACCGTGGTTATAGTGGGGCGCTGCACTTTGCGTGGGTGGGGTCCCGTAGGCGGTCATACTCAGCATCGATGCCAAGAGCATGCATACCGGCAACTGCAGATGCCTTGTACACGCACGTGCTTGCCCTGCTGGTGCTCGAGGTTGTTCTTCCGGTGTCGTGAGCCCAACAGCCTTCCCTCCAATCTTCCCTGCTGCCCCCAATCTTACCCACACCCCCAGGTGCTTCAGGCGCTGTGGGACGGCTCGGAGGGCTGCGGGCTGGGCGAGCGGCAGCGGCTGGAGAAGCTGTTCGGGCTGTGGGGCGCCGTGACGGGCATTGCCACGTTCGCCCGAGTTCCGCTCCCGGAGACTGACGGCCCTGCTGACGTTTTGTGGGGGTGGGGTTGAAGCAGGTTGTAGCTGGTCGCTGGTACACGTACGGCACACCAACAGGTTCAGGCGGGCTGACAGCTATGGCGCCCTGTGTGGGCTAGGACGTCAAGTACACCTGTACTAATCAGAAGGTACTAATGGCACCAATTGCCAAGGGAGATGAGTGCCGCGGTGTGGCTGCAACGGGTTTGATGGATCGGTTAAGGGCGTAACCAGTATGTGGGCGTGCGCGTGATGTGTGTTCGTTCAGGCCCAACGGGGTAGCCGCCGTTGCGGCGTGTTAGGTAGGCGGGCCAGTGCACTATGCGGTGGAGGACAGGTGCCGGCTGCTACCGCATGTACGGTACTGATCAGTGTGCGGGGTGTGTCTCAATGCAGCTGGGTCGTAGGCAAGCAGCGGAGGAGTGACACGTAGCTGCTTGCTGCAAGCAGGACACGGAAGTTTTGCGACAGAAGGGTACCGTTGTGACACACAACCATTTACATTTTAAAAAGCAGGATGCGTTATCCTGGCGGGCTGTTGGGTTGCCTAATGGTTTGTCGGTCGGTTGCAGAGGGGAGCAACCTCCCGCCGTGCAGCGATGAATCATCCCACACTACACAGAGACAGCCTCTCCCAAGTGCCAAGAATGAACAGTCTCTAGGTCTGCGGCTCTGCGCATTGCCAATACGACATAAGTAACGAAAGAACGTTGTCACGTCGTCCAAATGCAGCTCCATACCACCTCAAAACCAGCCATCCAGACATCCTAGGCAGGTGTCAAACATGAGGCCCGCCCCCCGTGCACATCAAGAGCTTGTCGCAATCCACCGAGGCTAGCGCTAGTCCAACGCCAGTCACGTAATTATCTTCCCATTCGAGCACCCCACTCCTCGCTCGTCTCGCGTGTAGTACCAAGCACCCACAGCTCACAGCACATTGTCGCCCCGCAATGCCGCTGAAGCCGCCCTCGCAAAAACACTATTTCCACCGCAATATACACGAGCCCCCGTACTCGAGCCCTACAAGATGATGCAGCTATCCTTCGAGGCCCCCGACCCACCCCCGCGCCCCCCGCCCGCCGCCCCTCCCCCTCCCGCCCCCGCCCCCGCTCCTGCCCCCGCAGCCGCCCGCGCCGCCGAGCACCTGTCCGAATGCTGCACCAGCAGCACTGGGTCATGGAACGCCTGGGAGCAGAAATAGCAGCGAAACACCTCCCGCCCGCCCTCGCCCGCCGCCCCGCCTGCGCCGGAGTGCAGCAGCCCCGGCGCCGCCCCGGCACCTGCCCCTGCCGCCGCCTGGGACGGCGGCGCAGTTGGCGCCGACCCTCCCGCGATGGTCGTTGACCCCAGCAGCCCTCTCAACGGGTTCACCACCGACAGGCCCGCCCCCGCTCCGTGCCCCCCGCCTGCGGCCATGGCTGACGCGCCTCCAGCTGTCGCCGGATGGAAGTCCTCCACGTGCTGTATGAGCCGTTCCACGCTCTCGAAGCTGGCCCCGCACTGCGGGCACACCTCCGGCCGGTGCGGCGGCACCAGCGGGTTGGCGTTGCTGCCCCCCTGCATCCGCCGCATCGCAGTGCCGCGCACCGAGTTGCCCGGATCCTCGTACTGCTTGCGGGCAGCTTCCCGCAGTGCCTGCGGGTCTGGCCGGCGGGCGGCCGGAGCCGCAGGCGGAGCGGGGGCGGGGGCGGGGGGTGCGGAGGGTCGGGCTGGCGGCGGCACGCTGGGGGGTCGGGAGGAGGCGGCGCTGCTGGTTCCGGAGCTACGGCCGCTGCTGGGGGTAACGCCTAGCGAGGCACCGCGGCGGTTGGCGGCTGCGAGGGTTGCGTGGGAGGGAGGGCCGTGGGGTGATGCGGGGTCAGACTGGAACGTGTAGCGTGAGGTACAACGTGGCAATCATGTAAGTAGCAGGCAAGGGTTGCGTTTAAAGGGCAAGTGCTGGAGAACGCAGTGTACCCTTCAACATTGCCTCACATGCACTCGCCAGGTCCACTGGCGGCCACGCCCCTCAACCCTTATGCCCCAGACTACCCAGCGCCCACCATCAGCTGTCACCGCTGCGGACAGGCACCCACGTGTCTGACCCAGATGGCGACTCTATGTCACGGGTGCCCTTCACGCACCGCCTCTCCCTCCCCTGCTCTGCCACGCCAGGAAGCTGACTCACCTTGCGCCTCTGCACAGCCGTGGTCCACCGGGTCTCTGTGCTTAAGGCATATCCTCTGGCCGCAGTGCTTGCAGCGGTAGGTGTTGATTGTTGCCAGCTTCTCCTTGCAGCCCGAGACAGGGCACCTGGGCTTCTGCGGTGCGCAATGACAACAAGGGAAACTGGGTCAGGAGGATGTCATCCACCGCTACACAGCAACAAGCGTCGGAACTCAAGCTGCCAAATGCGGGTTCCGTGCGCATGGGTTGGATGGACCGTCCCTGGCCTCAGCACGCCTTGCGTGCCGCTCTGGAGGCAGTAGCTGGAGGGTCCGCCATACCTTGTGCACGCGGTTGTAGTTGTTGGGGTCGCAGCCGGCGCGCTGGTGGGCCTCGAAGGCCACGTTCGGGTCCTGACCTGGTGTCAGGTGCACCGCCTTGGCGCACAGCGGGCAGACGATGAGGGTGGTCGCCCTCGAGCCCGCTGAAGGGCAGCTGTGTGCCTCATACGTCCGATGTTCGAGGCAGAACACGCGCTTGCAGCAGTCGCATGTGAATGGTAGGAAGTCTATTTGACGGCATGAGCCTACTGAGCAGTGTTCTCCCAGTCCCAACAAGTCAGCGTCAGAAGCCATCGAGTCGATGCACGAGTTAATTTGGGGTCAGCTGAAATGTATGTGTAGCTTGTCAGCAGACGTGTGTTGTTGTATATATAGCCAGGGCCGAAGGCAATCGCCTAATGCAAATAGCGTAAGGCGATGGCTCAGCTAAGCGTGGCAGCTTCAAGTGTTAGGATACTACGCAGCAGATCCTGAACTGAATATGTCATGCATGTGAATTGCACAGTGACAACCCAGCGCTAACCCAACAGGGCGTTTGGGCCGAGCAGTGGTCAAACAAGCGGCGGTCCAGTTCAGCTATGATCAGTGTAAGTGCAAAATGATCATTATGAACAGCAAATTCGTTGGAGGCCGGCCTTCCTACCTGACCACTTTAGGCACTTTTGATGCACTGGGCCCATGCGCGGCATCGGGGCGACCCAAGGGACAGGGTGTTGCTAATGCCAGGCAGCTCACTACGTTGATACATGTGCCATGCTTATGTGTACATTTTGGATGTGCTCTTCTGTGCATACGCACTTTCCCTGGTCATACTTGCTGTTGGACTCTCGCGTCTCGGAGTCAAGCGGAGCTCTTCAGCTTTCGCCAAGGATGCTTTGAAAGCCTCTCCATATGCAGAAGTAGAACAGTAGCCGTACAAAATGAAGCGTTGTGCCCCTGCGCTGCTGCAAGCGGCGTCGCTTCTGACCCGACACGCGACACCGACGTGGCTGGGCTCGGCCTTTTCCAGACTCTCTGGCGTTCACCATCAGTTTAGAAGCTGTCAAACTTCAACCCCCACGTATGGAAACACCAGCGTCTACGTCAAGGAGGTGCGCAGGCGTTGCACGGCCTTTGCTCCGCACAGCGTTTCGGCACCTGCCCTTCCGTAGCCCAGCTTGCCGCAAGTCACGTTGGTATACCGTCTAGTAGCATTCGCGCGTCATGTGCCGCGCCCTGAAATTGCTGGATCATGATGTGGGCGCCAAGGCTCTCCCCTGCCAGCACGCTTGCATCTTCACGTCGAGTCTCCAGTGGTTATGCCTCTCCTGGACGCTGACCATGGGCCCAACACGCTATACGGTACCACAGCAGTTCATTGCCTGCCTAGGGCATTTGACGCACATGAGCACGCGCGGTGCCTTGGCACGTGTCCCACGCCACCGCTGACGTGCACGGCGTGTTGCCACGTGCCCACCATGTGTCCGTACGGCAGGCCCTCCAGCTCATGGACATCGATCCCCAACAGGAGAAGGCCATCCTCAACCCCGATCGGGAGGTAGGCTGGCGGCTGTACTGCCCTACTGCGTAACGTGCGACTGAAGTAGAAAGTGAAGAGTGCATGGCGGACGAGAGGGCAGCACGCCATGAGGGTCACAGCGGGCACGGAAATGCTATGCTCCGGGCCCTGATTCGACCCTGGAGGCCTGGGGCCCAGTTGCATTTGGTGTCCAACGCTTCCGCGTCACACGTTGTCACAGTGCAGTCCTTGGTCTGTCTTAGACGGTGTCGTATACTGTGACCTCATCCTGTGCCACCGCACCCGCGTACCTCGCCCCCGACAGGTTTCCGTGAACCTGGTGGTACCCATGGACAACGGTGGGTTGGGGACGTGGACTGCAGGCGCGCGAACGCATTTGCAGTACTGCACAGCTGGCTCACCACGCACCCGCCACCCCTGGTGGTGCACGCATCACCACTGCAGGCAGCTACACCGTCTTGAACAGCCACTTCACCGGTCGCCTCCGCACCCCTCGGCGTTCAGCCGGCCTTGAGGTTTCCCACTGTTGGCATCTTCCCCTTCTTCATGAGACGGGGCACAGCCGTGTGCTTGCAATGTCCAACCTCTGCGGCCCGCGGGTAGACCTGCCGCTTCATGCGCAGGCAAATCTAACATCATGCCCTGCAGTTGCTCCTTCTGCTGCTCCACGCTTCCACCTGCTTACATCTGCTGTGCCCCCAGGCGAGGTCAACATGTACTCTGCGTACCGCGTGCAGCACAACAACGCGCTGGGGCCCTTCAAGGGGGGCATCATCTTCCACCCGGCGGTGACGCTGGAGAACATGAGGAGGTGCGCGGGCGCAGACATGGGCATGCGCGTGGGCGCAGAGCGGATATCTGCCGCCGCTGTGTTGTGCTGTGTGTTGCATTTTTGGCATTTTATGTTACAATCCAGGTGGTGTGGCCACACGATCCTTACTGGTCC
>VFQN01002418.1_pt1 | contig 28802 bp, 25 predicted proteins | sample 3512371 | NCBI WGS metagenome assembly VFQN01 (sample SAMN10412370, study PRJNA504923) | tailings metagenome | isolation source: Replicate 2 from Balatoc abandoned mine | place: Philippines: Itogon, Benguet | collected 2017-08-28
CTGGCTCGCCATCGTGGCGGCCGAGATGCTGATCGGCGGCGTCGGCATCGGCTTCTTCATCTGGGACGCCTGGAACAGCTCGCGCATCTCCGACATCATCGTGGCCCTGGTCTATATCGGCATCGTCGGCTTCCTGCTCGACAAGCTGATCGCAACGGTCGGTCACTTCGTTTCGCACGGCGTCTCGGCGCAGTAGGAGCACAGGCCATGACCACCCAGCCCTACCTCAAGTTCGACCAGATCGGCATGAGCTTCCGCCGCGGCCAGATGGCGACGGAAGTGCTGCGCGACGTGAACCTGCGCATCGAACGGGGCGAGTTCGTCTCGCTGATCGGCCATTCCGGCTGCGGCAAGTCGACCCTGCTCAACATCCTGGGCGGCTTGCTCAAGTCGACCAGCGGCGAGGTGTTCCTCGAAGGGCAGGTGGTGGACGAGCCGGGCCCCGACCGGGCCATAGTGTTTCAGAACCACTCGCTGCTGCCGTGGCTCACCGTCTACGGCAACATCGCCATCGCCGTCGACAAGGTGTTCGGCCGCACGAAGAACAAGGCCGAGCGTCACGACTGGGTCATGCACAACCTCGAACTCGTGCAGATGGCCCAGGCCAAGGACAAGCGGCCGCACGAAGTGTCGGGCGGCATGAAGCAGAGGGTGGGCATCGCCCGCGCGCTCGCCATGCAGCCCAAGGTGCTGCTGATGGACGAGCCGTTCGGCGCGCTCGACGCGCTGACCCGCGCCCATCTGCAGGACAGCGTCATGGAGATCCACGCCCGGCTCGGCAACACGGTGATGATGATCACCCACGACGTCGACGAGGCGGTGTTGCTGTCGGACCGTGTGGTGATGATGACCAACGGCCCCGCCGCCACGATCGGCGAGATCCTGCCGATCGACCTGCCGCGCCCGCGTCGCCGGCTCGAACTCGCGACCGACGCCGAATACGCGCGCTGCCGTGCCGCCGTGCTGGAATTCCTCTACGCACGTCACAGGGTTCCGGCACGGGCCGCATGACCGAAGAGTTCGACGACGCTCAGAAGCAGTGGCTGCAGGGCTTCGTCAGCGGGATCGAAGCCCGCAAGGCGGCGGACAAGCTTGCTTCACGCACGACGGGACCATCTTCCGGCGGTCAACCGATCTGTCCCGATGCCCTGCAGCATGCTGCGCAGGACCGCGCCGTCGCGGCCGGTGGCAAGCTGGTCGCCGAGGAGACGGCCAAGCGCGTGCGCCATCCGCTCGATCGCTGGGATGAGCTGGTGGGACGTGCCGAGGCCGGGCAGTTCCCCAAGGGCATGGATGTCTTCCTCACGAAGTATCACGGCCTGTTCTATGTCGCGCCGGCCGAGAATTCCTTCATGTGCCGGCTGCGCATTCCCAACGGCATCCTGAACGCCTGGCAGATGCGCGGCCTTGCCGAGGCGGCCGAGGCCTTCGGCGGCGGCTATGCCGACGTGACGACCCGCGCCAACCTGCAGATCCGCGAGATTCCCGCGCACGCCGCGGTCGACCTGCTGCTCGCCGTGCAGGACCTCGGGCTGACGGCGCGCGGTTCTGGCGCCGACAATATCCGCAACATCACCGGCAGCCCCACCGCCGGCATCGACCCGCAGGAACTCTACGACACGCGCCCGCTGTGCCGCGCCATGCATCACTACATCCTCAATCATCGCGAGATGTACGGCTTGCCGCGCAAGTTCAACATCGCCTTCGACGGTGGCGGGTGCATCCCCGTGCTCGAGGACACCAACGACATCGGCTTCGTCGCGACCGAGGTGACCGGCGGCGAGGGCTTCGAGCCTGGCATCTACTTCCGGCTGCAGCTGGGTGGCATCACCGGCCATCTCGACTTCGCCTTCGAGACAGGAATCCTGTTGAAGCCGGAGGAATGCGTGCCGGTGGCAGGCGCGGTCGTGCGTGCTTTCGCGATCCACGGCGACCGCACCAACCGCCAGAAGGCGCGGATGAAATACGTGATCGATCGCATGGGCCGCGACGCGTTCGTGGCGGAAGTCGAGAAGGAACATGGAGCGAAGCTGCGCCGGGCCGCGGGCGCGCAGGCGACCCCCCGCATGCTGGCCGACAAGCACGGCCATATCGGCGTGCACCCGCAGAAGCAGGCGGGTCTCAACTATCTCGGCGTGGTCCTGCCGGTGGGCCGCCTGACCGCCGGGCAGATGCGGGGGCTCGCGGAGATCGCCCAGCGCTTCGGCAGCGGCACGATCCGCCTCACCGTCTGGCAGAACCTGCTGCTCTCGGACGTGCCCGATCGCGACGTGGGTGTCTGCATCGCCGCGCTGGCCGCTCTTGGGCTCCGCGTCGAGGCGAGCGCCATTCGTCGCGGCCTGGTGGCATGCACCGGCAACGCCGGCTGCAAATTCGCGGCCGCGAACACCAAGGGCCACGCGCTGAAGCTCGCGGATTATCTCGAGTCGCGGCTGGTCATCGACAGGCCGATCAACATACACCTGACCGGCTGTCATCATTCCTGTGCCCAGCATTACATCGGCGACATCGGCCTGATTGCCGCCAAAGTCGAACGTGGCGAGGACAGCGTCGAAGGGTATCACGTCTTCATCGGTGGCGGCGCGGCCGCGACGGACGAACAGGCGATGGCGCGGGAATATGCGACCTCGGTGGCCTACGACGAGCTGCCGCCGCTGCTCGAGAAGCTGCTTGCGGCCTATCTCGCGCACCGCCAGTCGCCCGGCGAATCGTTTTTCGAGTTTTGCCGCCGCCATGACACTCCGGCTCTGCGCGAGCTCGCGGAGCATGCACCCGTTCTGGGGCTCGCGGCATGAACGCGATTTCGCCGATCCCGCAGATCATTCCGGAGACGGCACCGTTCTCGACGGAACAGCGCGCCTGGCTGAACGGCTTCTTCGCCGCCTATCTCGGCGTGAACGGCGGCGACGCTGCGGATGAGGCGCAGGCGAAGCCCGCCGAGCCCGAGGATTTTCCCTGGCATGACGCGGCGCTGTCGCTCCCCGAGCGGCTGGAGCTCGCCAGAGACAGCAAGCCCGAGCGCCAGCTCATGGCTGCGATGGCCCAGCTCGATTGCGGTCAGTGCGGCTATCTTTGCCAGACATATGCCGAGGCCGTGTGGTCGGGCGCTGAGCCCGACATGGGCCGATGCGTCCCGGGCGGCAAGGAGACCCAGCGCAAGGTCAAGGAGCTCGTCGCCGCGTTCGAGCCGATGCGCGATGGTTCGGCGGTAGCGGCGCCGGCGGTGAAGTCCGCCGGGCCGGTGGGCTTCTCACGGGACCGCCCGGCACTCGCCACCCTGGTCGATGCGCATCCCCTGAACCGCCCGGGCTCGGAGAAGGACGTGCGGCACGTCGTGCTCGACCTCTCGGCGAGCGATATCACTTACGAGGCCGGCGACAGTCTCGGCGTCTTCGCGCGCAAGAACCCTCAGCTCGTGCAGGCGGTGCTCGACCGGCTGGGCGCGACGGGCGAGGAGATGGTCGGCATCGACCATGAGGCGCTGCCGCTGCGGCAGGCGCTGCTCAGCAAGGTCGACATCGCCCGCCCGAGCGACGAATGCATGTTGTTCCTGGCGAGCCGCGCCTTCGACGGCGAGGAAGCGCTCGCACTGCAGGCGCTGGCGGCGGGCGAGGGGCCGCCCGAGCTGGCCGAAGCCGACCTGCTCGACCTGCTGCTCGCCTTCCCCTCGGTATCGCCCTCGCTGCCCGGGCTCCTGAAGTCGCTCGACCGGCTCCAGCCGCGTCTCTACTCGATCGCCTCGTCGCCCAAGGCGCATCCGGGCGAAGTCCATCTTACCGTGTCGGCCGTGCGCTGGAACGCAAAGGACAGGACACGCACCGGCATCGGCTCCTGCTATCTTGCCGACTTCGCGAGGCCGGGCGACGTCATTCCGGTGTTCGTGCAAAAGTCCCACGGCTTCGCGCCGCCGGCCGACGATGACGCACCCGCCATCATGGTCGGGCCGGGCACCGGCATTGCGCCGTTCCGCGCCTTTCTCGAAGAGCGAGATGCGCGCGGTGCGAAGGGGAAGAACTGGCTGTTCTTCGGCGACCAGAAACGCAGCACCGACTTTCTCTACGAGGACCAGATCGCGGACTGGCAGCGCCGAGGCGTGCTGTCCTGCCTGGACCTCGCCTTCTCGCGCGACCAGGCCCGGAAGATTTACGTCCAGACCCGCATGCGCGAAAATGCAGATGAGCTCTGGGCCTGGTTGGAGCAGGGCGCACACTTCTATGTCTGCGGCGATGCCAAGCGCATGGCCAAGGATGTCGAGACGACTTTGATGGACATTGCGATGGGACCCGGGGCCAAGAGCGCGATAGAGGCGAAGGCCTGGCTCGACGGCCTCGCCAAGGCGGGCCGCTATCAGCGCGATGTGTACTAGCGGCTTTTCGTCTCGAGTTGCCGCCCCCGACCTCGTCCTGAGGGGCCGTGCGCAGCACGGCGTCTCGAAGGATGGGAAGACGTGGTGCGCGTGCCCACCCTTCGAGACGCGCTCCTGCGGAGCGCTCCTCTGGGTAAGGTCGTTGTTGTCGCCATGACGGCCGGCGTCCGCACCACTTGCCCCTATTGCGGTGTCGGCTGCGGGATCGTCGCGACGCCCGACGGGAAGGGCGGCGCGGCGATCGCAGCCGACCATGACCATCCCGCCAACCGGGGGCGACTCTGCTCCAAGGGCGCGGCGCTGGGCGAGACCCTCTCGCTGGGCGATCGCCTGCTGCATCCGGAGGTCGACGGCCAGCGTGTCTCCTGGGAGGTCGCGCTCGATACCGTCGCGGAGGGCTTTCGGCGGACGATCGAGCGGCACGGGCCCGACGCCGTCGCCTTCTACGTCTCCGGCCAGCTGCTAACCGAGGACTATTACGCCGCCAACAAGCTGATCAAGGGCTTCCTCGGCACGGCCAACATCGACACGAACTCCCGACTCTGCATGGCCTCCTCGGTGGCCGGTCACAAGCGCGCCTTCGGCAGCGACACGGTGCCCGGGCTCTACGAGGATTTCGAAACGGCCGACCTCGTGGTGCTGGTCGGCAGCAACCTCGCCTGGTGCCATCCGGTGCTGTTCCAGCGGCTCGAAGCCGCACGGCACGCACGACCGTCGATGAAGGTCGTGGTCGTCGACCCGCGTCGCACCGAGACCTGCGACATTGCCGATCTTCATCTGGCGCTGAAGCCCGGCAGCGACGTGGCGCTGTTCAACCGCCTGCTGACCGGTCTTTCGGAGAGAGGTATCGTCGATCGCGACTTCGTCGAGCGACACACCTCGGGGCTCGATCCGGCCCTTGCTGCCGCACGCGCGACGGATGCGGCCGTCTGCGGCCTGCCGCGGTCCGACATCGAGACCTTCATCGACTGGTTCGCCCGCACCGAGAAGGTGGTGACGCTCTATTCGCAGGGCGTGAACCAGTCGAGCGCCGGCGTCGACAAGGTCAACGCGCTGATCAACTGCCACCTCCTGACCGGCCGCATCGGCCGGCCCGGCATGGGACCCTTCTCGATCACCGGCCAGCCCAATGCGATGGGCGGTCGCGAGGTCGGGGCGCTCTCCAACACGCTCGCTGCGCACATGGATTTCGGTCCGGCCGAGATCGACCGGGTCGGGCGCTTCTGGCGCGCGCCGAGGATGGCGACCAGGCCCGGTCTCAAGGCCGTGGAACTGTTCGAGGCCGTACGTGCCGGCCGCATCAGGGCAGTGTGGATCATGGCGACCAATCCGGTCGTCAGCCTTCCCGACGCCGACGCGGTGCGCGAGGCGCTGCGCAGTTGCGACTACTCGATCGTGTCGGAGGCGATCCGGGCGAGCGACACGGTCGATGCCTGCCGCATCCGGATGCCCGCGCTCGCCTGGGCGGAGAAGGACGGCACGGTGACCAACTCCGAGCGCGGCATCTCGCGCCAGCGGCCGTTCCTGCCGCCGCCCGGCGAGGCGAAGCAGGACTGGTGGATCGTCTCGGAGGTCGCTCGCCGCCTCGGTCATGGGAAGGCCTTCGCCTGGCGTGGCGTGGCCGACATCTTCCGTGAACACGCCGCCCTCTCCGGCTTCGAGAATGACGGCACGCGCGACTTCGATATCGGCGCGTGTGCCGCGATCGACGATGCCGCCTATGACGCGCTTCGACCATTCGTCTGGGGTGGTGCCGCCGACCGGCGCTTCTTCGGCGGCGGTCGCTTCTTCCACGCCGACCGTCGCGCCCGCTTCGTTGCGGTGACACCGCGTCCGGCGGCCAACGCACCGGACGACGCGCGCCCGCTCATCCTCAACACCGGCCGGGTGCGCGATCAGTGGCACACGATGACCCGGACCGGGAAGTCGGTGCGCCTCGCCGGCCATCGGCCGGAGCCCGCGATCGAGTTGCATTCATGCGATGCGGCGGAGCGCGGCCTCCGCGAGGGCGACATTGCCGAAGTCAGGAGCGCCTGGGGCCGTAGTGCCTTGCGGGTTCGTGTGACCGATTCGTTACGCCTCGGCGAAGCCTTCGCGCCGATGCACTGGACCGCGCAGGTGAGCCGGGCGGGTCGCATCAACGCTGCAGTGAATCCCGTCGTCGACCCCATCTCGGGCCAACCGGAACTGAAACACACGCCGGTTGAGATTCGTCGGCTAGATATGCGCTGGCATGGCACGATTCTCGCTCGTCGCCCGATCATGCTGCCGGAGATTTCCTACTGGGCGCGGATCAGGGGCGCCGGCTTCGATGCCTACGCCGTTGCAGGCGACCAGCCCTTTGCGGTTGCACAACGCACCCTGTCCGCTGCCGTCCGCACCAGCAACCCGGGCCCATGGCTCATCGGCAGGAGCGGTGTCGGCGCCGTCATCAGCGACGGCCGCGTCGAGGCCGTGATGATGCTGGGGTCAACCCATGACGCGGAGGCTCGCGACCGGCTGGCGCCCTACATGGCGCTCGACAGGCTGACGATGGAGCAGCGCGACGAGTTACTGAGTGGCGGCACGCGAGACCATCGCGGCGGCGAGCTCTGCGCCTGCTTCGGTGTTTCGCGCGGCGCCGTCGAGGCAGCCATCGCCGACGGCGCGACGTCGCTGGCCGCGGTCGGTGCAACCACGCAGGCCGGCACCAACTGCGGCTCCTGCCGTCCCGAGATTCGCGCGCTCCTGCGTGCGGCGCGTCTCGTGAAGGCGGCGTGATGCAGACGTTCCCACTCTTCCTCTCCATGCAGGGCCGCCGTGCGCTGGTCGTCGGCGGCGCCGATGCAGCCGCGCGCAAGGCCGAACTGCTGTTGAAAGCCGGAGCGCAGGTTTCGCTCATCGCGGAGACGGTCGGCGGCGAGGTCGCCCAGTTCATTGCCGAGGGGCATGTCTCGTGGGCCGGCTGCAGCTTCGGCGACGACGACCTCGAGGGCGTGTCGCTGGTCATCGTGGCAACCGAGGACGAATCGCTGCAGGCTCGCGTTTCGGATGCGGCGCAGAGGCGATGCGTTCCGGTGAACGTCGTCGATCGTCCCGCCTTGTCGAGCTTCATCATGCCGGCGATCATCGATCGCGCACCCATCACGATTGCCATCTCGACCGGCGGTACCGCGCCCGCGCTCGCGCGCCGCATCCGCGCCGAGATCGAGCGCAGCCTGCCGGCGGCGCTCGGGCGGCTGGCGCGCTTTGCCGAGATTTTCCGTGAACAGGTTCGCCGCACCCTCGTCGTGCCGCGGGCGCGCCGCCGCTTCTGGGACCGTGTCTTCGAAGGCCGGGTCGGCGAGCTCGCTCTGGCCGGAGACGAGATCGGGGCGCGCCGCGAACTGATCCGGCTGCTCGACGGCTTCCGCAGCGAAACGCCGTCGGCCGGCATGGTCCATCTCGTCGGCGCCGGGCCGGGCGATCCTGATCTGCTGACCCTGAAGGCCCATCGGCTGCTGCAGCGTGCCGACGTCCTCGTCTACGACCGGCTGGTTTCGGACGAGATCCTGTCGATGGCGCGGCGCGACGCCGAGCGGGTCTATGTCGGCAAGCGCCGGGCGAACCATTGCGTGCCGCAGGAGGAGATCAACGACCGGCTGGTGGCGCTGGCACGGGCCGGCAAGAGCGTCGTGCGACTGAAGGGCGGCGATCCGTTCGTGTTCGGCCGCGGGGGCGAGGAGGTCGAAGCGCTCGTCAGGGCGGGCGTGGCGGTCGAGGTGGTGCCCGGGGTGACGGCTGCGCTCGGATGTGCCTCGAGCGCGGGCATTCCGCTCACCCATCGCGACCATGCCCAGGCCTGCGTGCTGGTCACCGGACACCTGAAGAACGGCACCGTCGACCTGGACTGGAAGATGCTTTCCCGGCCGCGGCAGACCGTGGTCATCTACATGGGGGCGGGCGCACTGTCGCAAATCGCATCACAACTGGTCGCCCACGGCCTGCCGGCCTCGACCCCCATCGCGCTGATCGAAAATGGCACGACCGACCGGGAACGACGCATCGTCGGAACCCTGGCCACCATCGACCGGCAAGCCCAGCGGGCCTTCCTGACCGGACCGACTCTTTGCATGGTGGGTGCGGTGGTCGGCCTCGCCGTCGGCCGGCAACAGGAAATTAACTTTGAGTCGAGAATGGGTCTCTGATAAGGGTGTCTGTGACAAAAATGCAACAACACCGGGGCAGGGATGCGTAGTTTTGTACTGAGCCTGGCGACACTGTTGGCATTTGCCGGCACCGGCTTCGCCCAAACGAATACGGGAGCTTCGACCGCTCCCAAGGTCAAGACCGCCGCCACCGCCAAGACCAAGACCGTTACGACCGCTACCACGAAGAAGAAGACCGGCGCACCCGCCAAGTCGGCGAACGTGCAGAAGGCCGCAGCTCAGCAGAAGAAGGCCCCTCCCGCCTCGCAGCAGAAAATGCGTGCCTCGCGCTACGGTGGGTTCGCGCCTGCTGCCGCCGCCCTGGCCGCGCCGGTTCCGACCCCGGATCTCGACCTCTCCAGCCCGCGCAGCCTCAGCCTGGTGAATTACAACACCAAGGAAGAGCTGACCGTCACCTACTGGTCGAACGGCGCCTATCACCGCAGCGCCCTGGACCAGCTGAACCAGTTCCTGCGCGACAGCCGCGACGCCGGCACGACCGAGATGGATCCGCTGCTGTTCGATGTGTTGTGGCACACGGCCCGCATCTCCGGCTACGGCGGCCAGATCGAGGTCCTGTCGGCCTTCCGCTCCCCCGAGAGCAATGCCTGGCTGGCCAGCGTCAGCCGCGGCGTGGCGCGTGACAGCCAGCACATGAACGGCAACGCCATGGACATCCGGTTCCCAGGTGTCCCGGTGTTCCGCATCCGTCAGGCTGCGCGTTCGCTCAACATGGGTGGGGTCGGCTTCTACCCTCGCTCCGGCTTCGTTCACATCGACACCGGCCCGGTTCGTTACTGGTAACAGCATGAGCCGCATCGAGATCGTCGAGGGCGACATCACGCACCTCGACGTCGATGCCATCGTCAACGCCGCCAACGAAAGCCTGCTCGGCGGTGGCGGCGTCGACGGCGCCATCCATCGCGCCGCTGGCCCCGAACTGCTGGCCGAGTGCCGCACCCTGGGCGGCTGCCCCACTGGCGAAGCCAGGATCACCAGCGGCTATCGCCTGAAAGCGCGCCGCGTCATCCACACGGTCGGTCCGGTCTGGCGCGGCGGCAGACAGGGCGAGCCCGAGCTGCTGGCGCGTTGTTATCGTAACTCGCTGGCGCTGGCCGTGGTGGAGGGGCTCGAAAGCATGGCCTTTCCCGCCATCTCGACCGGCATCTACGGTTACCCGAAGGAAGCCGCGGCCGAGATCGCCATTCGCGAGGTCCGCCTGATCGGCATGCCCGAGCAGGTCATCTTCTGCTGCTTCGATAAGGCGACGGCCGATCTCTATCGCGAGATCTTGGGCGAGTAAACGGAGTATCCGTCGCCCCGACCGGAGCGCGAGCTACTGCCCGTATCTGTTCGCGTTCTTCAGGTACTCGAGTTCCTCGGCGGTGGTGCTGCGGCCCAGCACCTCGTTGCGGTGGGGGAAGCGGCCGAAGCGGGCGACGACGTCGCGGTGTTCGAGGGCGGACTTGATGTTGTTCTCGCCGCCGATCGTCTCGAACAGGGCGCAGGCGAGCTGCTGGTCCGCGAGATGCTCGCTGTGGCCGAACGGCATGTAGAAGAACAGCCGCATGTCGACGGGAAAGACCGAGGGATAGAATCGTGCCAGCGCATGGCGCGCGATCTCGATGGCCCTCGTGTCGCCGGCAAAGGCCCGTGCCGTCTTGCGGAAGCAGTTCCGCGTGAACTGGTCGCAGAGAAGGATGAGCGCCAGCGCGCCCTCGGGCGAGTCCTTCCAGGCGTCGAGTTCGCCCGCGATGGCGCGCTCGATCGCGGCGCCGAATCGCCCGACCGTCTCGGCATCGAATTCCGGCGTGCTGGTCCACCAGATGTCGCGCGGCTTGCCGTGGTCGGGATGGCCGAGCGGCAGGAACCAGAAATCGATGATGTCGCGGATGGACGGCGCCTGTGTCATGCGGCTTAGTTAGACAGGGCACGCAGAAGCCGTCGAGCGAGGAAACCGTGGGCAAGGTCAAAAACGTTTTGTTCATCATGTGCGACCAGCTGCGCGCGGATCATCTGTCCTGCGCCGGCCATCCGCATCTGAAGAAGCCGCCGATCGATGCGCTGGCGGCCAGCAACGTGCGCTTCCCGCGCACCTATGTGCCGTACGGCGTCTGCGGCCCCAGCCGCATGAGCTTCTACACCGGACGTTACATGTCGAGCCACGGCGCCACCTGGAACAGGGTGCCGCTCTCCTTGCGCGAAAAGACGCTGGGCGAATTCCTCTCCGCCGCCGGAATCCGCGTGGCGCTGGCGGGCAAGACCCATGTCCTGCCCGATCTCGAGGGATTGGAACGATTCGGCATCGAGGGCGGCTCGGCCCTGGAAGCATTGATGCGTGCCGGCCGCTTCGAGGAGCTGGACCGCTACGACGGCCACTCGCCGCCCGGCGCGGAGAGCGGCTATGCCGACTACCTGCGACGCCACGGCTATGTCTCGGACGATCCCTGGAGCGATTTCGTGATCGCGGCCGACGGGCCGGGCGGCGAGAAGGCCTCGGGCTGGCACATGCGCAACGTCCACCTCCCGGCGCGCGTGAAGGAGGAGCATTCCGAGACCGCCTACATGACGCGCGAGGCGATGCGCTTCATCGACGAGATGGGCGACAGGCCGTGGTGCCTGCATCTCAGCTACGTGAAGCCGCACTGGCCCTACATGGCGCCGGCGCCTTATCACAACATGTACGGCGCCGCCGACATGCTGCCGCTGAACCGCGACGAGCAGGAGCGCGCGAACGAGCATCCCGTGCTGGCGGCCTATCGCGAGATGGAGGAATCGATTTCCTTCAGTCGCCCCGAGGCGCCGGGCATCGTGCGGCCGGCCTATATGGGCCTGATCCGCCAGCTCGACGACTGGCTTGGCCGCCTGTTCGCGCACATGGAGCGGGCCGGCCGGCTCGACGACACGCTGATCATCTTCACCGCCGACCATGGCGACTTCCTGGGCGACCACTGGCTGGGCGAGAAGGAGATGTTCTACGAGGAGGCACAGCGCGTGCCCTTCATCGTGGTCGATCCCGATCCCGAGGCCGACCTGACGCGCGGCACGGTCGACGAACGCTTCGTCGAGGCAATCGACGTCGTGCCGACCATCCTCGAGACGCTCGGCCTGCCGCCGCAGGATCATCTGCTGGAGGGACGTTCGCTGCTGCCGCTGCTGCGCAGGATCCATCTCGACACCTGGCGCGACGCGGTCTTCTCGGAGCTCGACTATTCCTTCCGCGAGGCGCGCACGATCCTCGGCCGCAAGCCCGACGAATGCCGCGCCATCATGGTGCGCACCGACCGCTGGAAATACGTCTGGTGGCAGGGCTACCGGCCGATGCTGTTCGATCTGGTCAACGACCCGAAGGAACGGCGCGATCTCGGCGCCGACCTGACCTATGCGCCGATCTTCCGCGAGATGGAGGACCGGCTGAACGCCTGGGCCAAGGCCCGCAAGAGCCGCGTCACCGTCGACGACGCCTATGTCGCCGCGCGCACGGCCAAACATCGCCAGCACGGCATCTTCTTCGGCCAGTGGTAAATAGGAGGGACGACATGAGCACGAACCCCTACATCCTCCACGGCTTCGGACCCTCGCCCTATTCGGTGAAGATGCGTGCGATCCTGCGCTACCGTCGGCTGCCCTTCATCTGGAAGGCCGTGGGCTGGCCGCGCGACGTCGCGGTCGCGGCCGGCTTGCCGCCGGTGATCCCGGCGCTGACGTTTCCCGATGGCACGGTGATGAACGACTCGACGCCGCTCGCCTACGCGCTCGAGCGGGCGCATCCCGGCCAGCGCTCGATCGTTCCGGACGACCCGGCGCACGCGTATCTCAGCGATCTGCTGGAGGATTTCGGCGACGAGTGGGTCACCAAGATCATGTTCCACTATCGCTGGTTCTATGCGCCCGACCGCGCGTTCGCGCAGGATTGGGTGATCACCTCGCGCAATCCGCAGATGCCGGAGGCCGAGCGGCGCGAGGCGATGCAGGCCTTCAACGACCGCCAGGTGGGCCGCATGGCGATGGTCGGCTGCACCGATGGCAACCGCCCGATCATCGAGGACAGCTACCGCTTCATCCTCGACACGCTCGATCCCCATATCCGCAAGATGGAGTATCTGTTCGGCTCGCGGCCGTCGCTGGCCGACTTCGGCCTGTTCGGTCAGCTGCAGATCCTCTCGGTCGATCCGACGCCGATGATGGAGATGCGGGAGCGGGCGCCCGACGTCTACTGCTGGCTGCTGCGGCTCGACGATGCCTCGGGCGTCGAGGGCGAGTGGCTGGCGGCCGACGTTCCCTTGCCGGAGGGCGTGACCGCGCTGCTGAATCACTGCGGCGAGACCTATCTGCCGTTCCTCGCGGCCAACCGGGCGGCGTTGGAGAGCGGAGCCCCCTCGGTCGATCTCGACATTCTCGGCCGGCCGTGGAGCCAGGCACCCTTCCGCTATCAGGCCAAATGCTACGACGCGCTCCGCAAGAAGCTGGCGGCTTTGCCGGCCGACGTGCGTCGGCGGATCGATCCCGTGCTCGACGCGGCGGGCTGCCTGCGCTGGCTCGAATAGCGCCCGTGTCTAAGGTCGAATGGCCGATGCAGTAATCGCGCAGTAAAATTCTGGCCGTAGATTTCAGCCTCGGGGAGAGTCGCCATGACGACCGCGACAGAAGAGACTTTCGACGGCAAGGGCGACCTCAAGATTTACTTGCGCTCCTGGAAGCCCGATGGTGCACCGCGCGCCGTCATCGTCATCTGCCACGGCGTCAACTCCCATGGCGGCCAGTACCTCTGGCCGGCCAGCGAGCTGGTTAAGAAGGGCCATGCCGTCTTCGCGCTCGATCTGCGCGGGCGCGGCAAGTCGGAGGGCGAGCGCTTCTACGTCGACGACATCGCCGACTATGTCTCCGACCTGGCGGGCACGGTGAAGATCGCCAAGGCGCGCCATCCCGGCCTGCCGGTGTTCCTGCTGGGCCACAGCGCCGGCGGCGTCGTCTCCGCCACCTATACGCTCGACAACCAGGCCGAGCTCGCCGGCTTCATCTGCGAGAGCTTCGCCTTCCAGGTGCCGGCGCCGGGCTTCGCGCTGGCCGCCATCAAGGGGCTGAGCCACATCGCGCCGCACCTGCCAGTTCTGAAGTTGAAGAACGAGGATTTCTCGCGGGATCCCGCCGCCGTGGCGGCGCTCAATGCGGATCCGCTGATCGCGCACGAAGTCCAGCCCGCCGCCACCGTCGCCGCCCTGGTCCGCGCCGACGAGCGCCTGCGCGAGGAGTTCCCGAAGATCACCTTGCCCGTGCTGATCATGCACGGCACCGCCGACAACGCGACCGTCTGCGAGGGCAGCCAGTTCTTCCACGACACCGCAGGCTCGGCCGACAAGACGCTCAAGCTCTACAAGGACCACTTCCACGACCTGCTTGCCGACACGGGAAAGGACGGCGTGATGGCCGACATCACGGCCTGGATCGACGCGCGCCTGCCCTAGAACTCCATCGGGTCGCGGAAGTGCGCCCGGAAGATGCGGTCGCGGTGTTCGAGCAGGATCGGGTCGAGCGCCGCCACGATCTGCGGGTCGCTGGCGGTGAAGGCGGGGCGTGACGATTCGCGGATCGGACACTGCGCGGCGGGCAGCGGCAGGATCATGTTCATGACCGAGGTCCAGTAGATGTCGACGCAACTCAAGCCGTCGCCGACGAAATAGGAGACGCCGCGCGCCTGCTGTGCGCGCAGCTGAGTGGCGAGCCCGTGCAGGGTAGCGGCGACGCGCGCGCCTGCGGCCTCGGCGTCGTTGGCATCGAAGCCGTACTTGTCGATCAGCGGTGCCATGCGCGCGCCTGCGCCCAGCTTCACGGCCATCGAGAACATCTGCAGGCGGCGGTTCCACGCGATGCCGCGCTCACCCAGGATCTCGTGACCGAGCCCGATCGCCAGGGCGCGCTGCAGCGGATCGGCGGGAAGCAGGGCGGGCGCGGGCGCGAGGCGCTCGGCCAGCAGCAGGATGTCGAGCCAGCGGTTGAGCGGCGGGCCGTCGCGCCAGGCGACGACCGGTGCGCTGTTCTGGCCCGACCAGGCCGCGATCATCTCGTTGGCGCTGCCGACCTCGAGCGGGGCGGCGACATAGTCGAGTCCCTTGATCTCCAGGATCGTCTTGGCGGCCTGGCTCCACGGACTCGGCACACCTCGCGCGAGCACGATGCGCAGTCCGTCGTGGCCGACAATCTCGGCGGGAGTCCTGTAAGCGAGCATGGCGTCTCCTTCGGCCGCGATCTTTGTGGTCGCAGGAGGGCAAAGCCAACGATCATTTCGATGCCATGAGACGAGAATTTCTCGCACTGGCACTCACGGTTGTTTGAACGAAACACCGTTCACGCGCACACGCAGAGCGCGTAAGCCGGTCGGCCCGTCTGCAACACGGAAGAAGATGTCATCAGCCCTTACCCAGGATGGCGCCGTCTCGCGCCTGCGGCTCCGGCTCCAGGAAGAAGAGCATAACGGCCTCGCCTTCGCTTTCCGCTTCCGACTGATCGCGCTCGGCATCGTGGCGGTCTGGCTGCTGTTCGCCGCCGGGCCGGCGCGTGTCGGCATCGGGGTCGGCGCCTGCGTGACGATGATGGCATCGGCCTGGATCGTGTGCGCGCTTCGCAGTTCGCCGTTCGCGCGGACGGTGCAGCTCGCCGTGACCGTGCTCGACGTGACGGTCATCACGATCGGCACGCTCGTGCCGATTCCCGGCGCGCCCGACAACGGCCTGTGGCTCGAACAGGTGTTCGGTCGCCGCTCGCTGTTCCTCTACCTGGTCATCTATCTCACCGCGAGCGCGCTCAGCTATTCGGTGCGCACCGTGATCCTGACCGGGGCCGCCTCGCTGGTGGCGCTAGTCGGAAGCTTTGTCTGGACTGCGCTCGACCAGGCGCGCGCCTTTGGCATCGATCTCGCGGGCGCGGCCGACCTCTGGCCGGTGGCACGGGGCATCTTCGCGCGGCTGATCGGTCCCGGCTTCGTGACGCCCGAGGCCTTCCTGATCCAGCAGCTCATCTTCATGACGCTGTGTACCGGCTTCATCGCCGTCGCGGTGTGGCGGGCACGCGCCCATCTTGGGCGTACCCTTTCGGCGGAGGGTGAGCGCAACAATCTCGCGCGCTATTTCTCGCCCAATCTCGTCGATCGTCTGGCCGGCGCCGAGAACGATTTCGAGGCCGGCCGCGAGAGCAAGGCCACCGTGCTGTTCGTCGACGTCGTGGGCTTCACGCGCCTGATGGAAGGACAACCGCCGCAGCAGACCATCAACTTCCTGCGTGTCTTCCATCAGCGCATGGCCGAATGCATCTTCGCCCACGGCGGCACGCTCGACAAATTCATCGGCGACGGTGTCATGGCGACCTTCGGCACGCCGGACGCCCAGCCCGACGACGAGACGCGCGCGCTGCGCTGCGCGCTCGGCATGGTGCGGTCGGTAGAAGCGTGGAACCGCGGCCGGCGGACACGCGGCCTGCCGGCGGTGCGCATCGCCGTCGGCGTGCATGTCGGGCCGGTGCTGATGGGCGCCATCGGCAGTCCGAACCGTCTCGAATACAGTGCCGTCGGCGACACGGTGAACGTGGCGAGCCGGCTGGAGCACCTGGCGCGAGCACACGATGCCGCGATCGTCGCCAGCGCCGAGACGCTGGCCGCCGCCGTCAACTCGGGCGGCTTCGGTGCGGCCGACAGCAGGCACTTTCGTCCTGTCGGAGCGGTCCAGGTACCCGGCCGCGGCGAGCCGGTCGAGGTGTTCGTCATGCCGGCGGCGCGCGCCGCAGCCCGCTGAGCGACCTCGCGGGCCGCAGCGCGAGCCGCCGTTACCGGACCGCGTGACGCCCGTCAGGCCGACTGTTAGCGTTTCCGCACACCCAAGAAAGTCGTTCGGAGGAATCGTGCCCCAGTTGAAGACCAGCCGCCGCGCCCTGTTGGCCGGCGCCGCCACCACTCTCGCCGCGCCGGGCCTCGTCCGTGCGCAGGACGGCTTTCCCAACAGGCAGATCAGGTTCATCGTGCCCTACACGCCGGCCGGCGCGACCGACAACATCTCGCGCATCGTGATGGCCAAGGTCTCGGAGATGCTGGGCCAGCAGGTGCTGATCGACAATCGCGCCGGCGGCGGCGGCACGATCGGGACCGACGCGCTCGCCAAGGCGCCGCCCGACGGTTACACGATCGGCCTGATCACCATTTCCATGTTCTGCATGGCGCCGGCGCTCTATGCCAAGCTGCCCTACGATCCGGTGACGGATTTCTCGCCGATGGCCGGCATGTCGGTGTGGCCGAACATGCTGGTGGTCCATCCCAGCGTGCCCGCGAAAACCGTTCCGGAGCTGATCGCCCTGCTGAAGGCCAACCCGGGCAAGTACAACATGGCCTCGTCCGGCTCAGGGACCACGATCCATCTGGCCGGCGAGATGTTCAAGCAGCTCACCGGCACCGACATGGTGCACGTTCCCTACAAGGGCAGCGCCGGCGCGATGCAGGATCTCATCGCCGGCAACGTGCACATCATGTTCGACAACATGCCGAGCTGCTGGCCGCATGTTCAGGCGGGCAAGCTGCGGGCGCTGGGCGTCACCAGCCGGACACGCAACAAGGCGGCACCCGACGTGCCGGCGATCATCGAATTCGTGCCCAACTATGTGGTCGAGGTCTGGATGGGCTTCGGCGGGCCGGCCGGCGTGCCGCAGCCGATCGTCGACAAGCTGGCCGCCGTCGGCACCAAGGCGCTCGAGGATCCCGACGTGAAGGCCAAGTTCGCGGCCCTCGGCAGCGATCCCTGGCCGATGCCGCCGAAGGGGCTGCAGGACCGCATCGTGAGCGAAATCGCGGTGTGGGCGCCGATCGTCAAGGCCAGCGGCGCCAAGGTGGACGGCTGAAGCCGACTCGGTCGAACATCGAACCGGCGCGCCGTCCTCCGATGTGGAGGACGGCGGTCGCGGCATTTTTTCTTTTGCTTGCCGTTCCGGCCCTCGGCTTCTGGGCGGCGGTCAGCTGGGCCTCCTCGGTGCTGGGCGCGATGGCGCTCGTCGTCGTCTGGTTCCTGATGCTGCTGGCGGCGGCACCGCCGCTCAGGAACGCTTCGCTTGTGCTGTTCACGCTGGCCGCCGGCATCCTCGGCGCGGAGCTCCTCCTGCGCACCGACGCGATGAACCAGTTCGTCGAGGAGCGCGATCTCGTCGCCTTCCGGCGCGGGCTGGTGGAGACGCAGGAGCCCCTGTTCGTGCCCGATCCGGGGCTCGCTTTCCGGCCATTGCCCGACCGGCGGGCGCGGGCGACCGCGGTCAAGGACGGGCGCACGATCTACGACGTCGTCTACACGACCGACGCCAACGGCTTCCGCGCGCTGCCGCCTGGGCCGAGCCGGCCCGGCGCTGAGCCGGTCCTGATCCTGGGCGATTCCTTCGCTTTCGGCGCGGGCCTCCCCGACGACCAGACCCTGGCCTGGTACCTGCGCGAAGAGTCCGGCGGCGCGTTGCAGCCGGTGACCCTCGCCGTGAAAGGCTACGGGCTCAACCAGGTGCTCCGCCAACTCGAGATCGGCGAGCCGCGCAAGGCCGGCGCCGCGATGGTTCCCTGGGCAGTGATGTCGGTCGTCGACGATCACGTGCTGCGCGTCGCCGGCCGGGTCCAGTGGCTTCGCGACGGTCCGCGCTACGTCGTCGAACCCGACGGCCAACTGGTGGCGCGCGGCACCTGGGTCCAGCCGTCGGCGTTCGTCGAGTCGCTGCGTGTGGGCTCGCGGCTGTTCGCACTTGGATGGAAGGCCTTCGCGGTAGACGAGGCGAAGGAGCAGCGCCTGTTCGTCCGCATCCTGCGTGAGATCGAGGCGAGGCTTGCGGCCGATTACGGCGCACGGCTCTTGGTCCTCTATTACTCGGGCGAAACCTGGCGCGGCGATCTTGCGGGCTGGCGCGAGACGATGGTGCCGCTGCTTTGCGCCTCCGGTGTCCCGGCCCTCGACGTCAATGCACTGCTGCCCCGACCGCCGCAGCCGGTCGACCGCTTCTACATGCGGGACGACGGTCACCCGACCCCGCTGCTGAACCGGACCGTCGCCTCGGCATTGGTCGATGACTTCGGGCGCGGTATGGTCGAGCGCGGCGCCCTACGCTGCAACCCGTGATGCCCGGTCCGTGCGCGTACCTCTGACCGGCCGATCAAGAAGGTTCGGACTCCCGGGCACAAGACCGGTACAAGGAGCGATGAGCAACGAAGCATTCGGCAAGCACATGGTGTGGACGGTGGACCCGCGCACCCAGTCTGAAATCGGCATCGGCTATTCGAGCCTGGTGGAAGCCCAGGCGGAGGCCACGAAGTTGGAGCAAGTCGGCTACAAGATCCTTCGGATCAGCCCGATGACTCTACCCAAGCCGAATTCCTGATGACGACCCCATTTTTGCATCGCCTTCACAAAAAGGCCGCCCTTCGGGGCGGCCTTCTTTTCTCGGCGATGTGGGGGTTACGCTGACTTGGACGTCGAGGTCGGCACCATCGTGTCGACCAGCTTTCCGGCCATGTCGCCGACCTTTTCCCCGAGATGTGCGTCGGCGATCTGCTCGCTCACGGTATCCTTTGCGGTCTCGAGGACGTCGCGCCCCTTGTCGATGGCCTCTGCGCCCACCTTGCCGAGCACCTTGCGCTCCGCCTGCGAGACCGGCAACGCCGCCCCGAAGATCGCGCCGAGCGCGGTGCCGATCGCGGCAACCAGGATGGGTTGCTCTTCCAACAGCCTCGACACGGCCTGCTTCGTATCGGCGGCGAGCTTCGTGGCATCCTGTTCGAGATGCTGCGCCGCATCCTGGCCGTCATGGACCAGGCGCCGGGCCTGGTCGACCTGCTCGCCGGCCCGATCGCGCAGATCGTCCGCCGTGCCGCGCAGAGAATCGGCGGTGGCGGTCGCGGTCTGCTTCACCGAGTTTGCGGTGTCGGTCGCGAGGCCTGTCACCTTGTCGGTTACCTTGCCGGCCATGTCGGAAACCTTATGGCTCGCTTGGCCTGCCAGCGACTTCGCCGTATCGGCCGCCGTGCCCGCAGCGCTCTTGACGCCGCTTGCCGCCGCGACAGCGGCGTCGGCGCCGGCCGAGCTGGCCGCCCGGAGCGCGCTGGAGGCTGAGGACACCACGTCGGCGCCCGTCGTCTTGGTCAGCATCATGGTGAGACCCGCGCCGATGAGAAGCGCTGCCCCGGGATTGCTCCGTGCCGAATCGGCCAGGCTCTTGACCAAAGTGAGGCTGCTGTCGCGCAGTACACCGACAAGCTCGGCCGAGATGGCCTGACTGGTCATGCCATCGCGCAGCTGGCCAAGGGTGTTGGACAGGCCGGCGCGCTGCGCTTCGGCCTCGCGTTGGAGTTGGGCGCTCTCTCTCATGTCAGGCTCTCCTTCGCCATGCGGGCGTCATTCTGCAGGGACGTGATGGTTCGGGTCGGGGTCGGATCGACCGCACCGATGGTCTTCTTGCCGGCCAGCAGCACGACAACCCCGCCCACGGCCGAGCCGCCCGCGACGATCAGGATGGCCAAAGCTGGAGACACGCCGCTCTCGATGAGCGCGGCCACCAGGGCCTGCAGCACCAGGATGAGGGCACCGATGATGAACACCGTGCCCACGAGCATCATGACGAGCCCGCTGACGACGCTGGTCTTCAGCGCGTCAGCCTTTTCGCCCAGCTCGACGCGGGCGAGACGGATCTCCGTCTGTATGAGGTCGGCGCTGCGCCCGAGCGCGTCCGTAACCAGGGCTACGACGCCCGGCCGTTCTGTCGTGTTCATGCAGACCTCCTAGACGTCGATGCGACCGACATTGGGTTCGTTCGCGCGCGGGCCTGCCGCTTCCGTCGTGCCGCCCATGCCGGCCTTGACGATGCGGGCCAGTGCAAAGCCCACGATCGCCGAGCCGGCCAGCAGCGCGAGCGGCTGGCGCTTGCCGAAATCGGTGGCCATCGTCAGCAGTTCGCCGGCGGACTTGTCCCGCAGATCATCGGCCAGCCGGTCGATGTGCTGGCCTGTCGAGCGCACGTAGTCGGCGACGGCGGGGGACTGGTCCTGCAGCGAACCGGCAAGCGTGGCGGCGGTCTTGCCCAGGGCGGAGACGGCGGCGGCGCCGCTTTCGGCGGATCGGCCGGCCAGCTCCTCGGCCTTGCCGGAGAGCGCCGTCTTGATTTCCGAAACGGCCGCGCCGAGGTCCGGCTTCTTCGTGTTTCCCGTTTCGTCGGGCAGGTGGGTCGTATCGTGGCGGGTGTCGGGCATGTTGTCGTTCTCCCTCGGCGATTTCGTCCCGGCGGAGCGCCGTGGTGATCGCGGCCTGCCAACGTGCACGCAGCCGTAATCGTTCCACGACTATCGCGTGCCGGCGATCATGTACCGTGGCGAACGGACCGCGAGGAGTGCCGCGGGATCCAATGGGGGCCCGCGTTCAGTGGCAACCGCACCGATCGTTGCTGCGTTCGGCACGTCGTTGCGCCGTCGCATGAGGTATTGCCGTGGTCCGGTTGGTTGCGTTGCTCGTCATGTTCCTGGGGGTCGGCCCCTCGACGGCACAGGCAAGCGAGTTTTTCGACAAGCTGGTGGATCGGGCGCGACACTCGGCGACTCAAGCCTACAGCAAGGAAGCGCCGGTGCCGGATACGGCGAAACTGGGATATGACGCCTATCGCGGCATTCGCTTCCGGCCGGAATCGATTCTGTGGCGCGACAGCGCCAAGTTCCACGTCGAGTTCTTCCCGACCGGTTTCCTCTATCAGACGCCGGTAAAGATATACGTGATCCGGCGAAGCCCTGCCGGCACGGCAACCGCCCTGGCTCCCTCTCCGGAGATGTTCGATTTCGGCACGGCCAAGCCGCCCGCCACGGTCGGATTCGCGGGATTCAAAGTCACCCATCCCCTCAACGGCCGGAAGTTCGACGAGATCGTATCGTTCCTGGGGGCCAGCTACTTCCGGCCGATCGGCAAGGGCCAAGCCTACGGCGCCTCGGCGCGCGGGCTGGCGATCGACACCGCCCAGCCGCGTTCGGAGGAGTTCCCGGAGTTTCGCGAATTCTGGTTGGTCGAGCCGGCACCCGGCGACGAATCGATGACCATTTACGCGCTGCTCGAATCACCCGGCGCCAGCGGGGCCTACGCCTTCACCGTGACTCCGGGAGCGCGTACGACGGTCGACGTCGATGCGCGCCTCTTCATGCGCCACGGCGTATCGATGCTGGGCATTGCGCCTCTCACCAGCATGTTCCTCTCGGGCAAGTCCGGGCCCTGGCGCGACGACTTCAGGCCGGAGGTCCACGATTCCGACGGGCTGGCACTGCTGACCGGGGAAGGCGAACGGATCTGGCGGCCGCTGCGGAACCCCGGCTCGCTGCAGGTTTCGTCCTTCGTCGACAACAACCCGCGCGGCTTCGGCCTGCAGCAGCGCGAGCGCCGCTTCGATCGCTATCAGGACCGCGTCGCGACGTATGAGACCCGTCCCAGCCTGTGGGTCGAGCCGAAGGGCGACTGGGGCGAGGGCGAGGTTCGTCTCGTCGAGATCCCGACGCCGTCGGAGTACCATGACAACATCGTCGCCTTCTGGGTCTCGCGCTGGCCGGTCGAGAAGGGTGCGGCGCTCGAGTACCGCTATCGCCTGTCGGCCTTGAGCGACGAGGCCGGTCTCGCCCCCGAGGCGCGCGTCGTGGCGACGCGCCAGGCGCCCGTCGACGGCAACAACAAGGCACGTCGCCTCGTGATCGAGTTCGAGGGCGACACTTTGACCGAGCTGTCGGAGCAACGGCTGGTCGAGTCCAACGTAGAGGTGGGCGGCGGCAAGCTTCTTCGGGCCGAGATCGATCGGACGCCCGGCTCGACCAACCGGCGGCTGTTCCTCGACGTCGAACCGGAGAGCCGCCGTGTCGCGGAAATTCGCGCCTACCTCACCGTGGACGGCAAGCGATTGAGCGAGACCTTCAGCATCCAGCTTCGGCCCTGATCGATGTCGCGCACGGAGGCGCGTCCGATGAAAGATACGGAAGACCGCTCGTATTGGAACCTCGACCGTCATGCCGGCCGCCACGCGTGGCGGCGGCTTCTGTTGTTTGCCCTGGCAATGGGGACGACGGCAGGCGGCATCCATCTACTGGCGACGGCGCTGGGGCCGCAGGTTCCGTACGGGTTGGCCATCGCCCTGCTCGCCGTATTCGCCCTGGGCTTCGGCTGGATCACCCTGTCTTTCTGGGCGGGGCTGATCGGCTTCGCGCTGAAAATCTCCGGCCTGCATCCCCTGTCGCTGCGCCCACAAGGTCCGGGGGACGGGAAAGTCCCGACGCTGGTCGGCCGCACCGCCATCCTCGTGCCCGTCTACAACGAAGCCCCCGATGAGGTCTTCGGCCGCCTCGCCACGACCTGGCGGTCGCTGGCGGCGACCGGCCAGTCCGATGCCTTCGAGCTGTTCGTGCTGAGCGACACGACGAACGATGCGATCGCGACGGAGGAAGCGTCGGGCATCGAGGTGCTGCGCCGGCAACTGGGGATCGGTGAACGCCTGCATTGGCGCCGCCGCGTCAGGAATGTCGGACGCAAGGCCGGCAACATCGCGGACTGGCTCGACACGCACGGCGCTCGCTTCGACCACATGATCGTCTTCGATGCCGACAGCGTGATGTCGGGAGACACCATGGTGCGACTGGCGGCGCTGATGGAGGCGAGTCCGCGCACCGGCATCATCCAGACCCATGCGGTTGCGATGGGACGGGAGACGCTGTTCGCGCGCGTGCTGCAATTCTCCTCCCGTCTCTACGGCAGCATGCTGGCAACCGGCCATGCCTTCTGGCAGATGGGCGAGGCCAACTACTTCGGCCACAACGCCATCATCCGCGTCGCGGCTTTCTCGGAGCATTGCCGCCTCCCCGTCCTGAAGGGGCGTGCACCCTTCGGCGGAGAGATTCTCAGTCACGATTTCGTCGAGGCGGCCTTCATCCGTCGAGCGGGATACTTCGTCTGGAACCTCCCGACCCTGGGCGGCAGCTACGAGGAACTGCCCACCAACGTGATCGACTATGCAATCCGTGACCGGCGCTGGATGCAGGGAAACCTGCAGCATGCCCGGCTGGTCCCTGCGCGCGGGCTTCACTGGATGAGCCGACTGCACCTGGTCATGGGCATCATGGGCTATCTCGCCTCGCCGCTCTGGCTGGGCTCGCTGCTGCTGAGCGCCGCCATCGTTCTCGAGCACGAGATTGTCGGGCCGGTCTATTTCGGCAACCTGCCGTCGCTGTTTCCCAACTGGCCGCAATATAATACCGGCCATGTCCACGGGCTGCTGCTGGTGACGGGGCTGATGCTGTTCCTCCCCAAGCTGCTCGCGATGGTGCTCGGACTCTTCGCGCCGGCGCCCGCCTATGGCGGCCGACTGGCGCTGACCGGCAGCGTGCTGCTGGAGACGCTGTTCTCGATGCTGCTGGCGCCAGTGATGATGCTGTTTCACTCGGTGTTCGTCTTGAGCATCCTGGCCGGCCGCGCCGTCGGCTGGCCGCCGCAGGAACGCGGCGATCGGGGTATGCCGTGGGATCTCGCCCTCGGCCGGCACCTCGGCCAGATCCTGCTGGGGATCGCCGCGGTCTCGGTGATGGGCTACTGGGCGCCGTCGTTTCTGTACTGGCTGCTCCCGGTGGTCGCCGGCCTGCTGCTTGCCCCGATGCTCGCCGTCTATTCCAGCCGTCGCAGTCTCGGCGTCGGTGCCCGGCGCTGGCGCATGTTCATGACGCCGGAGGAACGCCAGGACAAACCGCCGAGCGTGCCCGCTACTTGAACTCGTACTTGTCGATCAGCCAGGGTTCGTGTTCCGCAGCGTCGATCCACTCCTTCATCGCGGGATGGGATAGGACGGCCGTGCAGTAGGCATCCGCGTCGCTGTCCAGCGTGACCCCGTAGGTCTTGAAGCGGGTCGCGACGGGCGCGAACATCGCGTCGGCCGCGCCGAAGGTGCCGAACAGGAATCCCTCGTCCTTCTGGAAGGCGCCCGAGAAGCGCTTTCGGCAGTCGCGCCACAGGAAGGTGATGCGCTCGACGTCGGCGCGCACACCGGCTGTCATACCCTTGCCGGGGTACGAGGCGCGGATGTTCATCGGCATGTTTTCGCGCAAATCGACGAAGCTCGAATGCATTTCGGCGGAGATCGACCGGGCATGGGCGCGCGCGGCGGCCGAGGGCGGCCACAGGCCGGCTTCGGGCTTGAGGTCGTTCAGGTACTCGGCGATGGCGAGCGAATCCCAGACGGCCAGGCCTCGATGCAGCAGAACCGGTACGCGCCCCGAGGGCGAGTGCTTCCGGATCGCCGCCTGTGTCTCGGGCCTGTCGAGCGGCACCACGATCTCGTCGAACTCGATGCCGGCGATCCTGGCCATCAGCCAGCCGCGCAGCGACCACGACGAGTAGTTCTTGTTGCCGATCACGACGGTGAATTCGGCCATGTACGCCCTCCTTGCCAGCCATGGAGTTTGGCCGGCAATGTTAGCCGTTCTCCATGATGATTGTGAGCATGGCCATGTCGTTGCCGTTCGTCGACCGTTCTTCTTCCTCCTTGCCCCTGCAGTTTGTAGGTCAATCCCGGTGGGGTGCCTGGTTGAAGGCGCAGTCTTCGGCGCAGCGTAGCTGGATCGATTCTCTGGGTATATCGGGATCGCCGGGAGACCTCTCTGTGTTGCCGGGCGATGACGGAAGGGCGTCTGGTGCAGTGCTTGTGACTCCGAGTGCGCCGACCCTGTGGGATTTCGGCGCACTGGCGTCGAAACTGCCGGTGGCGACCTGGCGTCTGGAAGGCGAGACAGCACCGGTCTCGATGACCGACGTCGCGGTGGCGATCGGGCTCGGCGCCTGGACGTTCGATCGATATCGCGCCGCCAAGGCCAAGCCCGGCCCGCGCTTCGTGTGGCCGGCCGGTGCCGACAGGAAGCACGCGGCGGCGACGGTCGAGGCGATCTCCTTGGCGCGCGGCCTCATCACCACGCCGTCGTCCGACATGGGGCCGGCCGAACTGGCGGCGGCGGCGCAGGCTCTCGCCAGGGCGCACAAGGCCAGGGTGAAGGTGATCGTGGGCGATGATCTCCTGAAACAGAACTACCCGACGATCCATGCGGTCGGCCGCGCCTCGACGCGCGCACCGCGCCTGATCGACCTCACCTGGGGCAAGGCGAGCCATCCCAAGGTGACACTGGTCGGCAAGGGCGTTTGTTTCGACACCGGCGGCCTCGACCTCAAGCCGGCGGCGGGCATGCTGATGATGAAGAAGGACATGGGCGGCGCGGCGACCGTGCTTGCCGTGGCGTCGATGATCATGGCGACGGGTCTTCCGATCCGCCTGCGCGTGCTCATTCCCGCGGTCGAGAACTCGGTATCCGGCAACGCGTTCCGGCCGATGGACGTGATCAAGACGCGCAAGGGCATCACCGTCGAGATCGGCAATACCGATGCCGAAGGCCGCCTGATCCTTTGCGATGCTCTCTACGAGGGCGCTTCCGAGAAGCCGGCGATGATGATCGATTGCGCGACTCTCACGGGTGCCGCCCGCGTGGCGCTGGGACCCGACCTGCCGGCGCTGTTCTGCAACGATGACAGGCTCGCGAATTCCCTGATCGCCGCCGGTGAGGCGGTGACGGACCCGATGTGGCGGATGCCGCTTTTCCCGGCCTATCGCCGCATGCTCGACAGCAAGGTGGCCGACATCAACAATGTCTCGGCCGGTGCCTTCGGCGGCGCGATCACCGCCGCGCTCTATCTGAAGGAATTCGTGCCCGACGACGTGCCGTGGGCGCATTTCGACATGATGGCCTGGAACAATACCAGCCGGCCGGGCCGGCCCGAGGGCGGCGAGGCCCAGGTCGCCCGCGCGATTTATCGCACGATCGCCGACAGGTTCGGAAAATAGAAAAGAACGCGCGACGTGCGGCTCTGGTCGAGACGACGGCTTTTGTTGCGGTGCCTCAGTACCCCGTGACCGGGTCGACCGTGTTGATCAGCGGTTGCCCGGCACGCAGGCGCTTGATGTTCTCGATCACGCCGGGCGAGGCGGTGCGCGGGTTGGTGGCGCCGGCGATGTGCGGGGTCACCTTGACCTTGGGATGGGTCCAGTAGGGATGGCTCTCGGGCAGCGGCTCGGTGTTGAACACGTCGAGCGCCGCGCCGGCGAGATGGCCGGAATCGATCGCGGCCAGCAGGTCGTCGTCGACCACGTGCCCGCCGCGGCCCATGTTGATCAGATAGGCGCCCTTTGGCAGCGCCGCGAACAGCTTGGCGTCGAGCAGGCCCTTGGTGTCACGCGTGAGCGGCAGCACGTTCACCAGGATGTCGGTGCGTGCGAGGAAGGCCGCGAGTCCTTCGGGGCCGTGGAACGTCTCGACGTTAGATAGGCTCTTCTGCGTGCGGCTCCAGCCGGCCGTCGGGAAGCCGAGGGCTGCGAACTTCTTCGCCGTGTCCTGGCCGATGGTGCCGAGGCCGGTGACGCCGACGCGACGATCGATGGTGTCGACGAAGTCCTCCGGCTTCCACCGCTTCGCCCGCTGGCTTTCGCCGTATTTGTCGATGTCGCGATGGTGACGCAACGCCCAGTAGATCGCGTACTCGCTCATCTGCCCGACCAGCCCGTCGTCCATGATGCGCGTGATCGGCACGCCGGCGGGCAGCTGGTCGTCGGCCAGCAGGTGATCGACACCCATGCCGAGCGAAACGATCAGCTTCACGTTGGGGAAAGAGGCGATCAGGCCGCGGTCGGGCTTCCAGGCCAGGGCGATCTCGATATCGTCCTTGTTGCCGAGATTGTCCCGGGTGCGGAAATCGATGGGACCCAGGCCCGCTTCGAGGACCTTGTTCCACAGGATGCCGTCGGTATCGCGGCTGATATAGGCAATAGCGCCGATCATGCGGTCTTTTACTGGGGCCGACCCGCCGGGTCGAGCCCCGTTCGCTTTTTCCGTGCGATCAGGAAGCGACCGTTCTCGTATCGGCACCGATCGCTTCGAGATTGAAGGCGGCGGCGATGAGCGCCTGCGTGTACGGCGTTTGCGGCGCTTCGAAAATCTGCGTGGCCGGTCCGCGCTCGACCACCTTGCCGTGCCGCAGCACCACGACCTCGTCGGCCAGCGCCCGCACGACCTTGAGGTCGTGACTGATGAAGAGATACGCCAGCCTGTGCCGCTGCTGGAGGTCGCGCAGCAGGTCGACGATCTGGGCCTGGACACTCATGTCGAGCGCCGAGGTCGGCTCGTCCAGGACGATCAGGCGCGGCTTCAGGACGAGGGCGCGGGCGATCGAGATGCGCTGGCGCTGGCCGCCAGAGAATTCGTGCGGGTAGCGTTCGCGGCTTGACGGATCGAGGCCGACCTCGCGCAGCACCTGGTCGATCAGCGCCTCGCGCTCCTGCTTCGTGCCAATACCATGGACCTCCAGCCCTTCGCCCACGATCTCGCCTACCGACATGCGCGGGCTGAGTGAACTGAAAGGGTCCTGGAAGACGATCTGCATCTCGCGGCGCATCGGCCGCAGCTCGCGCTGGCCCAGTCCCTGCAGGTCGCGGCCATCGAACCGGATCCCGCCCTCGCTGCGTTCGAGGCGGAGCAGGGCGAGGCCCAGCGTCGTCTTACCCGAGCCCGATTCTCCCACCAGGCCGATCGTGTGGCCCTCGCGAAGCGCCAGGCTGACGCCGTCGACTGCCTTCACGTGGCCGACCGTGCGGCGCATTACGCCGCGCCGGATGGGGAAATGCACCTTGAGGTCGTCGAGCCGCAGGATCTCGGGCGCGGCGGGATTGGCAGCGGCCGGCCGGCCCTTGGGTTCGGCCGAGAGGAGATGCTGGGTGTAGCTGTGCTGCGGCCGGTCGAAGACCTCGGCCACGGGACCCTGCTCGACGATCTGGCCCTTGGTCATCACGCACACCCGGTCGGCCATCTTGCGCACGATGCCGAGGTCGTGGGTGATGAACAGCAGCGCCATGCCGTAGCGCGCCTGCAGCGACTTCAAGAGCTTCAGGATCTGCGCCTGGATGGTGACGTCGAGCGCGGTCGTCGGTTCGTCGGCGATCAGCAGGTCGGGCTCGTTGGCGAGCGCCATTGCGATCATCACTCTCTGGCGCTGGCCGCCCGAGAGCTGGTGCGGGTAGGCGTCGAGGCGGTTGGCGGCATCGGGAATGCCGACCTGGTCCAGCAGTTCGAGCGTGCGCTTGCGCGCGGCTTCACGCGACAGGCCCTTGTGCAGGATCAGCACATCGTTCACCTGAAGCTATCCCGTGTCCAGCAGGCTGAGCGCGGTCCTCGC
>VFQN01002419.1_pt1 | contig 28793 bp, 51 predicted proteins | sample 3512371 | NCBI WGS metagenome assembly VFQN01 (sample SAMN10412370, study PRJNA504923) | tailings metagenome | isolation source: Replicate 2 from Balatoc abandoned mine | place: Philippines: Itogon, Benguet | collected 2017-08-28
GGGGGGGGGGGGGGGAGGGGCCGGGGGGGGGGGGGGGGGGGGGGGGGGGGGGGGGGGGGGAGGGGGGGGGGGGCGCGGGGGGAGGGAAGTTTGGTGGTAACAGGCACGAAGAAGCGGGTATGGGGGAAGGGGAGGGGAGGGAGTACGCGTGGAGTGCGAAGAAACAGGACGGGGGCGGAAGGAGGGAGGGGAGGGGAGAATCGTAGTTTCGGCTGCGGTTAGGCAAGCTGCGGCTTAAGTGAGACCGGTGAGGTTGTGGGGCTTGGAGTTAGCGTTGTGGGAAAAGCAAGGCGGTTTTGGATAACTATATAACTATATAACCTTAGCTTGCGTTGCACGATTAGGTTGAAGGGCACGAGGTCAGATTTGCAGACGTTATAGGGCTGGTCATGGTTGCCACCCGAATGCCATACCCCCCGTACAGGAAGCATGTCGTGATGTACAAAGAGGGAGCGAGCGATGTTTCACAAACAGGACCGCGAAGCAGTCAGTTTTCTCGCGCGCGTATAAAGTTCCCATGGGTTGGTTGCAGACAGCGCCGCGGTAGTGGTCTCTGAGTGGCATGAGGCGTATTGTACATATCCTATCGAGTCATGCTTTTTGAAGTAAGGTTGTATGCAGAGAGCACGCGCGCGCCTGCGGAAAGGCAGGAACAAAGTCAGTTGAACCCAATCTGTGCTGGTGGTATGGGACCCATGCACCCAGCTCCTGGCGTACTGGAAGCGGTGGTCGAGGTTGCGATGATGGTGGCAGGGACTGAGGCGGGTGGCAGATTCTTTATGCGGCCGTTTGGCTATTTTTTTCGCGGTGCACGATGTAGCGTGGTGCACGTGTGCGGATTGGGCGTGCGTACGTGCAATGTACGACATGCAGAGATACATGCTTGTACGGCAGGTACTACCGTACGGCTAAGCGTGCTGTCAAAGCCTTGCGCGCGATATGTTGGACCTTACAAAGGGGTCTTGCTGCTAGGTCCCTGATGGCCAGTTAGCAACTCTTAATAGCAATATACTAGAATTCCTTTTTGCACGGCCGCCCCTGGGCGGAGTGGTGATACAGTGGTGAAGCGTTGGTGGACCTGTTTGCTTCTTGCGATGCACCCGTTACTGTAGCACCGTGGATGCTGACGCTGTGGGTTAAGGCAGGCAGCGCTCTCTCCTGCACCCTAGAAGTGACGGCAACAGCATCGTATGCTGGTCCCAGCATCTACGCCTGTCGACTGGTTGCTGTTTGTATGCCTCCTCTTTAAGCTAAAATTGCGTCGGCGCCTCGTAGGTAACTGGCAGGTGGCGAGGTGTTTACGGTATCCAGGCTGCTGGCCGATGTGCAACGCGCGGCGATGGTGGTGACAACGTTTCGGCGCCTGTGAGAGTGGTCATGCACTACGTGTGCGGTGGGCTGGACTGTGCGCGAATGGTAGCAAAGGCGGGCTGGTTGATGTGTCTGCGACAGGAATGCCGTGCACGCAGCAAGAGGGCGGCCTTGATGCCTAGCTAGGCGGTCTAGTGCCTATTTTGTTATCGGCTTTGGACGACCGGGGCCCCTAAGTGCCCCTGGATTCTGGTCGCTCGGTGTCCTCGATGTACCGTAAGCGTTCTTGGGGCTCGTACATACTGCGAACTTCTGTGGCGCTCAGGCCGGTTTGTGGTTCGTGATTCCAGAAGTGACCCAACTGTTTTGCAAAGGGCAGAAGGACCGTGCGTTGCGCGGGTTCCATGTACGGTGTCCCACATCGTACACTGTGTATGTACTGAAATAACTTTGTTGCAGACGTGTTAACGTGTTGCAGACGGAATGTGACGAGGACGACCGGTTGTATGTGGTCGTGTCGGCGGTTGAGTACCCTCAGTCCCCTACTGGTTTGCCAGGCATTGCAGGGAGTACCCTGTGCCAGGCAGCAGCTCGTGGCTGAGGTGGCCCAAGTGTTGCGCACGTGGTTGCTGGTTGACCTGACGGCTTGTTTGTTCATGGTGTATGTGGGGATCGACTCGCTGTGCCTGGCTGCGCATGCTGGTGTGCCGTGTGCTTTGCTTGAACGCCAAAACGGCTGCGCATGCTGGTGTGCCATACGCTGAAACGCCAAAAGGCTAGAGAGCCACTGACTGCGGCCGCCACGCTCCTGCCCCACCTGATACGGATGGGCAGCACCAAAGGGAAAGCAACAATGCTGGCGTGTAACATACCCATATGATGGTGACCGTGCCGAGCCCGTCCGGCGGAAGACATCTCCCAACCGGTACCGTACTGCAAAGTGCAAACCTCTGGCATGCCTTGGCACTGTGTGTTGCATTCCAGGTGGTGTGGCCACACGGTCCTTACTGGTTCCGACCACACTTAGCTTGAATTGGAGCTGGACCTGGGCTCCTGGGGATCGGTGTTGCCCGCCGCGGCAATGAGGTTACCGTACTGTGACACGGCCTGGCAGCTGGCACTGTGTGCAGCTGACGGCCTTGCGCCACGGCCTTGGCCTGATGACACCTGGTAGCAAGGGCAGTAAGAGAGCACCCCCTGGTGGGGATATTTCCTTCGGCGACTCTGCAGCATACATGGACAGTACTCATACTTTACAAGACGTCACACAAGAGGGCCCTCTGGCGCGCCCACAAGTGACCTCAATTCTGCACCGTTTCAGACACGGCTGACACGTGTCGACACGTGTCACGCTGATTCCGGTACACACAGGGGAAAAAGCCCGCCCTGGCAAGGCCTCTCCCTTGCGGCGCGTGCGCACAATAACGAAAGCAGGGTGCCCATTCACCGCCGGGCATCGGGGACGCGTCTAATTGACCTGGATTGACGCACTGCCGTTCTTGCCACACGACGCCTCACCCGTCCTTGTGCCATGCGACTCCGCAACACCATCACCAACATCCCCAACCCAGCTCCATACGCAAACCATGCACACAGTCCTGATGCATCAACCCAGCACCAGCTTGAATTCCGTTGTCGCACAAGTAAACGCTGCCGCATCAGCTTTAGCAGCTAGCGCCCGCCTCTCCTCCGGCCCCCGCCATCTTGCCCGCCGCCGCCGCCACCGCCCGAGCGCGGCGCCGCCGAGGCACTCCGCCCGCCGCCGCCACCGCCGCCGCCGCCGCCGCCTGCCGTACGCCCTGGCGGCAGCGCCACCCCAGACGCGTCGTACTCCATGTCCGCGTCGGCCGTGGATCTGCACGTGGCATCCGACACGGGGCGGGAGTTGACACGCATCGGGCGGGAGCGTGTGTTACCGTGCTTCAATACCCATGCATTGCAGGGCAACAAGCCGCTTTGACTCGAATGGTTTTGGCGAATCGCCAGGTCGCCGTCGCCCTACAGCACGGAGGACCTTCGCCACTGGGCACCAGCGAGTTCAGCGTCCTGTGACCGGGTCGCGTGTGCGGGGGGCCCCGCTGGCCTCCTGTGCACATTGGCATTGCCTGCAATCAGTCGTCCCAGTGTGTCTACCCATACCTGCCCCAAACGCTGTATATCAAGCACAGCTATGCAAAAAAGCTCCTTTACAGCAAGACAAGCAAGTGACACAGGCCTTCCAGCGAGAGTCTCACTTGCGCGCCATGCCGCCGCCGCCGCTGCCGTGCCCTGGGCTGAGGCCGCCGCCGCCGCCGCCGTCAACGCGCCGCCGCTTGCTGCCGCCGCCGCCGCCACCGCCTCCGTCGGCGCCGTCAGCACCGTCCCGCTCATCGGAGGTGCGCCCTCGTGGGTCCTGTATCAAGGGGCCATACAACGACCCAGTCGACGGTCCTACCGACAAATACGTATCCGTGTGGTCGAGGACGTTGGTACAGCACGGCACAAGGTGCACAGCCCAAGCAGCACGTGCTCAATTACTATGCAACCTCTAAAACCCAACAGCCGGGGCGCATCGGGCGCTCCAATCACGGCCCGAAATCCTGCACCGCCGCCACTGCCCCGCCTCCAAACAAAGCTGATAAGGCTCGCTAGAGCTTGCAAAGGAAGGAAAATCTGGACTCCGCCCTACAACGGTCCCCGCAACCCCCGCGACTCACCTTGCTCGTCGGCCGGTCGCGCCCCCCGTGCTTGCTGTCCCTGTCCCGCTCTGCACCGACGTCGCCGCCACCCCGCTCCGCCGACACCCCGCGCGACTCGCCGCCGCGCTCCCGCTCGCCCCCGTTGGCGCGCTCCTTGTCCTTGTCCCTATCTTTGTCCTCCCGCCGCCGATCCTTGTCCTTATCCTTTTCTTTATCCTTATCATCCCGCCGGGAGTCTTCCTTGTCCTGCACGACACAAGGCGACCCGGGCATGTCAAGCAGTGCAGAAACATCTTAGCCGCCACCAAACTGATTCAATATAAGCACCCCTTTGCCACAACAAAGACCATAGCTCCAGGCAGTGTGGACCATGCCCTATCGCGTGCGGCATGCCCCTGGCCCTTGCCCACGCCCTCCGCAGCCCGGTTGCCCACAATATGCTGCCGTACCAGCATGCCGCGCCCCCGCACTCCCCCGAGGCAGCCGCCCAACCACCCACCTCCCGCTCTGCCCGCTCGCCCTTCTCCTTGTCCTTATCCTTGTCTTTCCGATCCTTCTCCTTCTCCTTGTCCTTCTTGCCGCTACGGTCCTTGTCCCTGCACAACATGAAGCACAAGGGCTGCCATCACAGGGTGCCTAGCTCTTGCGTTGACTACAGGAAGGTCACTGGCAAGCCTGACACGGTCCAGACACACCCCATGCGCTGGCATCACCACGCTCAGGTGCCCCTGGCTCAGCACTGTAAGTAGCCCACAGCCTGCCATCCCTCTCTTCCAAAGCCCGCACCTGTCCTTGTCCCGCGAGCGCTTGTGCTCCTTATGCTCCCGCTCCGGCTTGTCGCCCCGCTCGCCGCCTCCCGCCCGCCCGCTGGTCTCGGAGGCCGCCTTGCCGCCCGCCTCCGACCGCGTATCCCGGTCCTCTTTCCCGTCGCCATCCCGCTCCTTGTCCTCCGTCCGCTGCTTCTTTCCCCCCGTACCGACGCCACCCGGCGTGTCTCCGCCGCCGCCAGCAGCGTCCCCGCCACCGCCACCGCCGCCGGCGTTCTCGCCCCGCCCGCCCTCCGTCCGCGGCCGCTTCCGGGCTGCCCCGCTGCCGCCTGCCGTACTCCCCCGGCCAACCGCTTCGCCCTCCTCCAGGCCGCCCGCCTCGCCCGCCTCAGCGCCGCCGCCAGCGCCAACCTTTCCGCCGCTGGCCGGCGTGGTGGCGGCGCCGGAGGACTTGGGCACGAAGGGCTTGGCGGTGGCGTTCAGCTGCTTGCCGCCGCCGCCGCCAGAAGGGCCGTTGGTGGCGGCGGCGGCGGACCGTGCCGGCGCCTTGGCCGCTGGCGACGCTGCCGCTGATCCACCTACGGGATGGCCATCAAGCAGGCACAGGGACCCACCAATCATGACAACCAAAGCAGGAAAACATGCCTCGCATTGCAGCAGCATGGCTATGTTTTCAGAACCGTTTACTTCCGCAGGACGGCCATAGCATTGTTCTGAAGCATACGGTATCTAGGGCATGATGCGGCTTCTGAAGTGCCACGATCACGCGGGCGGCATCCTCGCGGCAACCCTAGCTTCCATGCAACAGCGCCCAAGCGAGGTGCGTACGCGTACCCCACACCCGGCCACCCCGCCCGCCCGCACCTCCTGCCGCCGCCCCTCCCCCGCCCGCCGCCGCGCCCGGCTTGCGCTGCCCCGCCGCCGCCGCGCCCGCCGCCGGCGGGCTGAACTCCGCAGCGGTCATCATGCGGCCGCCCCCCCTGTCCAGCTCTCGCTGCAGGCCTATCAGGTATGAGCGAGCCATTGTGCGGAGGTCCTCCCGGGGGTCGTCCTTCTGCACCTTCTCCACCGCATTGCGCAGGATGGTGGCGACGGGGGTCGTCACCGGGTACACCTGCGCGTGGGTCATTGCACGTCGTATTTACCGCTCACCGATATGGTTATCCAGGGTGCGGCCAGGTCCCCAGTCCGACACAGGGCTGCGGGCCCTGGTCGGCGGGCGGCGGCGGACCGTGCGTGTGTGTTAGCCTTGAGCACCACGGCGCTGCCTGCTGCCGACAGCGCACATGGGTGTGCTCGCCCCTGTCTAGGCCTGTCACTGCCGTTATGTACGGTGTGGTGTCTCCGCCGTCCATGCGCTGTCCATAATACTCACACCCTAATACACACGGCTGCGCTCCAGGGGGATGTGCTTCAGGGAGCGTGCCTTTTTGGGGCCGCTCTCTAGCCTGGGGCCTTTAAGAGGGCCTCTGCGGCTGTGAGCCCCGCTCGGCGGAGGGGTGGAGCAGTGCACATCAGTATCGCACGGCTTCCTGCTCACCGACACGATGCTGCAAGCCACAGAAAGGCAGTTGACGATCTGCGTGTAGTCCCCGCTGCCCAGGGCCCTGCTGCCCTTAATACACACCCCTTAATACACACGGGTCCCTGCTCACCGACACGATGCTGCTGGCCACTGACAGGCAGTTGGCGATCTGCGTGTAGTCCCCGCTGTCCAGGCATGCGCGGAAGGCCTGTGTGATGGCGGTGTGCGCCCGCGCCACGCGGCTCTTGAGCATCTGCAAGAAGACAGCAATCGGGGTTTTCACAACAACAATAACAACTTTGTGACACACCGATACCGAGCACACGGCTCGCACGACGACAGCGATCCAGCTGGGCTTGTTCTTGAGCGCCTGCAGAAAGGGTGCATTACGGGACGCCGAGGGCGCGCCGACGACACGGCTTGCGGTGCGCTGCTGCTGTACTGCAGAGCACATACCTGCACACTCGTTGCCCCGTCAAGCAGCCACGCAACCGCCATCATGCCGGGTGATTAGGCAGTTGGCTTGGAGCTGTGGAGAGGAACCATTGCCCCTTTGACCCATAGCCATAAGAGAGTCCCGAGACTCTCTCGAGGACCCCCTGCACCCTGTGCTGTAACCCCTACCATCCCCGGCCTCACATTGAATGGGGGTTGCTGCTTGGCGGTGGGGCGGCGGTACAAGTCCCTGAACTCCTCTTGGAAACGCTGCGGGGACAAAGGCAAGGGCGGGTGAGGGTTAGGCGACAGGAAGGGCACGCGAAGATGCTGGACCGTGGGCTTCTTCTCCCCATGCCATCATGTCTGTTGCGCGTGGCATTGACAGCCGTTATCCGCTCTTCGCTCTCCACCCTTCTTCCAACGCCTGTTACCTGCCCCGCTGCCTGTGATACGCCCGCAACCTTGCCACGCACAGCTGAAGCGCATGCCCTGCCCGCCCACACCATACTGATGCAAGCAGCTACCAGTGCCTTTGCGTCAAGGCCTGGTGTGCATGTTTGCCATCTCGCCTGCCCTACCTTCTCGTCGCACCTTTCGCCGGACCCTCCACCCCACAAGCGCCAAAGCTCAGCAGGCAGCAGTGGCTGCTCAGTGTGTCAGAAGTCGAACCCTGCTGCTCGCCTCACCTTCTCGTCGCGCCTCCACACCATGAGCTGCCGGAACACCTCCCCGATGAACACCCCGAAGCAGTGCGCCTCCACCTCGGTGGCGGTGCGGAGCACGGGCACGATGGAGTACAGCGTCTGGGGCGTGAATAAAGAGCGTTGGTTAAGGTTGCGGGTTAAGGGTATGCGCCGCCACCTCGGTAGCAGTGCGCAGCACGGGCATGATGGCGGTCAGCGTTTGGGGTGTGGGTTAAGGTGTGGGTTAGCGACGTTGGTTAAGGGGCAGCAGGTGCGGGCGTGAGTTCACGTGAGCAGGGCGGGCATGGAGGCGGTGCAAATCATTTTGCGCACCTGGCGCAGATTCCTAAAACACAACGGCTAATACACACGTGCCGCCACGCACCTGGTCCATCACAGCAAGCACGTTCATGTGGCGTGCCTCCACGCTGTGCAGCAGGAGCAGCAGCCGGGCGCAGTACAGCGCGTCGGTGGAGCTCATGAGCATGCGGGGCAGGATCATCTCCTGCAGTTGGTGTGTGGGTTAACAGCAGGGGGGTTGCAGAGCGTGGGTTAAGCCCTGCACGCCAACATGTGTGCTGGTCACCCGGTGGAGCTGATGAGCATGCGGGGCAGGATCATCTCCTGTAGGGCGTTCAGCGTGGAGGATGCGGGTCACGCCCTGCTTGCTATCACACGAGGTGGTTACTGGCAGGGCCCATGAGCATGCGGGGCAGGACCAACTCCTGCGGTAGGGGAGTGGGTTACGAGCGTGGGATGAGCCGTGCATCCTATCCTTAGTGTGGCCGAGCTTCTGCGCACGCACAAGAGCAGAGTTTCTCGGTGGTATGGTGTTTAGTCAAGAAGCGCATGTGGGGCAGTGCCTGGTCCAAGTGTCGTCGGTTGCCACTCGCTTCCCGCGCATGTGTATTAACACAGCGACAACGCACCTGCACCATAGGTAGGAAGTGCTGCTGCGGTCTCTGCTGGGGCTGCTGCTGCGCCCCGCCCGCCGCGCCGCCGCCGCCGCCCGCCGTGGGCGAACCCGGCCCGCCCTTGCCCTCCTGCACCTGGGCCGCCGCCGCCGCCGCGCCCTGCTGGGTGGGCGGCTGGGTTTTTTGCGGCGGGACCAGCAGCGACGTCTTCTGCAGGATTAGCCGCTGGCGCACCTGCGCAGGCAGTGGGCATTTGTGTTTGGATTTGCGGTACACGACGTACACGACGTACATCGCAGTGGATAGGGTACCGGTGCGCGGTGTGCCCGTGCACGTGGAGTGGGTGGGAGGAGGTGCATCATCCATGCGCACGCTCAGCGCTGGCCATAAACAACTCTTCGATCAAGGAACAGAGGTTGATGAATGTACCTAAACGAGGTACATTCATCAACCTCTGTTCCTTGTCCCTCGTCAACAAAATCTACAACTTTACTCGAAAGTTTGATTCAACAGCGTTTATAAGATAAGCGCACCTGCTGGTTTAGCTTCCCACGCACCTCTCCCACCCAGGAAATGCGGCTGCCGAGGCACGCGCATCTCAGCCTGAGGCACGCAGCCAAGTCTTCCACCCGATGTACCCCTGCCATCCCTGCACCCCCACCCAACCCGATCTACCGCATCGAGGAACAGCTGCATTCCGCACCCACCTCTTCCACCCGCTTGCGGCGGCTCTCCTGCTCGGCGCTGAGGCGGGACAGCTTGTCCTGCGGGCAGGAAAAATGACAGATTCTCGATTTCTTGCTTAATAAAAGAAATATAGTACTTTGTTAAGGTTCAGCCTTCTCGTGTGTGGGCGTTAACGTCGGGGCGGACGGGAGTGCAGGCATCACGTATGCGGGGGATGCCGGGGTGAGCGCGCCATGGACGACGACAGCAGAGTGCAGGGCTGCAGGGATGGACAGGATATACAGGTCCGCCAAGCGTGCCACGTGTCACGTGTATGGCGGGATGGCCTGCTGGCGCGTCATGACCACGAGCACGCGGGCGTACGGACAGCGACACAGTGGTACGAGAACCAACAAGCAAGCCCTGTTATCCGCTGCGTTACACCATGTAATTGACAAATTGGACTTCCCTGCCGCAGTACCACGCACAACGGTGTCCATCATGCACACGAATCACGCACACTCCTCATCCAGCCCCTCACCTCACTAGCCCTTCAAGCTTGACACTCTGCCTCCCCCGGACATCTGCTTCATGTTCACAGCTACAACCGTCGCCCCCCGCCCACCTAAAACCTGCTCGCGCCGCGCTTCATGATCCGTAAGGCCCTCCGTACACGCACGCACCTGCAGTGCCGCCCGCTCCGTCTTGTACGCTTCGACCTTTTCCTGCGTACTGGCGCTGACGTACACGGAGCCCGACTGCATGGCGGGCCGGATGTACGAGTTGTAGTTGGCCTCGAGAAGCTGCGGGAAGGTGCCGGGGGTTCAATGGGGCGGGAGATGCGGGGCGCCAAAGTTGGTGTAAGGAGCTTGGGCTGAAAGCATGCATGGGGCTCGTCTGGGAACAGCGGAGTGTGCGTCTGGTAGTGCCAACCCATACTGCATGCTCGTCCGCTGCCACATGCCGAGCACCTGGGGAGCTTACATGGCCCCATTCTCCACTTTTGACATTTCCACACTTCCGTTGCTAACTGGACACCCAGAAACCCACGCAACGCCTGGCCCCACCTTGAGCTGCTCCTGGACGGTTGAGATTTCTTTCTCATACCTAGGCGTAGGGCAAGGACGGAGCGGTGGTAAGGATCAGATAGGCGGCATTAACGCCGTGTGGCGAACTCAAAGCGGCCTGCACGACCCCGGCCCAGTACGGCGGCATTCCGGCACCGTCTTGCGTCCCCATGCACGCCAACACATACGTTCCTCGTCAACGCTCCATTGCACCCCATGCAAAACCTCGTGCTGTATGGCGAGTGCTGTGCCCATTCAGGATAGCGGCCGTCGCCCTCGTGCCTGAGGGCCGCCTGCTCCACATGCGTTGCGCGACTCCATTTACATGCGCAGTCCCCTCCAATGCAGGCACACCCATTTGCATGCCATCTATAGGCCAATAATGCACCCGGTGCCTACCTCCTGTGAGGCACGTAGATGTCCGGCAGGGACAGCCCCCAGAAGGTGGCGTAGAACTCGGGGGTGACCACCTGCGGGGGTTACATGGGGCAACAGCATGCGCCCTGATCGTCAACAACAAAGGCACCTGCTCGTAGCCGTACCCTGAATGCAGCCACAACGGACGAACAACAGAGGCACCTCTTCGCAGCCATACAGCAGTCGTTTGGAGTTGGCCTCGGTGCATTGTGAGTCTGTGACGCGCCAGCGCTGCCCGGTGCGGTCACGTGCCCTTCGAATAAAATACCTGGAGGCACACGCCTACCGGCCCATGGACCACCGAATCCACCCACCCACCTGCCACACCGCCTTGCTGCCCACGCACGCATCCAGCCCCGCCAGCACGCCCGCCCACGTCTTGTCGCCCACGCGCGCCTCCTCGCGCCCGCCAGCGCCAGCCACCGCTCCGGAGCCGCTCGTCCCGCCCGCACCGGGCCCAGGGGAGGACTCGCCGGCCGTGCCTGGGGATATGGGAAAGCATGCGTGCGTCAAGGGGTTGGACAACGCGAAGCGCCTCGCTCACTCCTGCACACCTCTCCCTCCTCCACCCCTTCTACTGCGCCCTCTACTCCTACATCTGATTCCGCGTGCCATCTCCTACCCAACTTCCCAAGGACGTTTCGACCACCTCCTCTCCTCCGCCAGCTGACAAGCGCCGCTGCCAGGTCGCACCAATTAGCACACCTCTTGGTAGTGATACACGTCGAATCGTGCCCCACCTGCTGCTGCCGGGCCCTCCTCGCCCGCTTCCAAATCTCCCTCCTCCGCCGGCTGGTGCGCAGCCGTTGCTAACACACATGCTCCCACCGCTCCAGCTAGCACACACACATACACCGCCTGCAGCGGCCCCTTCCTCGCCCGTCTTTAGCTCGCCCTCCTCCTCGCCTGCGTCACCACCGCTACTAACACACACAATCCCAACCGCTCCCACTAACACAGACGCGACCCCACCTGCAGCGGCCCCCTCCTCGCCCTCCTCCAGCTCGCCCTCCTCCGCCGGCTGCGGCGCCGCGGCGTCCAGCAGCCGCCCCAGCACGGGACGGTACACGTGCCACACCACCTCCACGTCGATGCCGTACTCGCGCCTGTACGGCAGCGTGCGGTACGACAGCGTGCGGTACGTCAAGCAGCTGGCGTTGGAGGCTTTGGTTGGCGAGTTCCCAGGCAGCAGGGTGTCATTAAGGTACGGGCAAAAACGCAAGGGCAAACACGAGTGCACCGTGCTTGTGCAGAGCGCACTCCAACCGTGGCGCGGCCGTCTAGCAGACGCCGGGGTGAAGACACCGCCTGTGAAGACCGTGCTCCAGTTGGACCGCATCCCTTCCAACCAAGGCTCAGTCCAAAAAGAAGGCACCCCAGGCGACCAAGTTGGCGGAACCCGGACCCACGCGTGCACCTCGCCCCCTTGACTCCACTGCGCCACCCCGTCCCAATGGCCAACGTAAGCCTTAAGCCCAGCCCCACCTAGCCCTGCTGCAGCAGCATGGCCCACCTGAGCACCTCCGGCGCTGGCAGCATGGCGGCGTAGTGCTCTGGGCTCATGGCCAGACGCAGGAACTCCACGAAATGCAGCAGCGTCTCCTGCAACCGGGAGAACAAACTGGACATTAAGAGTGCCTCCCTTTCAAACAAAGCAAGCCAACATGCCCCTTGTAAGGTAACGCCACAACGCCGCGTCCAGCGCCCCGTTGCAATGCGCCGCGGTTCTGCGGCGGGTACGTAGACTGACGTACCGCGCCGAACGGCCCTGCCCCGTAGCCTGCCGTGCACCTTACCTGGCACCTGTCGTACATTGTGGCGATGAACTTGATGAGCTTGGAGTCGGTTAGATTGGCGATGATAGAGCGCTGCTGCGCCGTCAGGATGAGCAGCGGCAGCGTGAGGGAGGAGGAGGGGGACCGCCGCGACTCGGACTGCATGGACCAGGGGGCAACGGGACCGAGGCGGGGGCGGGGGCGATTTTGGAGCCGCATGTGACAACGAAGATAGTCTTAAAGCGCATGGTAAGTAAAATCGAATTTGCGGTGCACACAGTAGACAGAGGCCGACGTTTGAGGTCAAGATTGAGCAGGTGGGGCCTGACAGGTACGGTCAGGTACGGGTACGCCCAGGCGCTTCCCTTGCCCCCGACAACAACGGTCCCTAACAGACGCGCAACACACCCCACTCACGTCCTCCAGCGCCTTGAGCAGCCGCGTGCGCCCCTTGTTGAGGTCCCTGCTGGTGGCCTGCTCCCGTAACCCACGTGCACCTAACACACGTCCCCCATAACCCACGCACTCACGTCCTCCAGCGCCTTGAGCAGCCGCGTGCGCCCCTTGTTGAGGTCCCTGCTGGTGGCCTGCTCCCGTAACCCACGTGCACCTAACACACGTCCCCCATAACCCACGCACTCACGTCCTCCAGCGCCTTGAGCAGCCGCGTGCGCCCCTTGTTGAGGTCCCTGCTGGTGGCCTGCCGCCCGATGCCCAGCCCCAGCGCCGCCGCCTCCTCGCCCGCGTCCAGCACCACCGCCTCCGCCACCAGCTCCGGGCCGCCCGCCAGCGCGTCCAGCTGCTCGTCGGACATGATGGACTCGAGGCGCACGCCCTGCGTTGAAGTGATGCGCAGTGCAGAGTATATGAACATGTGAAATGTGCGTGCGTGCATGTCCCACAATGCACTTCACATGGTACTGTAGAGCTGCTCGTCCGGCATGATCCCAGCTGCGTGCCCACACAACCCTGCTCAAGTAAGCCACAATCATGCACCCTGTGAACTGCTGCAGCACCGGCAGGTCAACGAGTACCCCCGCCCATAACAGCCACGGCTGACCCACACCCGCCCTAACCCACGCGCTCACCGTCATGCACACGATGATCTGCTGCAGCACCAGCAGGTCGAAGGGGTCGCCCGCCCGCAGCGCGTTGGCCAGGAACTGGCACACCGCGCCCACGTCCAGGTCGGGGAAGCGGCGGCAGGCGGCGCCGGTGAAGCGCGCCAGCGCCTGCAGCCAGCTGCTGATGTTGACGCCGTCCTCCTTGACCTTGTCGCGCTGCAGGTCCAGCCTGCGGGGTGTACATGCAGCGGCGCCAGTGACATCATGTGTAGACAGCACTACCACAGCAGCTGGCGCAGGCCCCAACCTCCATGGCACATCATTAACACCACTACAGCACCGAAAGTAGGCACGTTGCTTGTCCCCTGCAACACTTTTCATCATGGGGCGCGGAGGATGGCGTACCGCGTGAGGATGACGAACGTCAGCATGTCGTACGCGAAGGGCGTGAGGTACTTGAGCGCCTCCAGGCACACCTCGATCTGGTTGTCATACACCTCGATCTGCGGCAGGATAACGGTCGCGACCGGGGATTGTAATAATCTGTTTGTAGACTTCGAAGGCAGACGCAGTCTGTAGACTGACCTAGTCGATGGTAAGACGTGCAAGTGAACACCCGAACCCAGCCGCCGAGGGGCGAGGGCGCTTGGTGGTGTTGCAAGTTGGTCTCTACATCCCAATGCTCGTGGAAGTGCACCTTGCTGATACAGGAAGCGGTCGTGAACCTGCGGATGAGTCGACATGACAGCCGAGCGGCTGGCACATTCCAGTATCGGCTGCCCAAGCACCGTATATGACCACCATGCCGTACCCGCCCACCTGGCCCACGATGCACTCCATGACGGGCAGTGGGTTGGCGTGCGCGATCTTGGCGATCATGCGCGCGTGGGGCCTGGAAAGGAGCAGGGAACACGAGGCCGCACCAGTAGTGTCAATACTGTGTTACGCAAGCAAGGGAGCTTCTGCATTGTGTGGGGCAGGGGAGTGTTCAAATTGCACGCCTCCTTGCCCTTGCTGGGACCATTGCAGCACCAGCCGCTGGAGCACCTCCCGTACACTACCACACGCCTCTAAGCCACGCTAAGACACACACCCCCACCTGCACGCCTCCTTGCGCTTGCTGGGTTCCGTGGGCAGCACCAGCCGCTTGAGCACCTCCTGTAAGACTCACTCCCACACACACTTTTGAGACACACGCTAAGACACAGCCCCACCTGCACGCCTCCTTGCGCTTGCTAGGGTCCGTGGGCAGGACCAGGCGCTTGAGCACCTTCTTGGTCTCCACGGTGGCCAGGCGCCAGGCGGCCTGCAGGTAGGGCTGCGAGCCGCACAGCTCCTGCGACGACACGCCGGAAGGCCAGGGGCAGGTGGGGCCCAAGTAAGCGGGCGGGATTGGTGAGGCCAGAGACAGGGAAGCGGCGCAGACCTCCTGCAACCCGGACGTGCATTTCGCCTGGGGCTTCGGAGGCCGCCCAAAGGCTAAGCGCACTGCTGGAAGCTAATAGGCACCGCAGCTTTTCAGTGCCGCTTTCCTTACAGGCGCAAACATAGCAGCACAGCCGCTAACCCACGCGCGCGCAGACACACACATGTGGCCCCAACGCGCAAACCCCCACACCTTGAGGTCGGCGTACAGCTGGAAGCGGCTGTTGACGGGCAGCAGCCGCACCACGTCCCACGCCTCCGCCGCCAGCGGCAGGTGCACGGGGCAGCACATGACGCCCGGCAGCACCACCTGCAGCAGCAGCCCCTCCAGCGCGGCGCGCTCGCCGCCGCCGCCAACCGCCGCCGAGGCGCCGGCGCCGCTCGGCGGCGCGGGCAGGAGGGCGGCGGAGGAGTTTGCGGCGGCTTCGGCAGCGGCGGGAGACGAGAGCAGCTGGGACAGCTGGTTGCGCAGCAGGCGGATAACCTGGCAGGGGTACGTGTGAGCGTGAGGAGATTAAGGCGTCAGGGAGTCAAAGAAACGCTGGTGCCTGCACGAGATAGAGGAAATGAGTTCACAAGCACAAGCGATGACCAAGGGCCTGGCAGGGCGTGGAACAGGTGGGGCAGGCGGCCGTCATTGCTGGCTGGTGGTCCTGTGTCAGGCACAAGGTTACTGGCCCCTCGATGTCGGCGAGCCTCCTACCAACTCCCTTCAGTCTCAAGAACAGGTCTTGGTGGTGCCTGTGCACGTGCAGCCCCAGCATGACAGTACGCTGCAGACCGCTGCCACACCCGCTAACCCACACCCGCTAATATACACACCTTGGTGAACAGCCGGATGTCCCGGTGCACGTGCAGCCCCAGCATGGACAGCAGCTGCAGGGCGCGGGGGGTCAGCACGGGAGCCAGAGGGGCGGGACCGGCCCCTGCCCCCGGGGGCGGCATGGCAGCGCCCGCCGCAGCAGCAGCGGCCGCGGCAGCGGCGGTCGAGTCGGAGCGGCCGAGGGGCCCCTGCGGAGGTGGGCATGAGAATGCAGCAGGCGTGGGTTAGCGGTGGGGTAAGGCCGTGGCGCGCGCACCAACGGTGCGATCCAGAGCCCGCATACGCACAGCTGCACACGTGCGCGCCTCGCGCCGCACCACGATCTTATGCCGGGACCGGACAGCCTGTGGGTGCATGTGTATTAGCACCACCACCCACCTGCGGGTACAGCGCCTCGTAGCGCGGCCGCACCTCCTCCGCCAGCAGCCCGCACAGCGCCTCGGCGATGGCCGGGTGGGCAGCAGGGGAGGCCCCCTCGCGCACCAGCCGCTCGTGCAGCTCCTGCGCCTGCGGCCACGCGCCGACCTGGGGGTTCCGCAGGCGGAAAATGCGCGATCAGTAACGGAGGGCAGTCAGGGTACCGTGGACCAACCGCTCGTGCAGCTCCTGCGCTTGCGGCCACGCGCCCACCTGCAGGCACCGTTGGGGAATATTTGGACCAATGACTGTTGCAGACCCCGGATTTGCGCCTCACAGCCCATACCCGGCGCGCCTCACCGTTCCCGAACCTTTGATCCAGCTCCACCCGCGCCCTTCTTCACCCCAGATGTGCGCCCCGCCCTGCCCAACGCCCTCCATCTCAACCCTACCCACGCCCACACACCGCCCACCCACCGCCCCACACCCCGCTGCTCCTGCAGTGTATTAGCTAACCCACCTCCAGCAGCGCGTCCAGCAGCGCCAGCGGCTGGTTGTGCTGCGGGTCCGGCCCCAGCGCCATCGCCCCCACCGCCGCCTCCGGGTCCAACTCAAACAGGCTCGCCGACACGCCCGTAGCCCGCGACGGCCCCTTGTCCTCCTCCTTCCTCTCCTCCCTCTTCATCTCCTTCCACACCGCCCTCCCACTCTCCTTGGCCCCATCCTTCCCACCCTCCTTGCCCCCCTCCTTGGCGGCCTCCTTCCCGTCCGACAGCGATATCAGGCCGATCTCTGCCACACGCTTCAGCAGCGCCTCGCGAGCCGCCCTCTGCCCCGACGCCTGCTGCTCGTCCGAGGGCGCCAGGTGGCCCAGCAGCCCCTGTAGGGAGCACCTTCCGGTAGCTACCAGCTGCGCCGCAACCAGCATCAGCGATTTCGGAGCGGGGGCCCGGGACGGGTCCTGGTGCTGCTGCAGCTTGAAGCCCATGAGCTGGCCGACCGCCTCGGACTTGAGCAGCCCCACCGCCTGCAGCAGCTGCAGCGAGCGCTGCTGCGCCTCGCGGGAGACGGCGGTGGGTTTGCTGGCAACGCCGTTCGCGACGCCGCTACTGGAGGAGGGGGCGGATGCATTTGTTGCTGTTGGCGCGTTTGTTGTTGGTGTTGCTGCTGCGTTTGCTGTTGCCATCTGCGCTGCCGCGGCGTCCAGCAGCAGGTCCAGGCAGCGGTTGGGGTCGAGGTCGAAGCAGCCGATAAGCGCGTGCAGCTCGCGCGCAAAGGCGGGCAGGTCCTGCGGGAGAGCCAAACAAAAGTGGCAATTGCAGTATTGTTGTTAACCTAACGTACGCCATGCTAGGCTGCAACTGCTGTGCCGCACCATGCCTAGGCCAGCCCTGCTGCTTCCCGCCATCGTCTTGCCGCCCGTTCGCCAGCACCTTGTCCTCTCCTTCTCCCCCACCTTCCTAACACCGCGCCTCACACCAACACCCCACGAGTCCCTCACCCTGTCCGTCAGCGCCCCCGCCCCGAAGTGGTTGAACAGCGTAATGAGCTTCGAGTAGCCCTCGCTGTCCTCCCGGATCAGGTTGTACCTGGGAGTGGGGTTTGGAGTTTTAGCAAAGACAGGCACGACGGCCGTCAACACACGGTAGTCTGTGGCGCATGGGGCGTCGGAGCATCACAGTTTGGCGCAGCTGCCAGGATACCCAGCACGCTGGAAACCTCCCGTGCACTTAATCGCTGTGTTGAAGGCACCGAATTGCCCCCCAAATTGCCGCCCTCCCTTGTCCCAACGCCCACACCCACTCGGGGACACAGCCACCAGCGTTTCCGTGACTCCCTGCCTTCCCTACACGATCCCCTCGCGTTTAACGCGAACTCACTTGGGGATGGTGTAGTTGACTCGCGTGCTGTGCTTGATGAGCTTCTTCTCCCACATCTGCTTGTCCCGCAGCAGCCCCACGGTGTGCAGGCAGTCGGGCTCCAGAACCGTCATCAGCTGCTTCTCGCCAACCTGTGGAGGCGCGGGGGACCGGGGTAGACTGGTCAGGGTGTGGGGGAGCGTGGTTAGGAGGCGGAGGAGGCGCGAGGACGGGTACAGCAGGCATCTATACAGGACTGCGTAAGGCGCAGGCCGCATTCTAGTGCTTTACGGTCACCACGAAACTCAGCGAGAGCAGCACGCCTGCTTGCCCGCAAAAGCCGTGGACTTTGCCACACTGTCCCCTCGCGCACGCGGCGTACGCACCTGTCGTGCAACCTGCCACCCCTTCTCATGTCCGTACCTCCGCCTTTCCTCAGCCCCCTTGCACCCTCCCGTCTTTTCCTCACATGGTCAAAACCCGCCCCACGTCGGCAGCTTCCTTCCTGGTTGCTGCTCTCGTCCCAGGAGCCTTCCCGCACCTTCTTGTCCTTCCAGCACGCCTTGATGACCTCAACCAGGTTCATGGCCTCCGGGCCGCGCCCGCCCTCGAACCGCACCCATAGCAGCCTGCGCACGGCAGCAGCACAGCGACAGCAGCAGCCGCAGCAGCTATGTGAGCCCAGTGCGGGCAGCGTAGGGACAGAGCCACAGCTTGGAATGGTGCAGGTACCGGTATGCCGCTTCTGGCCATTATCACGCCCCAAATAGCGCACACAGCCATCGTAACGAAATGCGCGGGCCTGGCACTTTCAGCCGCCGTGAGCAGGCAGTACCTGGTAGGCAGGCCGAGCAAGATGCACCACACCCTGCACCGAAACCCACACAGGTGGTGGCACCTGTGCCGGGGTTGCGGGACCTCCCGCGTTCCGCAATGTCTTCCTCTGCTGCGAGTTCTTGCCAGTCACTCCCAGGCACCAGCAAAGCAGCCGTCCTTTGGGGTTGAGCTGGTGTCCCAACGGGCCCCACGCACCAGAACACATCTACCAGCGTCTCCGCGATCGATGCGGCGGGCCCGACCGCCTCCAGGTCCTTATAATACTCCTCGGGATGGAAGCCATGGCCCTGGAACACGGGTACGGAGCAGTAAGCAGCAGAGATGGGAAGGGTCACCAGATGATCGACACCGGCTATTCGGATGCAAAGAATGTGATCTCTTTGTCCAATACAAATGTTGTTCCGCTGAACTTCCGACGGTTGTCTGCAGCTTTTGCGGGCACATACGCGAGACCCCGACAAAGCCGCCGGTCAAAAGGAGGTTGGCTGCCTCTGCATTATTCACACCTGAATGTGCTTTACAGTTATCTTCACCAGAGCTTGCTTCACATCCTCCCCCATTCTGCCCGGCTTGAAAGAAACCAGCAGGGCAGTGTTCCGAACGCTATCCGCTCTATTGGTACATTTCAATTTACGGCTGTAGGTACAAGTGACTGTGCAGAGCCAGTGGCCGGAGTTCCGATTTCCGCATGGCCATGCGGGATACCGACACGGACACGGCCACACGCGACTCCGTCGACAGGTGATCAGGACTGCTTTTGACACATACACACATGCTTCTACTGCCAAATAGGTTAGCACATGAACTCTATTGGGCTGGCGTACGCTTCAAACTGCTTCAAAGCATACCCTGGCTCGGTGTGACCAAATAGCCCCCTGCAGCCCCCTGGCTCACATCAACAGCCTCAAAACGGCACGCGACATACCTAGTGTCAAGGTGGCTCTGCTAGGTTGTCCTTAAATCTGCATAGTGATCGTTTTGTGTCAATGCAGCCCACTGCACATGTTCCAAGCGTGCGTCCTTCGGGGGTCCAGCCGTTGACCACGTGGCGCTCTGGCGCTCCAGTGATCCCCACCGCACCAGGGGACAGAACAGGGGAGCTCGTGTGGGCCAATTGCATGATGACAGCGGCACATGGTGTGCGGAGCTGTGTGCTGTATGTTCAGTGCCACCAAGGTGCATGCGGTGTTGCACATGTCGTGTCCGCTGTCCTGCTGTGCGTTGCTACGGCGCAGGAGGACCTGGAAGGACATTGTCATAGCCCCGCCTATGATGCAAACCCGCCGCAGACGGGCGGAACTGCTGGGATGTAAGTCAGATTGTAACATTAGGAGGCACCGCGTAAGGATTAGGGGTGGGCACAGCACCCGAATGCCATGCCCTGTGCCAAATCCCCTGCCCACCACCAAAGTGCAAACGAGTGCTTGCTTGGTGGCTGGGGTGCCCATTCAGCGTGGGGGAGGGGTGCCGTGGCCGGGGGAGGGAAGGCGAGGAAGGTGGATCATAGGCCCAGCCAGCACTGCAACACGGCATCCAGCTAGCGCGCATCTTGAGTAGGCACACTGTTGTATCAACCGCAACTCCTTCGCACAGGACTTGGAAGGACCAGCGACTGCGTAACGTTGCCTACGGTATCTTTCGGTTGGAGTTCGCCCATCACGCACAGGCAGTGGGCGGCGTCGGTGCGCTCGCACCTCGCAGGCAACCTGGTTGGTGTGGACTGCCGGTGGGCTCTTTGTTGCTCAATTGGCGCATCGAGCTGTAGATGTACAGGTTATAAATACACCATGCTAGCGGTTGGCAGGGTGTCAGCCTGCTGCCTGGCATCCTATCCCATGCACCCGGAAGTCATCATAACTTGGCACAGTCTTGTGGTCATTCCGCCTAGCGTGCTTGTAGCGTTGCAGGTGGTAACCAGAAGCCCATTGGCGAAACAATTGCGCTTGGCAAGGGACGAGCTGAGCACCCACGTGCCCACCTGCTTAGTGGCAATGCATGCTTGCTGCTTTGCCGCCTTGCAGAGGCCGACACTTGGCTGTGGCACGTGCAGGCGCACATAATGAGCCTTAACCTCAAATGGCCTAGCAGGTGCTGTGTATTGGGATGGAATTTATAGAGTGAAAACCACTACTGACAGGTGGAGGGGGTAAAGGGCCCCAGGGACGCTCAAGGGCCGTCACGGCTTCACCCATGGCTGCATGGGGGGCAATGTATGGCCCAGCAGCCTTCAGGGTGGGGCACATCAACGCCCTAGAGCCTTCCCTCTGAAACCTGCAATGGAGCAACCGCAAATACCATCTATTGCTTGTTCTTCTATCTGAACCTTGCTTGAGCGAATCTACTCCGGCGGAATCCAGGAAAATGCCCGTTTCAGTCTCAAGCTGTTTCCTCGGGCCCTGCGTCTGCGCGTGCGCATTCGGGACAATGGTGAGATTGATCAGCTTTGGCTATATTGTCGCCAGGTTGGCGTAGGGCCGCAGCTGCCGTCCTGCAAGCTGCGGGAGCGCGCCGCTCGCAGCTGTGACGCAATGGCCCTCTGCCTCTGACCCACGGGTCGCTGCGGTGGGGCAGGCTGGGGCACTGCGAGGAGATTTGCGTGCTAAGCTACTTCGTGCATTGTCAATCATGCAAACAGCGTAGTCATGAAGGTTTGTCCTCGCCGTGTGCGACGCGGGGCTGACGGCCCGTTCACGCAACTCCCACTCCCGATGCATAAGCTTTTTACAGAGCTGAGTAATGCTGCCTCCAAATATGCCATACGTTGCATCAGTTCCAAGACCCGAGGCCCTATCTGGACGACTTCCGCGTTGTGACGGAAACGGCGAGAGACGCGGCGGAGCAGGTGGGGCAGGGTGGGCGGGCAAGTCGCATCCTGCGGGGGTGCAAGCGGAACCGCCGGACGGCAAGGATCGCGTGCCGTTCAGCCCGTTCTGCCCAGCCCATACACCCGCACCACACGTTGAACTCGTCGATGAACCACTGCTTAGTTTGCCCCACCTGCAGGGCGAAACGAAGCTTGCAACGCCAACTGCACACATGTACCAGCGCCCTCGTGCAACAGCCGCTGCTGCCGCTGCCGCCATCACAGCAGCCTTGGCACGCGTGCCTGCGTCCCTTACGCCACGGCTTGATTCTCACATCGACTACACCCTCTTGGCGTGCCCCTGGTAACTCGCTGCCCTCCTCCCCAACATCCACAGGTTGCCACCACCGCCCCCGCCGTCATCCACAGCGCGGCCAAGGCCCAGCGCACCGCCCGCAAGGCAGCCAAGCGCACCAAGTGGGTGTGGAAGCCAACGTGGTGGGCGCTGGGACCTGTACGGCACCTGGCGGAGAGGCGGCTGCTGGGGGCGCAGGTGGGCGCAAGGCGAAGCGGCGCGGGAACTGGGAGTGGGGGCGCGGGTGGGGCCAGGGGCAGAGGGCACGTGGGAAAGGGAGGGTGGGCAACGCACGGGGATACAGCAGGTGTGGCACAGTCTGGGGCGGAAAGGGAAGGGTCGTGGCGAGAGGGCAGGGCAGGCTGCTGGGGGCGCAGATGGGCGCAGGGAGGGAAAAGGGCACAGGGCAAGTGGGCATGGGTAACATGCAGCGGGTGGGGGCAAAGGCGGGGGCAGGTAGGGGCGAGGGCGTTCAGTGAATCGCAGCACAGCCGTGCGCGTTGTGCTGAACCCTGCAAGGTCCCTGCTGCCAAGCACCTTGCTGATTTCGGTCCTTGCACACGCACCGCAGGCCCCTGCGGGCATCAGCGAGGCGTCTGGCCCCTCCTCCGCCAGCGGCGGCGGCGGCGGCGGCTTTGCGGACACGCCTGTGGTGTTGGCGGCGGAGGGCCTGGTGCAGGCGATGCAGCCGCTGCTGCCGGGGCAACGGCGGCCCAGCGGCTCGACGCCGGCGGCGGTGAGCGGCGGCGGCGGGGGAGGTGGAAACGGGGGCAGGGTTGAGGGTGTTGCGAGCAAGCCGCAGCAGCAGGGTGCACAACCCCACCGTGACGACGCTGTTGCTGCTGCCGCCGCTGCCGCTGCTGCTGCCATCGACAGGGGCGGCTACCGTACTGAGGAGCCGGCGGGACCGGCGGAGGCGGAGGGCCAAAGCAGCGGCGGCGGCGGCGGCGGTGGAGCTGCTCACGCCCTGGCGCAGGCGACGGAGGGGCTGGCGGGCGCAGGGCGGCGGGTGGCGGGCGTGGCAGCGGGCGCGGGCAAAGCTGTGGCGGGCGGAGTGGGGGCGGCGGTGGCGGGCGCGGGGAAGAGTGTGCGGGACACGGTGAAGCAGCTGCAGCAGGGGCTGGAGGAGCAGCGGCAGCAGCAGCACCACCAGCAACAACAGCAGGCTGAACCTGAGCGCCAGTACTACCAGCACCAGCCTGGTGTCTCTCCGCAGCCGGGTTGGGAGAGGGAGGGGCAGCGAGGTGGTATGGAGGGGTGCGGATCGGGACAGTGGTGGCAGCACGGCGGGGCGCCGGGGCAGGAGCAGGGGCACGGGCACGGGCAGCCGGGCGCGGTGTACGACAGCGTGAGGCGGGAGGTGATGGCGGCGGCGCAGGCGGCGGGCCAGGGGGGCGGCGGAACTGAGCACGCGTAGCCGGGGGTTGGTAGCTGAGTCTTGTGCGGGTGGTGCTCCCTGTGTTATGCGCCCTGTACTGTGGCTAGGTTGGGTCCAGGGCAGAAGGGAAAGTGGCCATAGTACCCAGTTGTTTACTGTGCAGGGACAGGCAAGGACGATGAAGCATGGCCCTGGGGACGAAGCATGGCCCTAAAGATGAAGGAACTGATGGCACAAGCACAGTACAGACATATGGTAGTTGATGTGTAACAGCTGAAACGGAGGCTGGCAGGGCTGCATGTACAGATGTGTTGATTGTGTTCGGCAGTATTGACCAATTAGGCCCTAGGGCGGCATGCGAGGCTGCGACATGTGTTCAAAATGCACCCGGTGTTTTGTGACGAATGCGTGCATACTATCTGCCCTACACGTTCAATGCGCTGCAGGCTTGTAGTGGGCACTTGGGGACGACTGTGGTGCGAACACGTACGCCTTCTCGCTGGATTGGTTCTCCGCGTCTCAATTGTTAACCTTTTCACAGAGCTTATGCAGGGACAAAAGCCGTACCCCATACTCCTTACAAGAACCGAAAATCGGCTGCTTGATCACAGCATGTACAATGGTCCAGTGCGAGGCAACATCGTGTCAAGGTACAGGGTCCAGTCCGCGCGCTTGCCATGTGCTTCCTGCGTCAGCAAGCCGTCAGCGTCACCTAGGCAATGCTGCCCCAGTCAGCAAGGCTTGGCAAGGCTTCATAGCACAAGATACCGGTACTCTTGACGCTGTGAGAGACTCCTCTGCAGTCCTGCCGGCAATCTCAGAGGTACGTGAGAACCCAATACAGCGCTAAATTTATCGTACACCACTCAGGGGTCCAATTCCGGAAATGTACAGCATCTCGGCAGTGCGTCATGCCCTAGTTGTTGTCACTAGGGACGCAGCACGCCACGCCACGACGCATTGCGCACGCCACACACTCGCAATGCACATGCGGACATGAAATGACAGTACTTGTGCAGCATCCTACCTAGGTAAGCGCCGAAACACACGTGTTGCTTCTCTACCCTCTCCCGCGCCCCCTGCCACCCCGGCCCCCGCGCCCGCCGCCCCGCACGCCCATGCCTCGTCCCCTGCCCCCTCCCCTCCCTCCACCCCCGCCCCTGCCGCCAAACCCACCACGCCCCCCACCCCTACCACCGCCCCTACCTCCGCCGCGACCCCGCCCGCCCCCGCCCCCGAACCCTCTCCCCCTGCCCCCGCCGCCACCCCTGCCCCCTCTGCCCCCGCGCCCTCGCGGCGCCCCCGGGCCCTCCTTCCTGTCACTCCGCCACCCCTCAGACGCCGCCTTCTGGAACATGTTGTCCCCTCCCGCCCTCACCAGCTTCCCCCGTCGCCCCTCCCCCTCCTCCCCGTCCCCCTCGCCCTCCTCTTCCCGCTTGCTCCGGACCTTCTTCGTACGGCCCTTGTCGTACTCTGCATCCCAGTCGTCGTACTCGCGCCCGCCAGTGGGCGTTTTCCGCTTGGGCCCCGCCAGTTGGCGGTTGATCTGCGCCGCCTGCCGCCGCAGCGCCGCCGCCTCATCGTCTGCCCAGTCGCCGCCCCCGTCGCCGCCACCGTTAGCCGCCCCCGCCGCCGCCGCCGGGCCGCCGTTGCCCCCGCCCATGAGCCAACGTACCGCATCGCCCCCTGTGAGCTCCTCGCCCTGCTGCTGCTGCTGCCTCGCCCCCGGCCGCTTCTGCGCTGGTTCCCCGGCAGCCCGGTCCCCAGACTTCCCGTTGCCGTTCGCAGCAGCCTTGGGAGCAGCAGGCGCGGGCTGCCTCCCGCCCTTCTCCGCAGGCTCCGCTGCAGCCCCCACTGTTTCCTGCTGCTGCTCCTTTTCCCGCTTCTGCAGCTTGCTGCCAGTACTGGGCCCATCAGCCCCCACTTGAGCGTCCTGTCCAGCCTCATGCCTAGCACCGGGCGTTGGTTGGGACTCCTTTGCGGCAGCGGTTACGCTACCCGGCCCCGCAGCCGAATCGGCCTCGGCCGCCTGCATCTTCCCCAGTCGCTTTGCAGCCTTCTTACCACCACCCGCCTTCCCATGCTCGCTACCACCTTGCAACCCGTTGGCGCCCACGCGCTCCCCAGCCTCCTCCTCCGCAGGCCGCCCACGCCCGGACGCATGGCCCTGCCCCTGCTGCTGCTGCACCTGCTGCTGCTCCTCCCGACTGTGTTTCTTCTTGTCGTGGCTGTGGGGTGCATCCGCGTGACCGTTGGCGTGGCCGTTGGCGTTTGGCGTGGCTTGGGGTGTGCCGTGCGGTTGCTGCTGTTGATGAGAGTGGTGGTCATTGCTGTGGTGTGCGGCGGCAGCGGTTACGTCCCGCGCGGCGTGCCGCAGGGTGCCGGTGACGGCGAACCACACACTGCTGAATTTCCTGTGTGGCACATCAGCACAGAATCGGCGGAAAAAGTCCTGAGTATTCTGAGTAATAGATTGACGCCTCTTTGACGCCACTTTGTATCAAGATACGGGGGCCCTAGCACGCAGGGTGCAAAGGCAGCAGCACAAGGCCGCGCACGGCGCTCGTTGCTTCGCAGCGCTGCATGTCATGCTGCGTAAGGAGGTGTCATTATGAATCGAGTTCTGAGGCAGACGGCAGGCCCCTCACCTCATGAGCATCGGAGACGCGCGCAGCATCTTGGGGCCCTCCCCTGTACCCGCCGGCGGGGCAGCGGCCGAGTGCGGGTGCGAGGCGAGAGCCGTGGAGGACGCGTGGGGCTTGGGCGGCCGTTTGGGGCTGCGGGAAGGTGGATTAAGGGGGCGCAGGCGGGTGAGTCGCGATGCTTGTGGGAGTTCACACTTGGGCAATTAGTACAGGCCGTGCGCGCTGGAAGGGAATCGGATAGCGGGGTTTCTGAGGCCCCTGGCAATATCAGTCACTGTGAATCAGTGCCCAGTGCGTTTCGTCACATTCCCGTTACGGCAGGCAGCCAAGTCCAACAAGCTGTATTACCCACGTGCTCAGAATCGCACGGACAGGACTGGTTGCACAAGGCAGTATCAACAGCAACGAAGCTCAGGCTTGTAGGTGGGTCAGATAGCGGGGTTTCTGAGGCCCCTGGCAATATCGATCACTGTTGTTCAGTGCCCAGTGCGTTTCGTCATTCCCAGGCCTTCTGAGCAAAACGTGCCGTACAGAGTGCGCAAAGAAGTCATGACACTGCACTTGGTGTGGGAGTGCTGCGATGGGAAGGTAATAATCAGGTGCTAGCGCGTGGCAGGACTCATTTAGTAGCGTGAGGGTCAGATAGCGGGGTTTCTGAGGCCCCTGCAATATCGATCACTGTGATTCAGTGCCCAGTGCGTTTCGTCAACCCCTCTGCAATTTACTTGTAGGTATGATGGCATGGAAAGGTCAGATAGCGGGGTTTCTGAGGCCCCTGGCAATCTCGATCACTGTGATTCAGTGCCCAGTGCGTTTCATCATGCCAATCCATGCACACCATTATAGATCGGAAGCAAGCTGGCCATTTGGCTCGGCCACCGCGTCGTCGGCACAATACAACTAACGGTAAATGCACAGGTGGATCGCGGGTATTGCAGCAAAACACACTAGTGCACGAGGCTGCAATAACGCACCTTCCGTTCGCCGGTGCGCCCCGCCCCTCCGGCCCAGCGTGCTGCTGCGCCCCCTGCTGCCCGGCCCCGACGCCCGCCTCCTGCTGCTGCTCCTGCCCCTCCTCCTGCACCAGCTTCCGTTTCCCATTGCCATTGACCTTCACCGCCCCCGACTGCTCCCCGTGGCCGTTCGCGACCTTATGCGCCGCATCTGCTCCCCCTGCTGTTGCCGCCTCGGGCGCTTTTGCCTCCGCGCCCGCGCCTGCCGCCGCCTCTGGCGCTGCTGCCGCTGCGGCAGCCTTCGCTCCCGCCTTCCCACTCCCATGCGCAGCCCCGGGCCCGGCGTCTGCCCCATGCGCCTTCCCATTCTGCTGCTGCTGCTGCTGCTTCAGCTTGGGCACCGCCACCTGGCCAAGCTCCCCAGGCCCCCCTTTCCCCTTCCCGTGACACCCCTCTTTCAAGTTGTCAAGCATCAGGGCCAGTGCGCTCTTGGGCCCCTCCCCCTGCCCCGCGCCCTGCCCCTGCTCCTGCCTCGCACGCTTGGCCGGCCGTCCCGCCGCCGCCTCCTGCTCCGCCTGCCCTTTCTCCGCTGCCGCGTTCGCGTCTGCAGCTGCCGCCTTGGCTGCCGCCGCCGCCGCGCGCGTTGCTGCCGCCGCCGCCACGCCAGCCCGCGGGTGCCTCCGCACGTAGAACAGGATGTAGGCGCGCTGGTCCAGCACAACCTGGGGGTGTCGACATGGACACATGCAACACTTAAGCACAACATCTATGACAGGTCAACAACACACAAGGAGTCAGGAGGAGTCAGGGACCGGCAGCCATGCGAAAACTTGTAGAATGCCTTTGGGCTGCTGGACAGCAACTGCACCACGAGGTTGGCAGACAAGCAGACATGGTCCGTTGTGCTCGGGTCACAAACTGCCACAAAACACCGTGCTACGGCTCCGGGTCCCTTAACCCCTCGCTGTTCCTTGGGCCGCCTCTGCCCCTCCCTCACCAGCTCCCCCACCGACGGCGACCGTGGGGCCCTGAATCAGGATTAGCCAATACAACACGTCCCTCCTTTTCTGTCGTTCGCCCACCTTCTCGCCCACCGAGGTGACCCGGTGGTCGTCCGCCAGGTGCCACAGCCCGTTGGCCGCCTTGACGTAGCAGATGTAGTGCCCGCTGTTGACGCTGTGCCCGTGGTGCACCAGCACGCCGTACAGGTCGTACAGCTGCAAGTACGGCAAGGACAGCGGTACGGCACGCATGATCAGACTGCGAAAACTTCTGCGTCTTTAGCCTTGCCTCCTGGGCGGCCACTCCTTCCAACTGCATTGCAGAATAGCACCAGATAGCAACAAGCGGGTAGGCGGGGCAGGACTAGCGACAGAGCAGCCACATGGGACATGGGGGCGTGGCCCAAGCGCGTGCCGTACCTCGGGCTGCCCCTTTGTGACGCTCATGTACGGCCGCAGGTCCAGCGTGGTGCCGTACTCGACCTTTTTGTTGATCTTGGCGCCGAAGCCGCCGTACTCGAAGCGCTTCAGGTGCACGGTGAGCACGTTGGGCGCCTCCTCCACGCTGATGCGCTTGGTGGCGCGCACCTGGGGCGGTGGCCACATGCGCACTTCAGTAATGAAAGTGCCAATGCCAGAGCCAGCCTAAGCCTGTGACCGTATCCACTTTGAGACACCGGATAAATGAAGGTAGGTCCCGCCACCCGTTTGCATTTCAGTGACGGAGGAACACACACGCCAAGCCCAGCTCCCCTTCATCCTCGCAGCCCATGTGTGCATCCCATTACGCACCAGCTTGTTGTTCTTGGGGCACCTGTACTTGTTGGCGCCGTCCAGCACCTCGGGCGCCGTGAAGGCGGCCAGCGCGCGCTCCACGCTGGAGGCGCGCACCACCTCCAGGCTGAGGTCCAGGAAGGGGTCGTAGGTGCGGCTGGTGTAGTCCACGCCCTCGCACTGGATCTGCACGCCATGAATTGATTGCCACCGCATATATTACTTGAGCTAAACTTTTCATCGGGCCAATCATTACAATGCAGTATCTAAATGTATAT
>VFQN01002420.1_pt1 | contig 28792 bp, 30 predicted proteins | sample 3512371 | NCBI WGS metagenome assembly VFQN01 (sample SAMN10412370, study PRJNA504923) | tailings metagenome | isolation source: Replicate 2 from Balatoc abandoned mine | place: Philippines: Itogon, Benguet | collected 2017-08-28
CAATCTGACTCAGCGCGCCGGTCAGCGAGGCGAGCGCGAAGGTGCGCACGCCTGCTGGGGCGGGGCCTCCGGGCTCGCTTGTATTCCGCTCGCGCTCGATCCCGATCAGAAGACCGATGCCGAGGGCCTCGAGCAGCAATAAAGCCTGAAAGGTTTCCATGGTTATCCCACCATATGTCACCGCACCCGCAAAAACGAACTGGCCTTCGGTAGGCGGGTCAGGCTACTACCGCAGCAATAAGGCCCACCTTGAACCTTGGCCAATGCCGTTTGGCAACGGACTGCATCTGGCGGCAGAACAAGCAGGTCGAGCAAGGCAAGTTCCGGCCGCTACGAATGCCTGGCGAGGCTTAGCGTACGATCTTTCCGTTTCGTGAGCTGACCCCATGTTCGGCGCGCCGAGCACCAGATCTGCTGTCATGCGTTTGCCAGTGGTGCGGCCGACAACGCGACGGCTACAGATGTCCAGCACGAGTGCCAGACACAGGGGACCCATCCAGAGATCGGGTTGCGCGGCGGATCCGATCCTGTATGGTCGCCCATGACGGTTCGTCCGGTGGCAGTGCGATCAGCAGGACATCGCAGTCGCTGGCATCGGCTTGGTGCAGTGTCGAATACAGCACACGCGCGTAGTCTTCAGGGTACGCTGGCATCGGCCAGAATCTCGCCACCGGCCAGTTGACGGGACGAGTCGCAAGGAGTCCCAGACGCTGACCCGAGAACGGTTCCTTGTGCAGATCGATCGGAATCCTGAAGCACGGCTTGCGTGGCGCGTAATGCGAGGCCAGCGTCCCCGGTACGCGCGGCGCAGGGGCGCCGGTAGTGGCGATTCGCGGCAGATGCTGCGCAACGGCTTCGACGGTGATCATGCCAGGCCGCAAAATGCGGGGCTGGTCGCCGCTGAGATCCACGATGGTGGATTCGATACCGACCGGGCAGGGGCCGCCATCGACAACCGCCGCGATCCTTCCGGCCAAGTGGCACTGCACATGCGCCGCGGTGGTCGGGCTGATGCGGCCAAAGGGATTTGCGGATGGTGCGGCCAAGCCTCGGCCGAACTGCCGCAACACGGCCTGAAACACCGGATGGGCCGGCACACGCAGCGCGATCGTTGTCTGGCCGCCCGTCAGCAGCGGCGAGACGGCCGGCGCCGCAGGCAGCACCAATGTCAGCGGCCCAGGCCAGAACGCAGAAGCCAGCCGCCAGGCCGCCTCCGGGACCTCGTCGGCCCAGACCGGCAGTTGTTCGGCTGCGGCGATATGCACGATCAGAGGATGATCGGCGGGGCGGCCCTTGGCATGAAAGATGGCGTGCACGGCGCCGACATTGGTCGCGTCGGCAGCCAACCCGTAGACGGTCTCGGTAGGCAAGGCCACCAGCTCGCCTGCACGCAGCAGGTCCACGGCGACGGCCAAATCGCTTGCGCAGGAGGTGAGGTGCAACATCATCGATCGAGACACGTTTGTTGCCGCACTGCTTCGCCGCCCGCAGCCGTGCTGAAGACGGCCCCACGGGCGGCCTCGAGCACGGCGCGAACCTCCGGGTGCTGAATGCGCCGCTCGGTGCTGATCAACCAGAACGGTTCGCGTATTTCATCCACCCGCCCCACCTCGCTGACGCCATAGCGCGCGCAGATCTCATCCGAGATGATGGCTGGCGCAGGGAAATAGCCTTCACCCGCCTGAGCAAAGACTTTCATCAGGGCGCTGTCGTCGAATTCACCGACGACGCGTGGGGACAGGCGCGCCTCGCCCAGCCAGCGGTCGATGTCGCCCCGTACCGCCGCATTCTGTCCGGGTAACAGCAGCGGGGCGCCGTTCAGGCAGGCCGGGAAGACCGTATCCTGCCGCACGAGCCGTGGAGGAGCGAAGAAGGCAACGGCGCTTTCGCCCAGCTTGCGGCTGTGTGCGCGGACGGCCAATCCGGCCGGCATGGGACGATCGGCCAACACCATCTCCAGCCGGTGCAGTGCCAATTCGCCGAGCAAGACCTCGATCGAGCCTTCGCGGCAGACCAGCCGCACCGGCTTCGCCGGCCGCCTCAGCGAAGCCAGCAAGCGGTGGGTCAACGACTTGGGGATGGCGTCGGAAACTCCCACACGAAACGCCGCTGCCGCGTGTTCCGGGATACCGGTCGCCCGCAGCGACGAAACCATCTCCTGACCGAGCGCAAAGATCTCGTCGGCGTAGGAAAGGGCAACGCGCCCCGCCTCGGTCAATTCGAGGCCGCGCCCGGCGGGTCTGAACAAGGCTGTCCCAAGCTCGTTCTCGAGCAGCTTGATCTGGGCGCTGACGGTTTGTGGCGTCAGATGGAGCTGATTGCCCGCCGCGGCAATGCTCCCGGCATGCGCGGTCACCCAGAAGTAGCGCAGGTGCTTGAGATTCATACGCCCCTATTCGCAATTTTTTTCCGCATAGTCTGGTAAGAATAATCGATTTTTATTGTCATTGTAAAGAATTGAGAATTGCGACTGCACCCAATGGGCGGGACTGAGAGAACGCCCTGGAAGCTCGGTCAGCCAGGGTTTGGCCCGGCCTTGAGCGATCCCAATACCGATTCGTCACAGGAGATGAAGGCATGCCCAGCGAACCCAGAAGCGTCTTCCTGCTGGTTCGCCGCTTTGCGGATCTGGAGCGCGCCAGCGAAGAACTGGCCGCGTACCTATCGATTCTTCACCGTCGGTCGCCCGGCGGCGCGCCGGAAGTCATCCAGGGCATCTGGATCGATGACGAGGGGGTGGCGAACCTGCCATCCGCGTTGGTTCTGCCGGAAGCGGGTGGCGCGCGGCGAACCGTACGCATCCTCGAGACAACGGGGATCAATGGCATCTGGATGCTGTGCTGGCTGGAAGCGGCGGCCCGCACCGTCTCCCGCGTCGATCTGGTGGCGGCGCTGCTGGAGTGCTTCGGGTACGAAGAGACGGAGACCGCCACGCTTGCGGCCCGCTTCATCCCTGTCTTCAGAGACGACACGTCCGAGCGCTGCGCAAGAGACGAGTTGCGCGCCCTCAAGGCGCGCTATCCCGGGCTGGTGCTGTCTCCGCTTTACCTGGACGGCAACGGCGGCTTGCTCCTGCCGCCGGCGCAACCGCACGTTGGAGGAACGCCCTCTTGAACATGCTCGATCCCGTTCTGCTGTTCTTCCTGCTCGGGGTGACCGCCGGCCTGCTGCGCTCGGAGTTGCGCCTGCCCGCTGCGGTGTATGACCTGGTGAGCATGCTGCTGCTGCTGGCGATCGGCCTCAAGGGCGGCATCGAACTCGCTCGCCAGCCCTTCGGCGAACTGGCGTTGCAGGCGCTCGCCGTCATCGCGATGGGCGCGCTGTTGCCGCTGCTGGCATTCCCGGTGCTGCGCTTTGCCGGCCGTCTGCCGCGCGCGGACGCGGCCTCCATCGCCGCCCACTACGGTTCGGTGAGCGTGGCCACCTATGCCGTCGCCTCCGCCTGGTTCACCAGCCGGCAGATCGACTTCGAGGCGCACATGCCGTTCCTGCTGGCGGTGCTGGAGATCCCGGCCATCCTGGTGGGCATCCTGCTGGCCCGTGGCATCTCGCGCGAAATGCGCCTGGGTGTCGTGGCCCACGAGGTCTTCCTGGGCAAGGGCATCGTGCTGCTGGTCGGCGGGTTGCTGATCGGTTGGGCAGCCGGCCCCGAGGGACTGACGTCCATCAAGCCCCTGTTTTTCGACCTGTTCAAAGGCATCCTCGCGCTGTTCCTGCTGGAGATGGGGCTGATCACGGCCGCCCAGTTCGGCAGCTTGCGGCAGCACGGTCCGTTTCTCGTGCTGTTCGGCATCGGCATGCCGCTCGTCTCCTCTGTGGTGGGTATCTCGCTGGGATTGGGGCTCGGGCTGTCGCTGGGTGGCACGGCAATGCTGGGCATCCTGGCCGCGAGCGCCTCCTACATCGCCGTGCCTGCGGCCATGCGCATCTCGGTGCCGGAAGCGAACCCGACGCTGTCGCTGGCCGCCTCATTGGGCATCACTTTCCCGTTCAACGTCCTGGTCGGCATTCCGCTCTATCACGCCATGGCGACGCAGGCATTTGCGCTGACCGGAGGTCTCGGCTCATGAACAGCTCAACACGCAAACTGCTCACCATCATTACCGAATCGGCCCTGGAAAGGATATTGGTTGAGGAGATCGAGCGCCTGGGGGCGCGCGGCTTCACCATCACCGACGCCCGTGGCAAAGGCCGCCGTGGGCCTCGCGACGCCGCCTGGGACGAAAGCAGCAACATCCGCATCGAGATCCTGTGCGACGACGTGATCGCCGACGCCATCGCAAGGCATCTGCAGGCGCGCTACTACGACGACTACGGCATGGTGCTGTTCGTCAACGACGTGTCGGTACTGCGGCCGGAGAAGTTCTGATGCAGATGACGACAGGCGCCGCGGTCGACACCACGCTACCCCACGTGGGAAGCCTTCGTGCAACGCTCGACGACACATTCCAAAAAGAGGCACGCCATGCCAAGCTTCCTTGTTCCGGTGGATGGAAGCCCCAACTCGCTTTGCGCCGTGCGGCACGTCATCGGCGAGTACCGCACGCGCCCGGATCTGCTGGTTCATCTCCTGAACGTGCAGCGCCCGCTGTCTCCGTACGTCGGGCGCTTCGTCCGCGCGGCAGAATGCCGCGCCTTCCTTCAGGAGCGGGCGCAGCTCGCATTGCAGCCCGCGCAGGCCCTGCTGGACGAGGCGTGTGTACCTTACCGCGCGCAGATCGAAATTGGCGACAAGGTGCGCGTTATCGCGGAGCTTGCCGCCTGCCTGCGCTGCACCGCCATCGTGATGGGCACGGCGCGCCGGAACTCGATGCTGCGCTGGATCGAGAATTCGACCACCAACCAGGTCATCGAGTTGACTCCCGTTCCGGTGCTGATCGTCCCCGGGAGCGACGTCACGCGTACGGAGCGCTACGGCGTGCCTGCTGGGCTAGGCACTGCGCTTGCCGCCCTCCTTTACGCAGCGGCCACATGAACAGGTCGGGTCACTGTCGGCACGAAGCTGTCGGGCGCGCGCGGCTACCCCCTCCCGACGCCTGTGGCAAAGGCCGCCGTGGGCTACGCGACGCCGCCTGGGACGAAAGCAGCAACATCCGCATCGAAATCCTGTGCGACGCCGAGATCGCCGACGCCATCGCAAGGCATCTGCAGGCGCGCTACTATGACGACTACGGCATGGTGCTGTTCGTCAACGACGTGTCGGTACTGCGGCCGGAGAAATTCTGATGCGGATGACGACAGGCCTAGCGATGCCTGCCGCGCGCTCTTTGGAGTGGGATGGCTGCGTTTCGAAACGTGCGGGAAACCGCCATCAACGGAGAAAATAATGGACAGATTGAGCACTTCTGGGTTTCTGACGCAGGCCCTTTCAAGCCTGCGAGCCATTCGCGTACGCACCTGGCTGATACTGGGCGGCATCGTCCTGCTCATCATCGGCCTGATCGTCTGGGCCGGTATCGCATTGCTGTCCTGGATGTGGGCGCAGGCGCCGGCCGCGACGGAAATGGGCAAGCGCGCGGTCACCGAGGGTGCAACAAGGATCGAGCAGGTGGCGCCGGATCTGAAAGCGCAGGCCGAGCGTTGGCTGCCGGGCGTCAAGGAACAGGTCGACCGCTGGGTACCGGGGCTCGGTGACGAGCCGCCGGCGCGCGACGTCAGCGGCGCCGACCCCGGACCGGTCCCGCGTTATCCCGGCCTGGTGCGCAGCCATTACGCGAGCGATGGCGGAACGATCGACGTGCACTACGTGGGACGCGCCGATTTCGACGCGGTGCTCGCGCACTATGTGCAGGGTTTTGCCGGCGCCGGCCACGTGCAGGAGGTGATCTCCGCCACACCCGACGCGGAACGGCACCGGTTCCAGCGCGGCGGCGAGTCCTTCGACCTGGCGATGACGCGCCGCCCCGGCGGCGCGATCGAAGTTCGTCTGCAACAGTCGCGGCAATGACCCCAAGGAATCGAGCATGAAGCGTGTCGTCCTGTTTCTCGCCACCAACCTGGCCATCCTGCTGGTGCTCTCGGTCAGCATGCGCGTGCTGGGTGTGGAGCCCTGGCTGAACCAGCAGGGGCTGAACCTGGGCGCGCTGCTGGTGTTTGCCGCGATGATGGGCTTCGGCGGTTCGCTCATCTCGCTGGCCGTTTCCAAGTGGATGGCCAAGAAGACGATGGGCGTGCGGGTGATCGAGGCGCCGTCGAACGCGATCGAGACCTGGTTGGTGGATACGGTCCGCAAGTACGCGCGCCAAGCGGGCATCGGCATGCCCGAGGTCGGCATTTACGATGCGCCCGACGCCAACGCCTTCGCCACCGGGATGAGCCGGAACAAGGCCCTGATCGCCGTCTCCACCGGCCTGGTGCAGCAGATGACACGCGAGGAGGCGGAAGCGGTGCTCGGCCATGAAGTCGCGCACGCCGCCAACGGCGACATGGTGACGCTGGCGCTGATCCAGGGCGTGGTCAACACCTTCGTCCTGTTCCTGTCGCGGGTGATCGGTCACACGGTCGACCGGGTGATCTTCAGGACCGAGAACGGCCACGGCCCGGCGTTCTGGGTGACCGTGATCATCGCCGACTTGGTATTGGGCGTCCTGGCGGCCATCATCGTCATGTGGTTCTCGCGCCAGCGCGAGTTCCGCGCCGACCAGGGCGGCGCAGGCCTGGCGGGCCGCGACAACATGATCGCGGCGCTGGAGCGTTTGCGCGGCCTGCATCCGCAGCCGCTGCCCGACAAGCTGGCGGCCTTCGGCATCGCCGGCGGCGGCGGCGGCGGACTCAAGCGCCTGTTCATGACCCACCCGCCGCTGGAGGATCGCATCGCCGCCTTGAAGGCCGGGGGCGCGCGATGATGGCGCGAGCAGCGACGCCAGGGCAGGACGACATGAGGGCATGCGACCCGGCCGAACAGCATCGTGCCGGGCAGGTGCTCGCGGTGGCGTGGCACGCACTGAGCGCGTCCGAGGCGGCCAGCCGGCAGGTGGTAGAGACCGCCATCGGCTTGCAGACGGGGGACGTCGGCGCGCGACGTGCGCGCTACGGCGAAAACCGTCTGGCCGAGAAGCCGCCGCGCTCCAAGTGGCTGGCGTTCCTGGACCAGTTCAAGAGTCTGCTGATCCTGGTGCTGATCGGCGCCGCCGTACTGGCCGGTGCCATCGGCGATATCAAGGATGCCGTGGTGATTCTGGTCGTGGTGCTGTTAAACGCACTGCTCGGCTTCTGGCAGGAACACCGCGCCGAGGCCACGCTCGCGGCGCTGAAGCAGATGCTCGCCCCGGTGGCGCGCGTGCGCCGCGACGGACGGGTGGAGGAAATCCCCGCCACCGCGCTGGTTCCCGGCGACATCGTGCTGCTCGAAGCCGGCGATCGGGTGCCGGCGGACGGTCGGCTCGTCCTCACCCGCAGCGTCGAGATCGACGAGGCGGCGCTCACCGGCGAATCGCATCCGGTGGGCAAGGACGCGGGCGCCGTCATCGCCGGGGACGCGCCGCTCGCCGAGCGCATCAACCAGGCCTTCATGAACACCGTGGTGACCCGCGGCCGCGCCGAGTTGCTGGTCACCGGCATCGGCATGGCCACCGAGATGGGGCGGCTCTCCGGCATGCTGGCCGAGGCCGAGGCGGGATCGACACCGCTGCAGATCCAGCTCGACACCCTGGGTCGGCGTCTTGCGCTGATCGCCGGCGTGGTGATCGCGCTTATCTTCGCCTTGGGTCTTCTGCGCGGCGAGCCGCTGGTCGAGATCCTGCTCACCTCCATCGCGCTCGCGGTGGCGGCCATCCCCGAGGGCCTGCCGGCGGTGGTGACGGTGACGCTGGCGCTGGGCATGCACCGCATGGCCCAGCACCGCGCCATCGTCAAGAAGCTGGCCGCGGTGGAGACACTGGGCTGCACCACGGTGATCTGCTCGGACAAGACCGGCACGCTGACCATGAACCAGATGACCGCCCGCGCCGCCGTGTACCAGGGGCGGCGCTTGGCGGTCTCGGGCGAGGGCTACGGCACGGACGGGACGATCGCCGCCGAGGATGGCGGAACGCTGCCCGATCTCGCGCCGCTGCTGCAACCGGCGGTGCTCGCCAACGACAGCCGCCTGCGCGACGGCCGGCTCATCGGCGACCCCACCGAAGGCGCGCTGCTGGCCCTGGCGGCCAAGGGCGGGGTGGACGCCGAACAGCTGGCGGCGCGCAATCCGCGCATCGCCGAAATTCCCTTCGATTCGGCGCACAAGTTCCAGGCCAGCTTCCACCATGACGGCGAGCGGGTGCGGCTGTGCGTGAAAGGCGCGCCGGACGTACTGCTCGCACGCGCCGCGCGCCAATGGGGCGAAGCCGGCGAGGCTGCACTGGATGCCGGCTACTGGCAGGCCCAGAACGAGCACCTGGCCGCCCAGGCCATGCGCGTGCTGGCGGTGGCGTGCAAATCCATCCCCGCACGCGACTTCGACCCGGCCGGCGACCTCATGGCCCATGCCCGCGACCTCACTTTCGTTGGTCTCATCGGCATCATCGACCCGCCGCGTCCCGAGGCGCGCGAGGCCATCGCGCTGTGCAATAAGGCCGGCATCGCGGTCAAGATGATCACCGGCGACCACAAGGCTACCGCGGCGGCCATCGCCCGCGAGCTGGGCCTGGAGGGCAAGGCGATCGAGGGCCGCGAACTCGACGGCCTGGGCCCCGAGGCGCTGGCGCAGCGGATCGATGGGATCGCAGTGTTCGCCCGGGTGACCCCGGAACACAAAGTGCGCATCGTGCAGGCGCTGAAAGCGCGAGGCCATGTCACCGCCATGACCGGCGACGGCGTCAACGATGCGCCCGCGCTCAAGCATGCCGACATCGGCGTCGCCATGGGCATCACCGGCACCGAGGTGACCAAGGAGGCGGCCACCATGGTGCTCACCGACGACAACTTCGCCACCATCGTGCGCGCCGTACGGGAAGGCCGCGCCATCTACGACAACATCGTCAAGTTCGTGCGCTTCCAGCTCTCCACCAACATGGGCGCCATCCAGACCGTGCTCGGCGCGAGCCTGCTCGGCTGGGCCACGCCCTTCACCGCGATCCAGATCCTGTGGATCAACATCATCATGGACGGCCCGCCGGCCATGAGCCTGGGGGTGGAGCCGGCACGCACGGATGTGATGCAGGCGCCGCCGCGGCAGACCGATGCGCGCATCCTCACCGGCGCACGGTTCGGGCGTTTGTTCGTCTATGGCTTCACCATGGCCGTGGGCACGCTGGCGCTGTTCTGGTACGCCAGGCCGCAGGACGAGACCTATGCCCTGACCCTGGCCTTCACCGCCTTCGTGCTGTTCCAGTTCTTCAATGTCTTCAACGCCCGCAGCGAGCACGGCAGCGCCTTCAACCGCCAGTTCTTCCGCAACCGCTGGCTGTGGCTGTCGCTGGCGGCGGTGCTGGCGCTGCAGGTGCTGGTGGTGCACTGGGCGCCGGCGCAGGCGGTGTTTGGCACCACCGATCTCGCCGCAGCCGACTGGGCGCTGGCGGCCGCCGTCGCCAGCAGCGTGCTGCTGCTGGAGGAGGCGCGCAAGCTGGCCTTGGCGCTGGCGCGCCGCATCCGGAGCCGGCGATGAGTCTCGGTGTCCTGATCTCCCTCGCCCTCGGCCTCGCGCTGCTGATCGTAGGCGCCGAACTGCTGGTGCGCGGTGCCTCGCGGCTGGCGCTGCGCTTCGGCATCACGCCGCTGGTCGTGGGCCTGACCGTGGTCGCCTTCGGCACCAGTGCGCCGGAGCTGGCGGTGAGCGTGCAGGCCGGGCTGGCGGGCCAGTCCGACATCGCCGCCGGCAACATCGTCGGCAGCAACATCTTCAACGTGCTGTTCATCCTCGGGCTGGCCGCGCTGATCCTGCCGCTGGCGGTGTCGCAACAACTGGTGCGGCTCGACGTGCCGCTGATGATCGCCGTGTCGCTGCTGTTCTGGATCATGGCGCTCGACGGTCGCATCGGCCGATTCGACGGCCTGCTGCTCCTCGCCGGCATCGTCGCCTACACGCTGTTCGCCATCCGCCAGGGGCGCAAGGAGAGCCCGGAGATCCAGGCCGAATACGCGCAGGAGTTCGGCGCCGCCAAAGACGGCTGGCTCGGCCGGCTGCCGGTGCAACTGGCCCTGATCGCCGCGGGCCTGGCGCTGCTGGTGCTCGGCGCCACCTGGCTGGTCGACAGCGCGGTGGCGATCGCGCGCGTGCTGGGCGTGAGCGAAGTGGTGATCGGCCTGACCATCATCGCCGCCGGCACCAGCCTGCCCGAGGTCGCCACCTCGATCGTGGCCGCCTTGCGCGGCGAGCGCGACATCGCGGTCGGCAACGTGGTTGGCAGCAATCTGTTCAACCTCCTCAGCATCGGCGGCCTTGCGGCCCTGGTCACGCCGGGCGGGCTCGAGGTCGCGGCCTCGCTGGTGCGCTTCGATCTGCCGGTGATGGTCGCGGTGGCCTTCGCCTGCCTGCCGATCTTCGCCACCGGCCACCGGATTGCGCGCTGGGAGGGGGCGCTGTTCGTCGCCTACTACGCCGCCTACACGACCTTCCTGATCCTCGCCGCAACCCGGCACGCGGCGTTGCCGCAGTTCTCCGCCGCGATGCTCGGTTTCGTGCTGCCGATCACCGTCGTGACGCTGGCCGTGCTGTGGATGCGCCAGCGCGTGGCCCTGCCGCGCGAGGGGAGCTGAAGCGACATGAGAAACAAGTTCCTCGGCACCGGCGAGCCCGGCTATCACCCGCTGCACAAGCTGGCCGTGATCGGCGCCGGCCTGCGCTACGCGGTACTGAACGACTTCAGCGTGCTGTACAAGGCCGCGTTGTCGCTGCTGGTGCTGGGCCTGGCGCTCTGGCTGCACGCCTGGGTGGATGCCGCCATCATCCTGCTCGCCACCGGCGTGGTGCTGGCGGCCGAGCTCTTCAATACCGCGATCGAGGCGCTGTGCGACTTCGTCGAGACCCGCCACGACGAGAAGATCCGCATCATCAAGGACATCGCGGCCGCCGCCACCGGCGTCGCCATCCTGGCCTGGTGGATCGTGCTCGCGGCGAATCTGCTCGACCTATGGCCGCACCTCGCGCGCCCAGCCGCCCGCTGAACCACTTTCATCCGCCTCGAAGACACCACATGCACCCCACGTCCCAGCAAGCCGTTCTTGCCATCGCCCTCCATGCCGCCTTCGCCGACGGCGACAAGCACGACCGCGAGCGCGAGGCGATCCGCCGCATCGCCGATTCCCTCGCCGGTGAGGCCGGCGCCCCCGACCTCGCCCGCCTGTACCAGGACGTGCTGCTGAAACGCGCCACCCTGGATCAGGCGGTCGCCGCCCTCGACAGCCCCGAACTGCGCCAGCTGGCCTATGAAATGGCGGTGTGCGTGTGCAACGCCGATGGTCGGGAGAGCGACACGGAGCGCGCCTTCCTCGCCGGACTGAAGGACCGGCTCGGACTCGATGCGGGCAGTGCGCAGCGCATCGAGAGTGAAGCCGACGTCGTGGTCGAGCTTTCGGAAGCGGCGACACGAAGCGCCGCCGGGGCGGCGGGCGCCTTCGTCGCGGCGCAGCCGACCGCGGCCGGAACGGCGGACGCCATCGTGGCGGCGCAGCCGAACGTCCCGGACGCCGAACTGGACAAGTCCATCCTCCAGCATGCGCTGATCGCCGGCGCCCTGGAACTGCTGCCGCAGTCCTGGGCCTCGATGGCCATCATCCCCGTGCAGATCAAGCTGGTGCACGGCATCGGCAAGACCCACGGCTACGCCCTCGACCAGGGCCACATCAAGGAGTTCCTCGCTGCCGCCGGCGTCGGCCTGACCTCGCAATACCTGGAACAGATCGGCCGCAAGCTCCTGGGTGGCCTGCTCGGCAAGGCCGCGGGCAGGACCGTCGGCAAGGTCGGCAGCGCGGCGACCGGCATGGCCTTTTCCTTCGCCACGACCTATGCCCTGGGCCAGGTGGCCAAGCGTTATTACGCCGGCGGACGGGTGATGAGCACGGCGCTCTTGCGGCAAACCTTCCAGGACCTGCTCGGCCCGGCCAAGCAGATGCAGACGCAATACCTGCCCCAGATCCAGCAGCAGGCGCGCAGCCTGGACATGGGGCAGGTGATGAATCTGGTGCGGGGCCGCTGATGCGCATCTTCTCCGCCATGGACCGCCGCGCGCTTGCCTGGGCGCGCCATCGGGGGGCCACGGTCGCCCCGGCCGCGGCGGGTTTCGCGCCGCATGACGGGCGGGGGGCTGGATGAGCGCGAGAACGAAATGTCCTGTTTACCCGTACGCCGGCCGGCGCATCGCGCTGCTCACCCAGCACGGCAAGGAAGGCGCGATCGCCTCGGCGCTCGATCCCGCGCTGGGCTGCCGGGTCGAGCGCGTGGACGGTTACGACACCGACCAGCTCGGCACCTTTACCCGCGATATCCCGCGCGCCGGCATCCAGATCGAGGCGGCGCGCAAGAAGGTGCGCATCGGCATGGAGTTGTCCGGTTTGCCGCTCGGGCTTGCGAGCGAAGGTTCTTTCGGGCCGGACCCGATGGTGGGGATGTTTCCCTGGAACGTGGAGTTCCTCGTTTTTATCGACGGCGGATTCAACTCGGAACAGCGACACCCTGACCGAAGTGCTCGACTGGCATGTCCGCATCAGCCCGATCGCAGCCACATCATCCTGCTCAGCGAGGATGGGCAGGACGAACCGGTCAGTTACGCGCGGTTGGCCGCCGCCGCGCGCGCGATCGCGGCTGGTCTGCTGGCCCGCGGCGCGCCGCCGGGCAGCCGCGTCGCCCTGATGCTGCCCACCGGGCTGGATTTCTTCGCCGCGTTCTACGGTGCGCTCTACGCGGGCTGCGTGCCGGTGCCGCTCTATCCGCCGGCCCGGCCGGCGCAACTGGAAGAGCACTTGCGCCGCATCGCCGGGATTCTCGCCAACGCCGGCGCGCTCTGGTTTGTCGCCGATCCCCGCGCGCGCGCCTTCGCCCACGCGCTGTCGGGCAAGTGTCCGACGCTGGCCGGCATCGTCACCGTCGCCGAGTTGGCCGCTCCCGCCGCAGCGGCACCGCTGCCCGCCTTGACCGCCGGCGACCTCGCCTTCATCCAGTACACCTCGGGCAGTACCGGCGACCCCAAGGGCGTTGCGCTCACCCACGTCAACCTGCTCGCCAACATCCGCGCCCTGCGGCAGGCGGCGCGGGCGAAGGACGGCGGACGGCGTACGGATAGTAAATTGGAACAAGCCGCAGTTTGACGCGGGAGCGCAACAGTAAATACTCGGCACTGATAAGGCTTTTATGCGATACGACTTTTCAAATCTAAAGGGCGACTTGTCGGGCGGATTGGTGGCGGGCGTCATCGCCCTGCCGCTGGCACTGGCTTTCGGCGTGCAGTCGGGGATGGGCGCAGCCGCCGGTCTATACGGCGCGATTGCGCTCGGCATTCTCGCGGCTGCGCTCGGCGGCACAGCCACGCAAGCGTCGGGACCGACCGGACCGATGACCGTCGTGTCGGCATCCGTCGTCGCCCTCGCCGTAGCGAGTACGGGCAGTCTGCAAAACGGTATCGGCATAATTTTGCTGGCGTTTCTGGCGGGCGGGATTTTCCAGATCGCCTTCGGGCTGATCGGAATCGGAAAATATGTCAAATATTTTCCATATTCCGTGATTTCGGGATTTATGAGCGGCGTCGGACTGATCATTATCGCTCTTCAGATTTTTCCGTTTCTCGGTTCGGCGGCGCCGAAATCCGTCGTTTCGGTTTTTACCGGCATTGCCCAGCCAATCGCCAATATCAACTGGAGCGCCGCGCTGCTCGGCGCGGTTACGCTCGGTATTTATTATCTTTTCCCGCGCATTACCGAGAAAATACCGGCGACGCTGGTCGCCTTGCTGGGCGGCACGCTGATCGCCGTCATGGCCAATCTGAACGTGCCGGTGATCGGAGACATTCCCGCCGGACTTCCCGACTTGCGAGTCGGGGAGATTCTCGCCGTCGCGCCGGAATTTTACCCGATCATTATCCAGTTGGGGCTGACGCTGGCTCTGCTCGGTTCGATCGATTCGCTTTTAACTTCGGTGATCGCCGACAACATCACCAAGACGAAACACGACAGCAGACGCGAGCTGATCGGACAGGGCATCGGGAACGCGGTCGCGGCGATTTTCGGCGGAATACCCGGCGCGGGCGCGACAAAAGGCACGGTCGTGAACATCAACGCCGGCGGCAAAACCCGTTTGTCCGGCGTGATTCACGGGCTGTTTCTGCTGCTGGTTCTGCTGGGTCTCGGACGGTTCGCCGCCTACATTCCGCTGAGCGTTCTGGCGGGACTGCTGATTCCCGTCGGGCTGGCGATCATCGATTACAAGGGACTGAAGCATTTGCGGCACGTTCCGCGAGCGGATGCGGCGGTGCTGCTGATAGTGCTGGCGATAACGGTCTTCGGCAATTTGATATATGCCGTGGGCGTGGGCATCGTGCTGGCGAGTCTTCTGTTTATGAAAAAGGTGGGCGATCTGGCGGAAGCCAACACTTCGGTTGAACCGCTGGCGGAAGAACCCTGGGACGACGAGCTGGAGATTTACAAAAGGTATCCCGGCAAAATCTATGTTAAGCATTTATACGGACCGCTGTTTTTCGGCTCGGCGTCGGGCTTTAAGGATCTGGCGGCGACGCTTGAAAAGGACGCGCGAATACTGATCATTCGGATGGAACGAGTTCCCTACATTGACCAATCGGGCTTGTATGTATTGGAAGATGCCGTTCTCGACCTGCGGCAAAAGGGCGTGCCGGTGCTGCTGACCAGCGTTCACGAGCAGCCTTTGGATATGCTTCGCAAGATCAAGATCGTTCCTGACCTGATACCCGAAGAACATTTGTTCGAGGACATACAGCAATGCACGACGTGGCTGGAACGCCAAAATCGCCCTGACGGCCTAATTCAAACGGCATCGTGAACGAATTGCCAAACCGCAATTCGGCAAGGAGAAACGTATGAAAAATCAAACAGATACATTGAATGTCCCGACGCGCGGCTTAATCGAAAACGTGCTGACGCGCGAAGAGCAAGCCGGGTTGACGCCCGAAAGAGTTTTGGAACTCTTGAAGGAAGGCAACGAGCGTTTTGCCGGCGGCGAGCTGACGCTGCGAAACCACAAGGAGCAGGTGCGCCGCGCCGCGCTCAGTCAATTTCCCAAAGCCATCGTGCTGTCGTGCATTGATTCGCGCGTTCCGGTCGAAGACGTTTTTGACCGCGGCATCGGCGATCTCTTCGTCGCGCGAGTGGCGGGCAACTTCGTGAATACGGACATTCTGGGCGGTATGGAATTCGCCTGCAAGGTATCCGGCGCGAAGCTGATTCTGGTGCTTGGACACGAGCATTGCGGAGCAATCAAAGGAGCGATTGACCGGGTCGAACTCGGCAATATTACCCGGATGCTGGAAAACATCAAGCCGGCGGTGGACGGCTTTTCCGATTACGCAGGCGAGAAAGCCTCTTCGAACGCCGAGTTCGTTCATCTGGTCGCGGAAAAGAACGTTAAATTGAACGTGGAAAAAATCCGGCGGCAAAGCCCGATTCTTCAAGAGATGGAGGCGAAGTGCGAAATCAAAATAGTCGGAGCGATGTATCATATGGAAACCGGACGAGTGGATTATACGACTTCATAAATTTTCGCGTCGCCGAAACCAAGGTAATTTATCTGAGAACGCCACGCTTTCGGCAAGACCAACAGTCCTGAGAAAAGCGGGTAAGCGACGGGAATGGACTATTATCTGTCTTTAATTTTGGGCTTCGCGGCGGCGACAATCGGTGGCGAGCTGTTCGTGCGCAGGGCGGTCGGACTGGCGCGCAGTTTGCGGATAGTAAGTTCAAAGTGCCTCTGCAGCGAAGTCAAATTCGTGGAATAGGCCTTATGTCGGGACCGCCCTGACCGAGGCCCGCCTGGGACCTGCCAGTCCGGCGGCCAGCAGCCCGGCCAGAGGTCCGCCCTGCCCCTGAATCTGCCAAAACTCCACTACTTGCCGCCCCGCATCGCCCCTTGTCCACCGTCACTGGCAGTCCCGGCACGCACCACCCCTGCCCGGCCGGTTCAACGGTCAGCCCAAACTCTCCTCATACGAGGATTCAAAGCAGGCTGGCCTGCGACGGCGGTGCCCGCGCGCCGAGCGGCAACTCGGGCTGGAACTGATCGGGAGCAGTCTTCTCCAGATGCGCGAGGATCTTCGCGATCACCTCCTGTTCCGCCCAGGTGCTGCCACTGGCGAGCGAGCCCACGCAGCAGCCTGCTTTCGAGGCCCTGTTCGACCGCCGTGCAGAGTACGCAGCGCTGCTGCAGCGCGTCGCTGCCTTTCGACGTTCGCTCCGCAAGACCGCAGAACCCGAAGCTCGACGCCAGCTGGCTGCGCTCAAGCGGGATGCCTCGAACCTCAGCGCAATCGACTTCTTCCCAAGTGACGGCAAGGACGCGCTGGAGCAATCACTGACCGGCGCCGAACAGGACTTCACCGCGAAGTTCTCTCCGGATGAGCCGCATTCGGCGCAGCAGAAGATCTCGAGAAAGACCGTTCGCGACTATCAGCGTCGTACATGGGGGACCCGTCAGCGCCTTTGGGTCGATCGGGTCTGCTCCGCTTGGCTGATCCGTCGGTTCATCGACTCCAAGGCCACCTTCGTCTGGCTCGCCAAGCCCACAGACTTGCCGCGCGGCGCGGTAGGCTTTGATTTCGACGGTGCCGAGTTCACGCATGTTGGTGAGCGGGTGACCTTCGAGGTCCTGCTCGCCAGCTTCGGCCTGGACAGGGACGATGCGCTGCAGCGCATCGGCACGTTGGTTCATGGCCTGGACGTTGGTGGCCTGTCGGCCCCCGAAGCACCTGGCTTCACCGCCATCCTGGCCGGCGCACGATCGGGAGCTGCAGACGACGACGCACTCATCGAAGTGATGTTCCCGGTGCTCGACCTCCTTTACGCCGGGGCGATTCAGAACAGGCCCAGAGCGGCTTCACATCCTCCGGAAGGTCGTCCACGCGGCGCAACCGTATTCCACGCAACAAGCGGTGACATGCACGCCTGATTTCAGCGGCGGCTTTTGTGTACGTCGCCCCCTTCATGCCTGATCGCATTCGCGCGCACCAGACCAGCAAGCGTCTTGGAGTCCCGGATCTCTCCGGTCAGAGCCCGGCGTAGCGCCTCGTCCAATGTGACCCAGTGGATCTCGATGGCCTCGAAGGACTCGTGATGAACCGGCTTCGCCGCCAATCCCGTCGCCAGAAACAGGTGAACTTCCTCATCACTGTTCGAGGGCGTCCTGCCGAAGCAGCTCTTCGCGCCCCGTCCGCGCTGCCGCTTCGACGAGGCGTGGGATCCATCCGATGTCGCTGAGCTGGCGCGCCTGATCGCGACGCACCGCGACGAACTAGCGGCGGTGATCGTCGAGCCGATCGCGCAGGGAGCGGGCGGCATGTGGTTCTACCATCCCGAGTACCTGCGCGCCGTGCGCCGGCTCTGCGACGCGCACGAGGTACTGGGGTTCTACCCCGATTCTGCGGACACTTTCACTAAGATCCATACTGGGTCAAAGGAGTGTCCATGTCCAAGCGCAAGCGTTACAGCCCTGAATACAAGCACGAGCTGGTCGAACTGGTCCGCCGGTCGAAGTCGAGCTGCCGGAAGATCGCCCTGGAGGTCGGGGTCCAACCGGCCCTGCTGACCCGCTGGGTGCGGGAGGCCGACGCCGGCGGAACGAAGGCGTTCCCAGGCGGCGGAACCCCACGCGACGAGGAGCTCGCCCGCACCAAACGCGAGCTGGCGCGGGTAACCAAGGAGCGTGATTTCCTAAAAAGCGCGGCGGCGTACTTCGCGAAGCAATCACCGAACGGTACGCAGTGATTGAGTATTGCCGCAGCGAGTTTCCCGTGGGAATGATGTGCCGTTGCCTGGAAGTTTCGACCAGCGGTTTCTACGCCTGGTCCGGGCGCAACCCGGACCGCGGGCGCAACCCGGACCGCGGGCGCAGGACAATGCGCGCTTGCTGGTGCGTATCCGTGAGATGCATGAAGACAGCAAGGGCGTTCTTGGCGCGCCGCGCACCCACGAAGACCTGGGCGATGAGGGCGAAACCGCCAGCCTCAACCGGGTCGCCCGGCTGATGGCGGCCAACGGGATTCAGGGCTGGCCGCAGCGGAAGAAGCGGCGGTTTGGCCAGAAGCCCGGCACGCGTCCGGTCGGCGTCGAGAATCTTCTCGAGCGTGACTTCGATGCCTTCGAGCCCGAGACCAAATGGGTCACGGACATCTCCGAGATCCTGACGGACGAGGGCAAGCTGTTCCTGTGCGTCGTGCTGGATCTGTACTGCAAGCGGGTGATGGGCTGGTCGATGCACCATCGCCAAGACCGGCACATGGTGGTGCGCGCCATCCAGGCGGCGGTATGGAAGCGGGAAGGCGACAGCGAAGTGATCCTGCATTCGGATCGCGGCGGGCAGTTCATCAGCGGCACGTACCAGAAGTTCCTGGGCGGCAACGCATTGGTTTGCAGCATGAGCGCTGTTGGCCATTGCGGCGACAACGCGGCGTGCAAAGGCTTTTTCGGGGTGCTCAAACGGGAGCGCGTGTACCGCACCCACTACCGGACCCGGGACGAGGCGCGGGCGCCGGCTGCTTCATGCACGGGCCCACGTTCATGGCCAATCCGCTTGCCTGCGCCGTGGCCGTGGCGAGCATCGATCTGCTGTGCGAGTCCGACTGGCAGGACAGGGTGTGGGCGATCGAGCGGCAGCTGTGCGCGGAGCTTGCCGCGTGCGCCAAGCTGCCGGGTGTGCGCGACGTGCGGGTGCTCGGCGCGATCGGCGTCGTCGAGATGCGCGACCCGGTGGATCTGCGCCGGCTTACGCCGCGCTTCGTCGAGGCCGGCATCTGGCTGCGGCCGTTCGGCCGCCTCGTCTACATGATGCCGCCCTATGTGATTTCACCGGCGGAGCTGTCGGCATTGACGGATGCGGTGCGCCGCGTGCTGTCGGAACCCTGGCACTGAGCCCCATGCGCTGAAGCGACGACTCGATGGAACGGCAGTACCTCGATCTTTCGTGCTACATACTCGTGCACGGCGTGCGCAAAAGCGACCGCAGGGGCGCCGGCACGCTCTGCGTCTTCGGCCACCAGATGCGCTTCGATCTCACGGAGCGTTTTCCGCTGCTCACGACAAAGAAGATTCGAAGATTCACCTCAAGTCGGTCATCTACGAACTGCTCTGGTCAAGCGACTTGCGTCACAAAAGTTCACCGACAAGGCGTCGGGCAAGGACACGCAGCGTCCGCAGCTCGACGCGCTGCTCGGGTTCGTGCGCGAGGGTGACACGGTGGTGGTGCACAGCATGGACCGCCTGGCGCGCAACCTGGACGATCTGCGCCGCCTGGTGCAGGGCCTTACCCAACGCGGCGTGCGCATCGAGTTCGTCAAGGAGCACCTGACCTTCACCGGCGAGGACTCGCCGATGGCGAACCTGATGCTCTCAGTGATGGGCGCATTCGCCGAGTTCGAGCGTGCCTTGATCCGCGAGCGGCAACGCGCCCTGGATCGATGCGCTCGCGCTGCCGGCGTGGCTGGAGCCGTTGCTGCCGGCCCAGTCGCTCGAAGCGTTGAAGTCCATGCTCGTCGCCTGGGCGCCGCTGATGGAGTCGCTGGCCTCGCGCATGCCCGACCTGTTGTCCTGGCTGCCGGCCCTGGTGCTCGCGGCCTGGGCGGCAGGTACGCTCGTGCTGGTGCTGGGCGGCGTGCTGGGCAGCGTCGCGATCGGTGTCTGGCGCCGCAGCGTGCAGCCGGCGCTGGCCGGGGCACGCTGAGGGAAGTGCGCGGGGTCGGGTCCGTCTCACGCATGGGGCGCCGCCCCTTTGCTTGACCCCCACGGGGGCGGGTCCGGGCAAGGCCCGGCCCAGGGGCGCTTAGTTCGCCAAGGCGATCAGCAGCCCAGCCAGCGCGACCGCGATGGCGGCCAGCGTCAGGCCACCGCGCGCGGACAAGGCGGCCTCGGCACGGCCCAGGGCCGGCCATGACGGCACGACCGCCTGCGCCTCCTCGTCCGGCCTGTGGGCGGCGTGGGCCGGCGCCGCTGGCGCGGGTCGCCCGCGCGCGAGCGCGAGCAGAGGACCCAGCAGGTCGCCCGGCGGCACGGTGAACTCGCGACCGCCGGCCCAGCGCCGCCGCCACGCCACGGCCAGCGCCGCCAGGGCGGCGCCGAGCAGCAGCGGCCAGACCGCGCCGAGCCACGCGCCAGCCGTCGCCGGCCACAGGTCGGCGAGGCGACCGACGGCGGGCCAGCCCAGCAAACAGCAGCCCACCAGCAGCGCCCAGCCCGCCCACATGGCACCGTTGGGGGCGTGCGACGCGTGCGCGCCGGCGCCCGCGTCGTGGCGCAGCAGCCAGACGGCGCGCAGCATGACCAGACTGGTACCGGCCGCCGCCAACGCCAGCGCCGCGGCCACGCCCTCGAAGCCCGCCGGCAGCGCGGCCTTCAACGCCGCCTTGGCGGCGTAGCCGCTGGTCAGCGGCGCACCGGCCAGTGCCAGCGCCGGCAGCGCGACGCCGATCATCCACAGCGCACGTGCCCGGGCCGTGGGCGCGCCGGCGAGGCTCACGCCGAGGAACAACGCGGCCTTGGCGAAGGCGTGGTGGAAGGCGTAGAGCGCGGCCGCGGCAACCGCCGCCGGTGCGGCCGCCGGCAAGGCCAGCGCAACCCCGACGGCCACGGTGACGAAGCCCATCTGGCTGATGCTCGAGTAGGCCAGCGCCGCCTTGGCCTGGCGTTGCGTGGCGCCGGCCAGCGCCGCGGCGAAGGCGGCGGCCAGGCCGAACGCGACCAGCGTCTCACCCCAGGCGGGCGCCGCGACGGCGCCCAGCGGCAGCAGGCGAAGCCAGCCGAGCAGGCCGGCCTTGATCATCGCGCCCGACAGCACGGCGCTGGCCGGTGTCGGCGCCACCGGATGGGCCAGCGGCAGCCACACGTGCAGCGGCAAAGCGCCGACCTTGATGCCGAAGCCCAGCAGCGTGAGGGCGATCACCGCGTCGCGCTGGGGCGATCCGGCCAGCGCGGCGGCGATGGCGTCGAAGCGCAGGCTGCCCGCGGCCTGCCAGGCCAGCGCGATGGCCGCGAACAGCGCCAGCTCGCCGATCACCACCAGCGCCAGGTAGACGCGTCCGGCGTGCAGCGCCTCGGGCGTGCGCGCGTGCACCACCAGCCCGTAGGAGGCGAAGCTCATCAGCGCGAAGAAGACGTAGAAACTCGCCGCGTCCAGCGCCAGCACGAGGCCGAAGTTGCCCGCCATCGCGGCCAGCCAGAACAGCCAGAAGGCGCGGCGGCGCCGGTCGTCGTGCAGGTAGCCGGCGGCATGCAGACCGCCGGCCAGCCATAGCGCCGCCGTGAACAGCAGGAAGACGCGACTGCCCTCGTCCAGGCCGAAGCGTGCGCCGAGGAAGAGCCAGGGCAGGTCCACCGCGCCGGGCGGGGCAAAGAGGGCCACTGCCAGCGCGGGGAGCGCGGCCAGCGGCAGCAGCGGGCGCAGCCGGTACAACGGGCGCACTAGCAGCAGCGCCGCGAACAGCGGCACCAGCGCCGGCGCCAGCCAAGTAAGCACCGCGGCCGTAGCGCTCGTTGGCAGTTCAACCACCGACGTACTCCCGCCGCACGATCAGCCGTGCCCAGTCAAGCGGGCTCCAGGGCATCGCCGCAAGAACGCCCATGCCAAGCGAGAACAGGGCCGTCAGCAGCACGGGCACCAGCAGCATCGGCTTGGCGTCGAGGCCGCGGCCGTGCTCCTCAGGCCAGGGGCCGCGGGGTGGTCGGAACCAGGCTCGGTGCAGGATGGGCAGAAAGTACATCGCATTGAGCAGACTCGACACCGCCAGCACGGCGATCACCCACCACTGCCCGGCCTGCGCCGCGCCCGCGCCGAGATAGAGCTTGCTGACGAAGCCGGCCACCGGGGGAACGCCGATCATGCCCAGGGCCGCGACCGTGAATGCGGCCGTGGTCAGCGGCATGCGCCGACCGATGCCGTCCATCTCGCTGACGTGATGCACGCCCAGCGTCTCGGCATAGTTGCCGGCGCTGAAGAACAGCGTGATCTTCATCAGGCCCTGGTTCACCAGGTGCACCAGCCCGCCTATGGTGGAGAGCGGGCCGAGCACCGCGGCGCCGAGCACGATGTAGGAAACCTGGCTGACCGTCGAATAGGCCAGCCGCTTCTTCAGTTCGTCCTGCGACAGGGCGCGCACCGAGCCGTAGACGATGGTCACCGATGCCGCCAGCGCCAGGGGCGTCAGCACGCCCAGCGTGGCGGCGAACTCGATGCCGAACACCTCGTACACCACGCGCACGATCGCGAACGCGCCGGCCTTGACGACCGCCACGGCATGCAGCAAGGCCGACACAGGCGCCGGCGCCACCATCGCCAGCGGCAGCCAGCCGTGCAGCGGCACCAGCGCCGCCTTCACGCCGAAGCCCGTCATCAACGCCGCGAACAGCAGCACCAGCGTCCCCGAATGCTCGGCGGCCAAGGGTTTCAGGTAGCCGGCCCCGACGAAGTCCTGCGGCCCGGCCAGCACCTGGAGCCCGGCGATAGCCACCAGCAGCAGCGCTCCGGACGGCAGCGTGTACATGAGATATGTGCGCCCCGCGGCCAGCGAGGCGGGCGTGCCGCGGTGGATGACCAGCGGGTAGGTCACCAGGGTCAGGATCTCGTAGAAGACGAACAGCGTGAACAGGTTGCCGGCCAGCGCGATGCCGGCGGTGGCCGACACGCACAGGCTGAAGAAGCCGAAGAAGCGGCTGCGGTGCGGCGCATCCTCGAGGTAGCCCACGGCATACACGGTGGTCACCGCCCACAGCACCGCCGACAGCGTCATGAACAGCATGCTCAATTCGTCGGCGCGCAGCACCAGGTCCAGCCCCGGCAGCAGCACCAGGCGCGCTTCGAAGTCCTGGAACCGGCCGAGGTTCCACAACATGAAGGCGACCAGCACCAACTGCGCGGCGGCACCGGACAGGTTCAGCGTGGTGCGCAGCTTGCGCCGATGCTCGGGGAGCGCGAAGATGGCGAGCCCAGGCAGCAGGGAGCTCGCCACCACACCGACCGGCACCCATGCCTCGCCGGTCATGGAGCGGCTCCGATGGCGAGCAATTCCTGCAAGGGCCCGCCGGCCACGGCCAGGCCGACGGCGAGCAGGGCCAGCGCGAGCGAGACCAGCTGTGGCGCGGCCGGCGCCGAGGGCGCGGCCACCGGAGCGCGGGGCGCTTCGGGCTCCTCGATGAAAGCGCGCGACAGCGCGTGGAACAGGAACATCGCGGCCAGCAGGGTGCCCGCCAGCACCACGGCGACCGTGCCCCATGCACCGGCGCGCAGCGCCGATTCCACCAGCAGGTACTTGCCGACGAAGCCCCCGGTGGGCGGCAGCCCCACGAGGCTGACCGCGGCCAGTGCAAAGGCCGCGGCCGTCAACGGCAGGCGGGCGCCGAACCCGGCCAGCGCATCGATGCGGTCGTGCCCGTAAGCGGCCAGCAGCGAACCCGCGCACAGGAACATCGAGGCCTTGGCCGCCGCATGGCTGGCGGCCAGCAGCACGGCCGCAGTCAGCGCGCCGTCGGCAGCGCCGGCCGCGACGTTGCCGGCCAGCGGCAGCGCGATCAGCAGGTAACCGAGCTGGGCCACGGTGGAGTAGGCGATCATCGGCTTGAGCCGCTGCTGGCGCAGCGCCTGCACGCCGCCCCACAGCACCGCCGCACAGCCCAGCACGCCGAGCAGCACCGGCACGGCCTGCCAGGGCAGGGTGCCGAACAGGTCCAGCCACAGGCGCGCCAGCAGGTAGAAGCCGGCCTTGACGACCAGCGCGGACAGCGCGGCCGACACCGGCGCGGGCGCCGAGCCGTGCGCCGGCGGCAGCCAGAAGTGCAGCGGAAACACGGCCGTCTTGACCAGCAGTCCGGTCGTCATCAGCGCTGCGGCCAGGCCGACCGACAAGCTCGGCTGCACTCGCGCGCGCAGTTGCTGCAGGTCCAGCGTCTGGTGCGCCGCGTACAGCAGCTCGACGCCCAGGATGTAGAGCATCGAGCCGAGCAGCGCCAGCAAGAGATAGCGCAGCGCCGCTGCCGCCGCGCCGGCGCCGGCCAGGGCGACCAATGCCACCGCGGCCAAGCCCAGCAGCTCCAGCGTCACGTAGAGGTTGAACAGGTCGCCCGACAGGTAAAGCGCATTGAGCGCACCCCACGCCATCAGCCAGGCCGGCCAGAACAGCCAGGCGTGGTCGCCGGCAGGCGTGCCTGCACCGGTGCCATGGCCTGGATCCTGCGCGTCGCCATGCGGGGCTGCGAAGTAGCTCCAGGCATAAAGGGAGATGCCGAAGCCGACCACGGCGGTCATCAACAGCATCGCGGTGGCCAGTCCGTCGGCCCGCAGCTCGATGCCCAGGGGCGCGGGCCAGCCGCCCACGACCACACGCTGGACGCCGCCGGCCAGTACCGCGGCAGCCAGGCCAAGGACCACCGCCGTGCACAGCAGGCCGCCGAACACCCCTGCGGCGGCCGCTCCCCGCCGGCCCGCCAGCAGGGCCGCCACCGCGGCGGCCAAGGGCAGGGCCACCGCCGCCACCAGCCAGGAGCCCCCGCTCATGGCGCGCGGTCTTCCGGCAACTGCGCGCTGCCCTCGTGGCGATGCATGCGCCGCAGCAGGGCCAGCGCCAGTGCGGTGGCACTGACCGCAACGACGATCCCGGTGAGCACCATGGCATGCGGCACCGGGTCGGGGCGGCCGCCGGCGGCGGTGGTGCGCGAGGCCAGCGCCACCAGCATCATGAACACGCCCGAGCCGAGCACGTTCAGGCCGAGCAGGCGCCTGAGCACGTGGCGCGCGGCCAGCGCGGCGTACAGGCCCATCGCCACCAGTGCGATGCCGGCCAGGCCGTAGAGCAGCGCCAGGGTCATGTGGCCCCCTCGTCCGACGGGTGCGTCGGACGGTCTCCCGGGGGGATCGCGGGCCGGCTTGGGAGCAGCCCGGCGCTCGGCCCGCGGTGCTGCGGCCGGCCGCCGACGAACAGCGCCACCATGATCGCGGCGATCGACAGCATCGCAGCGGCCTCGATCAGCAGGATCAGCGTGCCGGCCCAGGCGGGCGGGAAGGTCAGGAAACCGCCGCCGAACGCCGCTGTTGCGACCCCGACGCCCAGGAAGACCGCGAAGCCCAGCACGACCGCCGCCCGCAGCGGCGCCGTGGCCGGCAGCGACAGCGGGCGCGCCAGATGCCAGAGCACGCCGCCGGCGGCCAGCAGTGCGGCCCCCTGGAAGGCGCCGCCGGGTGCATGCGCGCCGACCCACAGCAGGTAGCCCGCCGCCAACGCGGACAGCGGCGGCAGGACGCGCAGCAGCAGCCCCAGCATTGGGTCGGGCGCGGGCGGCGGCAGGGCCGGCTCGGCGTCGAGGATCCACACCCCCAGCACTGCCAGCAGCAGCACGCCCACCTCGAGTAAGGTGTCCCAGCCGCGGTAGTTGAGCAGCGTCGCGGTCACCGGATTGCTCACGCCGCTCGCGCCCAGTTGCTGCAGGGCCGGCCCGGTGAGGCCGGGCCAGGATTCGGGCAGGGCCAGCACCGAAGCCACCAGCAGCCCCGCCAGGCCGAGGCAGGCCAGCGCGATGCCGGCGCGTGCCGGGGTCAGGCCGAGCGGTCGTGCCTCGTCGGCCGCGCCGTCGCGGCCCAGGCGCGCCAACGTGTCCAGCAGCAGCGCCCCGGCCAGGCCGGCGCCGATGGCCGCCTCGGCGAGCGCCACGTCGGGCGCCCCCAGGCGCACCCAGGCCAGCGACAGCAGCAGCCCGAAGACGATGAACTGCACGACCGCCTTGAACAGGTCTGCGCTGGCGAGCGCCCGCCAGCCCAGCCAGACCAGCAGCACGACGAGCACGAGGTCGAGCGCGTGCACCTCAGCGGCCATCGCGAGTGTCCTCGTCGGGGCCTTCGGGTGCGGCCGTCGGCGCGTCGCCGTGCGCGCGCAGGGCCGAACGCGCCACCAGGTAGCAGGCCACCGAACTTGCGAACAGCACCAGCAGCCACACCAGCAACAGCCGCAGCACCTCGAAGGCGTCGTCGGCCTGCAGCATCAGCCCCAGCACGACGAGGCCGAGGCCGAGGTTGTCGGCCTTGGTCAGCGCGTGCAGGCGCGACAGCAGGTCGGGCAGGCGCAGCACGCCGACGCTGCCGGCCAAGAAGAACAGCATGCCGGCGGCGATCAGCAGCAGCGACAGCGCGCCGCGCACGTCATCGCCGCTCACGACCCGTCCTCCGTGGCGCGCGTGGGACCGCGACCCTCATCGCGTTCGGGCGGCTGCACGCCGATGCGGCGCACGAACACCGCACCGGCGACGCTGGCCAGCAGCGCGAGCACCAGCGCCATGTCAAGCAGCGCCGGCGCGTCGGTCGCGCGGGCCAGCAGCAGCAGCACGGCCACCGCGCCGGTGCCCAGCAGCTGCGCCGCGAGCATGCGGTCGCCGTTGGACGGCCCGCGCTCCACGCGCACCAGCCCGAGCGCGATCGTTGCCAGCACGGCCGCCGCGGCGATCCAGAGTGCGGGCGTCATCCATTCAGGCACCGGCAGCCTCCGGCGCCGGCAGGCGCAGCGCGAACAGGGCGGCCACGTGCTCCTCCAGCGCGGCCAGCTCGCCGGCCACCGGGGCGGTGGCGTCGAGCGCGTGGATCAGCACTTCGTGATCGTCGGCGGCCGCGACCAGGGTGCCGGGCAGCAGGCTGGCGCACAGCACGAACAGCGCGCGCCCCGGACTGCCGGCGGGCAGGCGCCAGCGATAGTGCACCAGGCCCGGCGCGACACGCGGGCGCCGGGCGCTGACCCGGCCCGCGACGTCGATACCGCCGCGCATCGATTCGCGCACGAAGAAAGCCGCGAAGCGCAGCGCACCCGCCGGATCGAGCCGCCAGGCCGGGGGCGGCGCCCCGACGCGCCGCGCCAGCAGCAGCGCGGCCGCGACCGCCGGCACGCCGACGATCCAGGATGCTGCGTCGCCGCCGGCCAGCACGAACCACAGCAACGCCAGCAGCGCGGCGACCGCCAGAGCGCGCGCGGTGGCGGTTTTCACCGGCGTGGCCGGTTTCCTCGGGTGGGGATCAAGGTGCTGGGTCGGTTGCATGGCTCCCTCGTCGACGCCCCTGCCGGCGCCTGCTTCGGCGCACGGCCGCCATCGAGTTCGTGTGATCGTGTGCGGAGCCGCAACAACATCATAGCAGGGGTCGTGTCGGTCGCCATGACTCCACTCGCTGCGCGGGTGTGCCTGCCGTGGGCGTGGGCAGAATGGTCGCGCCATGCTGCCGACCCCACCCGCGCCAGAGCGCGCCTGCACGCTGCGCCGGCCGGACGGCGCGGTGCTCGCGTACCGCGTGCTGCCCGCGGCGGCCGGGGCGCGCGGGCCGGCCCTGGTGCTGCTGCACGGACTGGCCAGCAACATGAGTCGCTGGTCGGAGTTCGTCGAGCGCAGCGCGCTGCGCGGGCACCATGCGTTGATCCGCCTCGACCTGCGCGGCCACGGCGGCTCGGCCGGCGACGTGCTGGTGTCCACCGCGCGCGCGGCGTGACGGCGTTGCCGGGGCCGGCGCTGCGCGCGCTGCTGTGCGTGCTGCTGGCCGCCGGCGTGTATGCCGTGGTGCTGGTGCCCGCCGGGCTGCGCACCGGGTTGGCGCTGTTCGCGCTGATCGGCGCGCTGTGGATGTCGCAGGCGCTGCACCTGAGCGTCACCGCGCTGCTGGTGCCGTTGCTGGCCGTGCTGGGGGGCGTGTTGAGCGTGCCGGCGGCGCTGGCGCCGTTCGCGCATACGGTGATCTTCCTGTTCCTGGGCGGTTTCGCGCTCGCCGCGGCGCTGCAGCACCAGGGACTGGACCGCGCGCTGGCCGTGCTGCTGCTGTTCGGACTGACGGCACTGCTGTCGATGTGGATCAGCAACACCGCGACGGCGGCGATGATGGTGCCGGTGGCACTCGGCCTGCTGAGGGGCGCCGACGATTCGGTGGCCGCGCCAGGGCCGCGCGAGCAGGCCTTCGTGCTGCTGGGCGTGGCCTACGCCGCCAGCATCGGCGGCATCGGCACGCTGGTCGGCAGCCCGCCCAACGCCATCGCCGCCGCCGAGGCGGGCATCACGTTCGCGCAATGGCTGCGCATCGGTCTGCCCGCGGTGGCGTTGCTGCTGCCGCTGATGATCGGCGTGCTCTTTGTCGTGCTGCGGCCGCGGCTGGATGGGCGGGTGGCCACGGACTGTGCGCCGCTCGTATGGACCCGCGGGCGCCGTGTGACGGTGGCCGTGTTCGCACTCACCGCGGCCGGCTGGGTGTTCGCCGCGCCGCTGGCGCGCACGCTGGGCGTCGCCGCGGACATCGACAGCGTGGTGGCGGTCGCGGCCGTCGTCGCCTTGCTGGGACTGGGGGCGATCGACTGGTCGCAATTCGAGCGGCGGGCGCACTGGGACGTGCTGCTGTTGTTCGGCGGCGGGTTGGCGCTGGGCCGGGTGATGGATGCCAGCGGCGGCAGCCGCTTTCTGGCCGACGCGCTGGTGCAGCAACTGCACGGCGCTTCGCCGCTGCTGGGGGTGGTGGCCTTCGTGGTCTTCCTGACCGAACTGGTCAGCAACACCGCGGTCACGGCGCTGCTGGTGCCGGTGTTTCATCGGAACGTAGGGGCCTGCGTTCATGTCGAGCAAAAAATCCACAGGCGCCCCGGAAGGGACGCCTGCGGACTACAACAAGCCGGCTTCGGCGAACGAGTACGGGCTGCCCTTGCCGACGATGAAG
>VFQN01002421.1_pt1 | contig 28781 bp, 22 predicted proteins | sample 3512371 | NCBI WGS metagenome assembly VFQN01 (sample SAMN10412370, study PRJNA504923) | tailings metagenome | isolation source: Replicate 2 from Balatoc abandoned mine | place: Philippines: Itogon, Benguet | collected 2017-08-28
TAGGTGGTGCGCAGTACTGGATTCGAACCAGTGACCCCCGCCGTGTGAAGGCGGTGCTCTACCGCTGAGCCAACTGCGCACACGAGGTGGGGTGTGCTGCGTGCCGGCCGCGCGAAGCGCGACCAGCACGAACTCGGAACTATACCGTAGGCCCCCGCGGCTGGCAAGCCGCTCGGCGGTGAACGGCCCCCCTCGCGTTGTCGCCCCCCTTCATCCCCGGCGGTACGCGCTCCAGCTCCTTTCGCGACCCTCGGCTTTCTGCGTTCGGCGTTCCACGTTCTGCGTTTCTCAAGGTTTCAAGTCCCCACGACCACCGCCAGCCACCAGGCGGCCGCCACCAGGGCTCCGGCAATCGTGTCCACCGCGAAGTGGTACCGGCCCAGCACCGTGGCAAACAGGATCGCCGTGCCGATCACGGCCAGCGGCGCGGCCGCGGCGGCGCCCAGCCAGGTCAGCGCCAGCACCACGGCCACCGCGCCCGCGGCATGGCCGCTCGGGATGGTGTTCATCCGGTGGCTCCCATGTTGCAGCACGAACTCGTTGAGCCGGCGCACGCGGGAGCGCATGTGCAGCGCTGCCGCTCCGGGTTCGAGGTCGCGCGGGGGACGCGTCTGCAACCAGGCCAGGGCGAGATAGCACGAGGCTTCGGCGGGGAACACCACCAGCCAGTACCAGTCCACGGCCTCGCGCCCTCCGGTTGCCCACGCCGCCCAGGCGCCCAGCGGCAGCATGGCGTAGACGGCCAGATACGCGAGTTCGAGCATCGGGAGCACCCACGTGCGGCCGGATTCCGAGGCTGGCGCTTCCGTCGTCGCTCCCAGCAGCCGCCGGTCCATCCGCAGCAGCCAGCTCTCGAGCGCCGGGTCTGGCGCCACGAAGAACCCGCTCGCCGTCCAGTAGGCGGCCAGCACCCAGAGGGCCGGCGCCAGTACGCGCAGCACGTCGCCGACCGCGGAACGCGAAACGGCCGCCACGCCCACGACGCTCGCGGCGATCGCCAGGGCCCCCGCCAGCACGGTGGCGCGTCGTCGCCACGGGAGCGGACGCGTGATCGCGACCGCGCCGGTGACGGCGCACCACGAGAGCACGGCCACGTCGGAGGCGAGGAGGGGAGCCATCACGTCGGAATGTGTGACGGGATGCAGAATCGGCTCACGCGTCGTGCGATGCTGACGCCATGGCCGACCGCGGCGCCCGTCTCGTGTACTCCACCGACAAGGGTCGCACGTGCCCCACGTGTGGCTGGCCGGCCTCCAACTGCCAGTGCAGCACGCGGGCAGCCGCCAACGAACCCGTGCCCACTCGCGTCACCGCGAAGCTTCGCATGGAGAAGAAGGGGCGCGGCGGAAAGACCATGACGGTCGTGGACGGCCTGCCGCGCAACGACGCCTTCCTGAAGACGCTCTGCGCCGAGTTGAAGCGCCTGTGCGGCACGGGTGGTGCGGTCGCCGACGGCGCGATCGAACTGCAGGGTGACCTGCGCGAACGGCTCCGCCCGTACCTCGTCTCGAAGGGATACCTCGTCAAGGGGTAGGATGTGCGCACCCATGCGCATCCGCCGTTGCATCGTTGCCTCCGTCTCGATCGCCGCGCTGTCGCTCGTCCTGCCGGCGCACGCGCAGGACCTGCTCACCGGCGCACCGCAACTGTCGGTCACGCCTGTGTCGCCCACGTGGACGCTGCCCGCGGGCATGCCGGCGTCGTTCCGGGTGGCCGTCACACGCGATGGCCACCCGCTGAAGGGCGTCGGCATCACCGTTCGGTGTGGTCCCGAGATGCTGCCACCGACCCTCACCCGCGAGTTCACGAGCGGCGACACGCCCGTGACCATCGACGCGGGGACGATGAGCGAGCCGGGCTTCCTGCGATGCGTCGCCACCGCCACGCACGAGGGCCGCACGTACCGCGCCGTCGGCACCCACGGTTTCGATCCCCAGAAGATCCAGCCGACGGTCACCGATCCGACGGACTTCGACGCGTTCTGGAGCGAGGGGAAGGCGCAGTTGGCGAAGATACCCCTCGAGGCGACGCGTGAGCCGCTGCCGACGTATGCGTCTCCGGGAACGATCGTCAGCCACGTCAGCTTCCGCACGGTCGGGCTCGACCCCAACGGCACGCAGACCAGCCGCATCTACGGGATCCTCTGCGAACCGGCGGCCCCCGGGAAGTACCCGGCACTGCTCTCGGTGCCCGGCGCCGGCGTGCGGCCCTACCGCGGCCTGATGGGCCCTTGCGAGCGCGGGGTGATCACGCTGCAGATCGGCATCCACGGGATGCCGGTCACGCTCGATCCGTCGGTCTACACCGCGCTCGGGGCGGGGACGCTCTCGCGGTACTTCATGAACAACGTGGAGGACCGCGACCGGTTCGTGTTCCGTCGCATCTACCTGTCCACGGTCCGTGCGAACGACTTCCTCACGAGCCTGCCCAACTGGGACGGCCAGAACCTCGGCGTCGTCGGCGGCAGCCAGGGCGGAGCACTGGCCATCGTGACGGCCGCACTGGATCCGCGCGTGCGCGGCCTCTCATCCACGTATCCGGCGCTGTCGGACCTGACCGGATACCTGCACGAGCGCGCCGGCGGCTGGCCGCACTTCTTCCATCCCACGCGCCCCGGTCCGAAGCCGACGCCCGAAGCGCTGCGCACGCTGCCGTACTACGACGTCGTCAACTTTGCGCGTCGCGTGCGAGTGCCAGGCATCTACACGTGGGGTTACAACGACGAGACGTGCCCCCCGACGTCGATCTTCTCGGCCTACAACGTGATCACCGCCCCGAAGTCGTGGATGCTCGCGCTGACCACCGGCCACAACACCACGCCGGAGCAGACCGATCGGCTGGAGGCCTGGCTGGAGGCGTTGCTGAAGACGGGCCGCGCGCCCGAGACCATCCCGCTCCCGCGGCCGACGACGCCGTGACGGATGGTGGATGATGCCTGATGCTGGATGCTTGATGCCGCCACGGTAGGGACGGCTCTCCGAGCCGTCCGCCGGGCGCGTGGCTAAGCGCACGGACGGCCGGGACGGCCGTCCCTACCTCAGAGCGTGCCGTAGAGGCGATCGCCGAAGTCGCCGAGCCCGGGCACGATGAACTTGTGGGCGTTGAGGTGACTGTCGATGGCCGACGTGTAGATCTGCACGTCGGGGTAGTGCGCCTCGACCTCTCGGATACCCTCGGGCGCGGCCACGATGCACAACAGGCGGACGCCGCGCGCGCCGCGTGAGGCGAGCAGGTCGAGCGCGGCCACGGCGCTGCCACCGGTGGCGAGCATGGGGTCCACCAGCACCACGAAGCTCTGGTCGAGGCCCGCCGGGAACTTCGCGTAGTACTGCGACGCCACTGCGGTCGCCTCGTCGCGCTGCAGCCCGATGTGGCCCACGCGTGCCCGCGGCGTCACGCTGAGCACGGCCTCGAGCATGCCGAGGCCCGCGCGCAGCACCGGCACCACCACGACGTCGGCCGACACACGCGCGCCGTCGGCGGGGCCGAGCGGTGTCTCGACCGTCACCGGCTCCACGGGAAGAACCCGCATCGCCTCGGTGGCGATGAGCACGCTGAGGCGTTGCGCGGCCTGACGGAAGAGGGGAGACGGGGTGCGGGCGTCGCGCAGCTCCGTGAGCAGCTCCTGCGCCACAGGGTGGGAGATGAGATGAACCGGCACGCGGTGACTCTAGCATCCCGGCGTTGAGGTCGGACGGCGCGGAGCGCCGTCCCTACCGTGACGGATCCGACATCGGAGCGCGGAGCGCCGTCCTTACCGTGGCGGTTCCCGGCATTCCCAGCATCGCGCCAGTGCGGCCTTCTGTGGGTACGGACGGCCGTCCCGGCCGTCCGCGCTGGCGCGGGGGACATGGCCGCGGACGGCTCGCCTGCCCCGCGTGATGCATCAGACATCAAGCATCAGGCGTCATGCGCCATGCGCTACCCGCCACCCACCCATGCGTCATACCCCGGCCATGCCTGCCGGAACTCCGGGAGCCATTGCGCACCGCGGACGAGCACGGCGGTCGAGAGGGCATCGCACAGGAATGATGAGGGACCCGTCACGCCGGCGCCGCCCGTGTGACCGACGGGTGAACCCGTGCGCGGGTCGATGACGTGACCGAACGTCTCGCCGTCGATCGTGACGACACGACCGTGGCCCGCCGACACCGATAGTGCGCTGTCGCGCAGTATCGCGGCGCCCTCGGGGCCGGCCCAGGCCACGCGCCAGCCCTCGGCGTCGGGTGGCGTTCCGATCGCGTGCACGCTGCTGGTGCCGCCGTGCAGGAGAGCACTGGTGACGCCAGCGTCGCGGAGGGTCTCGATGGCGACGTCGATGGCGTAGCCCTTGCCAGCGGCGCCGAGATCGACAGCCGCACCCGGCCGCTCCAGTGTCACCGTCAGGGTGTCCTCGTCCACGTGGACGAGGTCGGCGCCTGACAGGCGCCGGGCCGCCTCGAGGTCGGCCGATCGCATGGTGCCCGCAGCTCCCGCGGCGCGCCAGGTCTGAACCAGCGGACCCACGGTGACGTCGAATGCGCCCCCGGTCTGCCGAGACAGGGCCAGGCACTGTTGCAGCACCCGGCACGTCTCGGCCGTCACGCGCACGGGGGCAGCGGCTGCACCGGCGTTGACGCGACCGATGTCGCTGTCGGGCCGATAGGCCGACAGCAGGCGCTCGATCCGTTCGATCTCGGCCAGCGCCGCCTCGCCCGCCGCCCGCAGGCCTGCCCCGAGCGGCGTCGAGGGGCTGGCGTGCAGCACGAGCTCGAACCGCGTCGCCATCGCGTGCAGCGCGAGCAGCACCGGCACGTCGCTATGTCAGGCGCTTCTTCGCCTCGTCGAACGTCACCTGGCGCTTCTGCCGATAGGCAGTCTCGGCCATCGAGACGATCGTCTGCACCTTGGTGCCGAGCTCGATGTCGCAGTTGGGCGCCTTGTTGGCGCGCATCGACTCGACGAAGTTGCGCATGTGCTTCAGGTGCGACTCGCCCGAACCCTCGGGCGTCTCGTCGCTCGCTTCGATCTCGTCCACGTACGGCCGCTCGGGCTGCAGCAGCAGCTTCGTGCCGCCCGCGAGCAGGTTCGCCTTGTTGCCGCGAATCACATCGTCTACACCACGCTCGTTGGTCGTGGACCCGGCGAGGAAGATCATCTTGCCCGACGGGAACTCCACCATCACCAGCGTCGTGTCGGCCACGTCGCGTGGCTCGCCGTAGGGCTTGCCGTCGGGGCCCGGTCCCTTGTCGGTGCCCACCATGTCGCTGCCCATGCAGGCGACGCGGGCCGGATACTCGTCGATGTCCATCGCGAGCATCAGCGGATGCAGGCGGTGCGGCCACAGGTCGCCGATGATGCCGTTGCCGTAGTCCCAGAACTTCCGCCACCGGAAGTAGCGCTCGGCGCTGAAGGGGCGCTTGGGCGCCGGTCCGAGCCACGTCTGCCAGTCGATGGTCTCGGGCGTGCCCTCGGGGTCGATCTCGTAGTTCCACTCGCCCTTGGGGTTGTTGCGGCAGTAGCTGCCTTGCGCCCACAGCACCTTGCCCAACTGGCCGGCGCGCACCACCTCGCGGGCCTTGAGCCACTTCGGATCGGAGCAGCCCTGCGAGCCCACCTGCACCAGCTTGCCGCTCTGGCGCGCGGCGGCCTGCACCTTGAAGGCCTCCTCGAGCGTGTGCGTCATCGGCTTCTCGACGTACACGTGCTTGCCCGCCAGGAGCGAGGCAATCGTCAACGGCGCGTGGGTGTGATCCGGCGTGGCGACGACGACGGCGTCGATGTCCTTGCCGACGGCCGCCATCATCTTGTCGAAGTGCGGATAGGCCTGCGACTCCTGCAGGCTCGCGTTCTTGACCGCCGTGGCGCGCGCCTTCGACCACACGTCGCAGATCGCCACGACCTGCACGTTGTCGTTCTGCGTCATCTCCCCGGCGAGGTTGCGCAGGTGGCCGCCGCCCATGCCCTTGACGCCCACCACCGCGAAGTTGATGCGGTCGTTGGCCCCGAGCACGCGGCCCGCCGACTTCGCGGTCTGCGGCAAGGCGCTGGCGGGCCGGCTCGTGATGACGGTGCTGGCGACGACGCCGGCGGTGGTGCCGATGAAGACCCGACGCGACATGCCGGGCGTGGATTCGGTGGCCATGGGATGCTCTCCTTCGGATGAGGGCCGGTGCGGCCCGCGCCGGCCTGCGCCGGCCCCGCGGGTCCGCCTGACTACGGGAGGGTGAACAGGTCCGGGGCCAGTTCGACGCGCCCCCCGGCGAGCGTGGCCTCATGGGCCTTGATGGCGGTGACCGTGGCCTGCAGGCCTTCCAGCGGTCCCGCGTTGACCGGCGCCTTGCCACGGACCGCCCACGCGAAGTTGTCGAGGGCGAGGTAGAGCGCCTCCTGCTCGGGCTCGAGCGGGCCGTCCTTGCCGGGTTCCTTGCCCTCGGCGAGGATCTTGGTCGCGTCGGCCACGAGCGCGATGCCGACATCGTCGTGCACCGGCTCCTTGCGGGCGTAGACCTCCCAGCCGAGCAGCGCCGAGTCGGCCTCCTTGAACAGCCAGGCGCGCTTCTCGCGCACGAGCAGGCTGCTGTTGTCGCCCTGGAAGGTAGCGTAACTGCTGCCGAACGAACTGGTCAGCGTCGCCGAGTAGATTGCCCGCACGGTCTTGCCGTACTCGAACACGCAGTTGACCGTGTCGGGCACGTCGCGCCCGTCGTTCCAGGCGACGATCGTGCCCGAGCCGATCACGGCCGAGGGCAGGGCGCCGAGATAGCTCGAGATCAGGTCGAAATGGTGGACGCCGATCTCGCCGGGTAGACCGGCCGAGGTCGCGCGGGCGAGGCGCCAGTTGACGACCTGCTCGCGCTCGGCGCTCGGGGCGGGCCGGCGCCAGCTGTCCTTCTTGTTCCAATGCGCCTTCACGAGGGCCGTCTGTCCGAGGACGCCCGACTTGACGAAGTTCCAGACGTGCGTCTGCAGGGAATTGGACCGACCTTGCAGGCCGCTCGCGAAGACGAGCGGGCCGGCGGCCTTTGCCGCGGTGGCGATGGCGCGCGCGTCGTCGATCGTCGAGGCCAGTGGGGCTTCGCAGTAGACGTGCTTGCCGGCGCGCAGCGCCGCGAGCGCGATCTCCTTGTGCGTGGGGGTCGGCGTGGCGATGACGACGGCTTCGACGTCGGGCGAGGCGAGCACCGCGGCGTAGTCGGCCAGGGCTTGTGCTTTCGGTGCCGCCGCCTGCCCGCGCTTCAGGAACGGCGCGTAGGTGTCGCAGACCGCGACGAGCGACAGGGAGGGCACGCGACCGAGGTGGGTCAGCAGCTCGCGTCCCCAGGGGCCGAGGCCAATAAGGGCGACCTTGACGGGCGGGCCCTCGAAGGTCGGCTCGTCCTGCTTCGGAAGGTGCGCCGCCGACAGCCCGCGTTCTCCGAGGAGGGCGCTCAGTGTCGCGGCGGCCCCCGCGAGGAACAGGCGCCGGTCGAGGTTCTCTCCCATCAGGACCTCCCTGCCGGAAATCCGGCGGTCGATGCAGTATCCCTCCGGTAAACCCCGATGACCAGCCCCCCGGGGCCCTCATTTCGCCTCGAACTTGCGTCGGAATGCACCTACAGCGGTCCGGGAACCGGGTACCGGGTACCGGGAACCGGGGGCCGGTACCGGGGACGCAGGCCCGAGGGGGAGGTGGGCTCGATGCGAAGGTAGGGACGGCCGTCCCGGCCGTCCGCCGTCCGCCGTCCGCGGGGCGGACGACGTCCCCAGGCCACGGCGGACCGCTCGAAGAGGGGGCCTGACCAAACCACGGCCTGGCGGCCGGTTGGGACAACCGGCCCTACCGTTTCCCTCCCGCGGTACACTCGATGGTTCTCGCGACGGCAGATGGGCTGTCCGGCGCGAGTGGCTTCTCCCATGCTTCGACTCGGCATCGTCGGACTGCCCAACGTCGGCAAGTCCACGCTCTTCAACGCACTCACGTCGGCCGGCGCCCTCGTCGCCAACTACCCGTTTGCCACCATCGAGCCCAACACCGGCATCGTCACGGTGCCGGATACCCGGCTCACGGGCCTGGCCGCCATCGTGGCGCCGGAGCGCGTGGTGCCGGCCTCGGTGGAGTTCGTGGACATCGCCGGACTGGTGAAGGGCGCCAGCCAGGGCGAGGGCCTCGGCAACCAGTTCCTCCACAACATCCGCGAGGTGGACGCCATCGTCCACGTCATCCGGTGCTTCGCCGACGACAACGTGCAGCACGTGATGGGCGCGCCCGACCCGGTGCGCGATCGCGAGATCATCAACATCGAACTGGCACTGGCCGACCTGGCCACGGTCGAGAAGCGCCTCGAGAAGTCGGTCAAGCTCGCGCGGTCGGGAGATGCGGCGGCGAGGGCCGAAGTCGGCATGGTGGAGGCCGTCAAGGCCCTGCTCGAGGCGGGCAAGCCGGCACGCCTCTACGAGCCCACCGACGAACTCGCGACCGCGTTCAAGGGGCTCAACCTCCTTACGGCCAAGCCGGTGCTCTATGCCGCGAACGTGCGCGAGGACGAGGCCGCCCACGGCAACGACCTGGTGGCGGCGCTGCAGGCGCGCATCGCCGAGGAGCACGAGAACGCGGGCGTCGTCGTGTTCTCGGCCAAGGTCGAGGCCGAACTCGCGGAACTGGAGCCGGCCGACCGCGAGGAGTTCCTCACGTCGCTGGGGCTGCACGAGTCGGGTCTCGATCGACTCGCGCGCGCCGCGTACAGCCTGCTCGGGCTGCGCAGCTACTTCACGGCAGGCGAGAAGGAAGTGCGGGCGTGGACCATCCACGCCGGCGACAAGGCACCCGCGGCGGCCGGGGTCATCCACACCGACTTCGAGAAGGGCTTCATCCGCGCCGAGACGGTGGCCTACGACGACTTCGTGCGCGTGGGCGGCTGGAAGCCGGCCCGCGAACAGGGCCTCGTCCGCTCGGAAGGCAAGGAATACGTGGTGCAGGACGGCGACGTGCTCCTGTTCCGCTTCAACGTGTGATGACACACCCGCGAAACCCGCTCGTGCTCGCGTTGCTGCTCGCCGTCACCGCGCTCGCCGCCACCGCGTTCGTCGGCGTCGGCTTGCGCGCGCAGCCGGCGATTACCCGTCAGACGGCGTCGCTCGTCATCACGGGCGGCACGGTCCTCACCATGGACGACAGCCGCCGCGTGCTGTCTCCCGGGGCCGTCGCGATCGCCGGCACCGACATCGTCGGCGTCGGCACGCCCGACGAGATTGCCGCCCGCTTCACGGCGGCCGAGACAATCGACGCGACGGGGCAGGTCGTGTTGCCCGGCCTCGTCAACACCCACACGCACGCCGCGATGGTGCTGTACCGCGGCCTCGGCAACGACCTCAACCTGCAGGACTGGCTGACCAAATACATCTTCCCCGCGGAGGGGAAGACCGTGTCGCCCGAGTTCGTGCGGGCGGGCACGCGCCTGGCCGCGCTCGAGATGATTCTCGGCGGCACCACGACGTTCGTGGACATGTACTACTTCGAGGAGGAGGTCGCCGAGGCGGCACGCGAGGCAGGACTGCGGGGCGTGCTTGGGCAGACCATCATCCAGTTCCCGGTGGCCGACGCGAAGACACCGGGCGAGGGGCTCGCGCGCGCGCGGGCGTTCATCGAGCGGTATCGCGACGACGCGCTCGTGACTCCGGCAGTCGCGCCGCACGCGATGTACACGCTGCCGGCCGCGGACCTGCAGGCCGCCGACGCCCTGGCTCGCCAGCAGCGGGTGCCGCTGTTGATCCACCTGGAGGAGACGAAGCAGGAGCGAGACGATGCGCAGCGGGCGCACGGGATGTCGCCGACGGCGTATCTCGCGAAGCTGGGGCTGCTCGGCCCGCACGTGCTGGGTGCCCACGGCGTCTGGCTGAGTCGCGAGGACATCGGCCTGATGGCACGCGCCGGCGCCTCGGTGTCGCACAACCCCGAGAGCAACATGAAGCTGGCCAGCGGCACCGCACCCCTGGCCGACTACGCGGCGGCCGGTGTGGCGGTCGGCCTGGGCACCGACGGCGCGGCCAGCAACAACGACCTCGACATGTTCGAGGCCATGCGCCAGGCCGCCTTCCTCCAGAAGGTCGTGCGCAACGACCCCACGGCGACACCGGCCGCGCAGGTGCTCGACATGGCCACGCGACAGGGCGCCGCAGCCATCGGCATGGGCGATCGGCTCGGTCGGTTGACGCCCGGTCGCCGTGCGGACGTCATCGTCGTGGACACGACGGCGCCGCACCTGCAGCCGATGTTCGATCCCGTGGCGCAGCTGGTCTACGCCGCCAAGGCGAGCGACGTGAGGACCACCATCGTCAATGGCCGCGTGCTGATGCACGACCGTGTGGTGCGAACCCTCGATCGCCGCGCGGTCCTCGCCGACGCCCAGCGCATGGCCGAGCGGGTGAGGGCGGCCATCAAGTCTGAATTCTGAACTCTGAACTCTGAATTGTTCCCCTATCCGTCCAGCGCGCCGATGTACGGCAGGTTGCGGTACTTCTCGGCGTAGTCGAGGCCGTAGCCGATCACGAACCGGTCCTCGATGGTGAAGCCGACGTACTCGACGGGCACGTCCACCTGGCGGCGCGAGGGCTTGCTCAGGAGGCAGGCGGTCTTCAGCGTTCGCGGGCCACGCGCGCGCATCATGTCGAGCAGGTACGTGAGCGTGAGGCCCGTGTCGACGATGTCTTCGACGATGATGACGTCGCGCCCCTCGATGCCGGTGTCGAGGTCCTTGATCAGCCGGACCTCGCCCGACGAGCGCGTCGCCTTCTGGTAGCTCGAGACGACGATGAAGTCGAGCGTGACGTGCCGATCGAGCTGGCGCACGAGGTCCGAGAAGAACACGAAGGCGCCCTTCAGCACGCACACGAGGTGCAGGTCGCGGGTGCTGGCATAATCAGCGCGGATCTGGGCGGCGAGTTCGGCCACCCGCGCGGCAATCGCGTCCTGCGTCAGCAGCGGGGTGGGGTGGTCGGGCAGGGACTCGGGGCTGAGGGCCATTCGACCGGCGCAGGCTAGCACACACATGGCGCGATTCGCGATGATCACGGAGGCCGACGCCCGGATGCTGCCCGAGGGCAGCACCGTGGAGCTGTTGCCGAAGGGGCACATTACGCCCCTGGCGGCCGACACGCTCCGCGACCGGCGCATCACGGTCATCCGGGCCGACCAGGTGGTCGAGGGCGATGGCGCCGCGCTCGTGCCGGTGGCCGAGGTGCGTCGCGTGGTCGTCGGCAGCGATCACACCGGCGTCGCGCTGCGGCAGCACCTCGTCGCGGCGCTGCGGGGGCACGGCCTGGCGGTGGTGGCCGTCGGGCCCGAGGGCACGCCGCCCCCGCCGGCCGACTACCCCGACGTGGCCGAGCAGGTGGGGCTGGCCGTGGTGCGTCGCGAAGCCGATGCCGGCATCGTGATCGACGGCGCGGGCCTGGGGTCGACGATGGCGGCCAACAAGGTGGCAGGCGTGCGCGCCGCGCTGTGCCTGAACACGACGCTGGCGACCTATGCCCGTCAGCACAACGGCGCCAACGTGCTGGCCCTCGGCGCGACGCTCGTGTCGCCCGCCGACGCCCTGGCCATCACGTGGACCTTCCTGCAGACCCCGATGACCGAGCCGCGCTACATCCGCCGCCTGCTGAAGCTCCAGCGGCTGGATCGCGGACGGACGACCGGGTGAGGAACCCGAACGCCATGTCGTACACCGCTCTCGACGTCGAACGCCTGGTGGCCATCATCACCGAGGAGGTGCTGCGCGCCACCGGCGGTCCCGTCCTTCCCTCGGGCTGCTGCCCGTGTCATGGGGTGCACGCCGAATGCTGCCCCGATCGCCTGCGCGGCGTGCTCGACGCGGGCGCCACGCGGCTCGGCCTGCAGGCGTCGGGTGCGCCGGCGGGGTCGGTTGCGGGGCTCATCGACCACACGCTGCTCAAGCCCGACGCCACCCGCACCGAGATCGAAACGTTGTGCCGCGAGGCTCGCGAGTATGGCTTCGCCACCGTGTGCCTGAATCCCACGTGGGTGCCGCTGGCCGCGCGCCTGCTGCGGGGCAGTCCGGTGGGCGTGTGCACGGTGGTCGGCTTCCCGCTGGGCGCCACGACGCCCGACGTGAAGCAGTATGAGACGCGGCGCGTGATCTTCGACGGCGCGCGCGAAGTCGACATGGTGATCAACATCGGGGCGCTCAAGTCGGGCGACGTGCGCACGGTGCAGAACGACATCGAAGCCGTGACCGACGCATGCCGGTCGGCGGGCGCACTCAGCAAGGTGATCATCGAGGCCGCGTTGTTGACCGACGAGGAGAAGGTCACGGCCTGTACGCTCGCCAAGGCCGCGGGTGCCGACTTCGTGAAGACCTCGACGGGGTTTGCGCGCGGCGGCGCCACGCCGGCCGACGTGGCGCTGATGCGCCGCGTGGTGGGCGCCGAGATGGGCGTGAAAGCCGCCGGTGGTGTCCGCGACTACTCCGGCGCCCAGGAGATGGTGAAGGCCGGCGCCACACGGATCGGCGCCAGCGCCGGCGTCCGCATCGTGCAGGAGTCGAAGGGGCAGGCCAGCTCGGGAGCCGCCGGGGGCGGCTATTGAGGGAATTGCAGAATCCCTGAATTGCAGAATTTCCGGGTCACCGCCAACCTTCGAGACGATCGGTGGTGGTGCAATCCTGAAATTCCTGCAATTCTGCAATTCTCAGACGAGTCCCGGCGTCCGTCCCTCGACCCAGGCGCCGACGTCCGACGGCGAGAACTGCACGCCCGTGTAGAACGGCCCGAACTCGCCGTAGTCGGCGCTGGCCTCGTCGAAGCGCATCTCGTAGATCAGCTTCTTGAACACGACCGGGTCGTCGGCAAACAGGTCCACGCCCCATTCCCAGTCGTCGAACCCGATCGAGCCGGAGATGATCTGCGTGACCTCGCCGGCATAGAGGCGCCCGATGTGGCCGTGCTCGCGCATCATCGACGCGCGCTTGTCGAACGGCGTGCTGTACCAGTTCTTGATCTCGCCCCGCCGCTTGTCCATCGGGTAGAAGCACACGTAGCGGCGCTTCGGGAAGTCGAGGAAGAGCCGGCTGCTCACGCGCCCCTGCTGGGCCTGCATGGCCTCCTTCTGCGCGGCGCGGTAGTCGTCGGTGCCGTGCTCGAGGCCACGCGCGGTGAGCTGCTCGTGGATCTTCGCCGTCATCTCGTACATGCCGAGCTCGACGATCGACACGTACGACGTGCTCGACTCGAGCACCTCGGCCAGCGGCAGGCGGCCGACGTCCATCTGCGCCTGCACCAGGTCGTCGAACGTCCGACGGGCGTGCACCAGCATCAGGTCGGCCTTGTGGCCGAGCATCGCGACGGCAATCGAGGCGCCGTCGGCGCCCGTGCGCGCGTCGAGGAACGCGCGCAGGCCGGCCGCGAGCGCCGCCCGCTCGTCGGCGTCGGCTCGGGCGAGATCGGGCCAGGATACGCGGAACATCTGGTGCAGCAGGCACCAGCCTTCGAGGGTCTCGGGTACGGTCAGCACCCTCCAAGAATCTCACAAGGAAGGACTGAGGACTGAGGAGGGAGGACAGAGGCAGGACGGAGGAGGGAGGACGGAGGTGGGGCAGAGGGAGGCCCCGGGGGCTGGTAGGGCCGGCGGGCTCCGCCGGCCGTCACCGCGGGACCACAACAGCACGCGCGTCGCACCGCGGCTACTCGCGTCGCAGCACGCCGAGCAGGTTGCTCGACGCGTCGGTCCATGGCGCCGCGCCCGTGCCGACATAGGGCGTGCCGAACGGGACCAGCGCGTCGGAGTCGCGCGCCAGGATCATCCACGTGGTGCGCTCGGTGTCGTTGTCCACGACGTCGTGTTCGACCTGCACCGTCGTGAATCCGGCCGCCTCGCCGCCGGCCTGCACGATGCCCTCGAGGTCGAGGTATCGGTTCGAGACGTGGACGGCCAGCAGGCTGCGTGCGTCGCGCAGGTGTCGCGCGTAGAGCGCGAAGGCCTCGCGCGTGAGCAGGTGGACAGGGACGGCGTCGCTGCTGAAGGCGTCGAGTGCGAGGACGTCGAACCGGTAGGGCGCCGCGGCGCGCTCGAGGCTGAGCCGCGCATCGCCACCGACGATCGTGACCTCGGCCTCCGAGTCGCGCAGGTATCGGAACAGCGGGGTGGGCGCGGTCGACATCGCGACGATCTGCGGGTCGATCTCGAAGAAGACCAGGGCGTCGCCCTTGCGGCCGTACGCGGCCATCGTACCCGTGCCGAGCCCGACGACGCCGATTCGCGCCGGACGTTCGAGCGCACTCAGCGTCCCCATCGCCTGGCCGATGCCGCTCGGCGGCGTGTAGTACGACACCGGCTGCCGGGCCTTGTCGCCCTCCAGGTACTGCATGCCGTGCAGCGTGGTGCCGTGCTGCAGTCGGCGGTACCGCTCGCCCGTGTCGGCGAACTGCTGCTCGCGGACGCGAATCGCCCCGAAGAAGCTGCGCGAGGTGAACACGGCGTCTACCGTGAGGTCGCGCCAGGCCACCGCCGTCTTGGCCGCAATCACCAGACCGAGCAGCACCAGCGTGAGGGCCACGAACACCGATCCACGACGTTCGCCGGCCTCGAGGGTCGGCGCCTCGAGCAGGTAGACCAGGGCGAGGACCAGCACGGCCGCCATCAGCGTGAGCGGATACTCGACGATGCCGTCGAACACGACGGGCGCGCCGAGGGCGACCAGCGCGCTGCCGATGACGCCGCCGGTCGAGACGAGCAGGAAGTAGCGCGTGAGCCAGGCCGGCGCCGGGGCCCGGCTGGCCAGCTCGCCGTGGAGCGCGAGTCCGCCGAGCGTGAGCATGCCCAGCGTCACGGCCAGCGTCACGCGGGTCGACCACTCGGGAATCGCGGCCACCGTACACAGCGCCACGGCCAGCGTGAACAGATGCCGATGGTAGAAGCGCGGGTACTCGAAGGCCAGGACGAACGTCAGCAGGTAGAGCGCCAGCGGCACCATCCAGAGGAAGGGCACCGCGGCGATGTCCTGCGTGATCTTCGTGGTGGTGGCCTGCAGGAGGGCCGACGGCACGGCAGCCAGCAGCACCCAGAGCAGGTGATCCTTCATCGTCGGAGCCTGGGCGACGATCTCGCGCGCGACGCCGGCCGAGATCGGGACGGCGCGCATCTGCCAGGCGCAGAACAGCGTGACGGCCGCGAACAGGCCGTAGGCCCCTGCCCACCAGAGTCCCTGGCTGAAGACGTCGAGGCGCGGCTCGATCAGCAGCGGGTACGACAGCAGGCCGAGCAGCGACCCGAGGTTCGACAGCGCGTACAGGCGATACGGCGACCGCGGCTCGGTAGGGACGGCGGTCCCCACCGTCCGCTCGGCGTCGGTGGACTCAGAGGTGTCGGTAGGGACGGCCGTCCCGGCCGTCCGCTCGGCGCGCGGGCGACATTGTGGCGGACGGCTCGGAGAGCCGTCCCTACCGTGGTGGCCGAAGCCCTCGGTAGGGACGGCCGTCCCCGTCGTCCGGCCTGCGTCGGTGGACTCAGAGGTGTCGGTAGGGACGGCGGTCCCCGCCGTCCGCTCGGCGTCGGTGGACTCAGAGGTGTCGGTAGGGACGGCCGTCCCGGCCGTCCGCCCTGCGTCGGTGGACTCGAGCGCCACCAGGTCGGCATACCACCGCTGGAGCAGGGGACTGGTGCTGGCCAGCAGGACGAACGGCAGGCCCACCGCGCCGACCAGGAGCAGCAGGATCTGCCCGGCAGGCGAACCGTCGGGATCGGGTTTCCACGCGTCGCCCGGCGTGACGGGCGAAGGCCACGTCAGCGCCCGCCAGGCGAGCACCACGAGGACGACGCCGAACAGGAAGGCGTGCCGTGTGACCTGGTGGCGGCGCGAGGGGAGACTGGCGAGCGCGTGCGCATAGGCGTAGCCGGCCAGCAGCAGCGCCTGGTACGCCACGAGCGCGGTGGCCCACACCGACGAAGCCCCGCCGAACCACGGCAGAATCAGCTTGCCGAGCAGGAACTGGATCTGGAACAGCAGGCAGGCGCCGAGCGTGATCGCGAGGCCGAAGGCTGGCGTGCGCCAGCGAGCGGCAGGCACGGCAGGCCCCGTCATTCCGCGCGGTCCGCGTCCGACGCTTGGGAGGGACGGCCGTCCCCCTCGACTGCGCTCGGGGCAAGCCGGCCGTCCGCCTGGGGCGGGCCCAGGCCCGGGATGGGCGCCGACACCACCACGTTGCGATACGGGAACGGGATCTCGATCCCGTGCTCGTCGAAGGCGCGCTTCACGCGGCGCAGGAACTCGCGGCCCACCACCCACTGCTTGATGGGCACCGTCTTGAGCCGCACCTTGATGTCCACCGACGACTCGCTGAACCGGTCCACGCCCATCACCTCGAGCGGGCCCAGCATGAAGGGCGCGAATGCCGCGTCCTCGAGCATGCCGTCGGCCACGCCCACGAGCACCTCGGTCACCCGGTCCGTGTCCTCGCGATACGCGACCGACACGCTGGTCACGTAGAACGAGAAGTCCTTCGTCAGGTTCGACAGCCGCTGGATGCTGCCGTTCGGGATGACGTGGACGGTGCCGCGCTCGTCGCGCAGGACGATCGTCCGCAGCGTGATGCGCTCCACCAGCCCGCCGGTCCCGTCGATGTTGGCCACGTCGCCCACGCGGATCTGGTCCTCGAGAATCAGGAAGAACCCGCTGATGATGTCCTTGACGAGCGACTGCGCGCCGAACCCCACGGCGAGACCGACGATGCCGGCGCCCGTCAGGATGGGCGTGATGTCCACGTGCAGTTCGCGCAGCACCATGAGAAGCGCGACGCTCATCACCACGGTGAACACGGCGTTCTGCACGAGCGACCCGAGCGTCTGCGCGCGCTTGGCCCGTTCGAGCACGTCCACCGAGGTGGCCGTCCCGATGTCGTCCTGCATGCGCCGCACGAGCAGCCCGATGACGTGAATCACCAGCCAGGCGAGCAGGCCGATGAGCGCGATGCGAACGCCCGACCCGGTGAGCCAGTCGGCCAGGCCCTCCGGCGAGAGGCCCACGCTCGACCGGATGCCGGCAATGGACATGGCCGGGGGGATGAGCGTGGCCGCAATCAACAGGGTGACGATGAGCCGGACGGCGCGCAGGCCGGTGCGCAGCGCCCGTCGCTGCGGGAGGTCGCCCTCCACCTCACGGCCGATACGCCCGAGCCCGGCCACCAGCAGGCGCGAGAGCACTTCGGCCAGCAGGTACGACAGGCCGAGCACGATGGCGACCGCGATGCCGGCGCGGGCCCAGTACGGGTAGGTCGCGAAGACGCCTGTGAGCATGGAGCAGGGCCGATCCTACTTGCCGTAGAGTTCGCCGCGCCGCAGCCGGCGGTACATGTCGAGTGCGTCGCGAAGGATCTGGACGGCGTCTTCCGGGCCCAGGAAGTCGGTCACCTCGACGGCCTTGTTCTCGAGCGTCTTGTAGTCCTCGAAGAACCGCCTGATCTCACGGAGCGTGTGTCCGGGCAGCTGGGTGTGGTCGCTGTAGTCGTTGAAGGCCGGGTCGAGAGTGCTCACGGCGATGATCTTGTCGTCGAGCCCCTTCTCGTCTCGCATCCGCATCACGCCGATGGCGCGGGCCTGCACCACCGTGAGGGGGTGCACCGGTTCCTGGCCGAGCACCAGGGCGTCGAGCGGGTCGCCATCGTCGCAGAACGACCGCGGGATGAAGCCGTAGTTGGCCGGGTAGTACACCGCGCTGTACAGCACGCGGTCGAGCCGCATGAGGCCCGACTCCTTGTCGAGCTCGTACTTGTTCTTGCTGCCCATCGGCACTTCGATGACGACGGGAAAGGTCTTGGCGATGAGGTGGTCGTCGACGTAGATATCGTGCCAGGGGTGCATGCCGCCTCAGATTGTACCGGCTCGGCCGGCGGGAGCGGGCGGCGTAGCGACGGGCCGGTGGCCGTCGTACTCTTGTGTGGATCGATGCCGCGCCCTGACAGCCTTCGTGTGCCCGCTCAATGCCCGACCCGTTCCCGTCCCCTGGCCCCTGCGTGGAGTCTCGCGGGCCTGGCCCTTCTGACGGCGGCCCTCGCCGGCTGCGGAGGCGGTGGCTCGGCGTCCGCCAAGGGGGGTGCCAAGGGGGGAGCCACAGCCGGTGACCCCGTGGCCGTCTCGGTCCGCCCGGCTGCCGAGACCACCCTCGTGCGTGCCGTCACCGTGACGGGCACGCTCGCGGCCGAGGACCAGGTCGCGCTCGGCTTCAAGGTGGCCGGGCGCATCGAGACCATCGCGGTGGACCTGGGCACGCGGGTCGCGCCCGGCCAGGTGATCGCGCGCCTGGTGCCGGTGGACTTCCAGCTGCGGGTGCAGCAGGCCGAAGCCGCCCTGCAGCAGGCCCGGGCCCGCCTCGGCCTCGACCCGCGGGGGGCCAGCGAGCAGGTGGACCCCGAACAGACCGCCGTGGTCCGGCAGGCCCGCGCGGTGCTCGACGAGGCGAAGCTGAACCACGACCGCGTGAAGACGTTCGTGGAACGCGGCATCTCGTCGCGCGCCGAGCTCGATTCCGCTGTGGCGGCCTTGCAGGTGGCCGACGGGCGCTACGAGGACGCGATCGAGGAAGTGCGGAACCGGCAGGCCCTGCTGGCTCAGCGCAAGTCGGAGCTGGCCCTGGCCAGCCAGGACCTCACCGACTCGACGCTCGTGGCGCCGTTCGGCGGGATCATCCGCGAGCGGACGGTCTCGCCGGGGCAGTTCGTCGCGGCGGGAGCGCCCATCGCGACCATCGTGCGCATGCACCCGCTGCGCCTGCAGGCCGACGTGCCCGAGCGCGACGCGAGCAGCGTGAAGGTGGGGCAGTCGGTGCGCGTGCGGGTGGAAGGCGACACCGCCGACTACACCGGCCGCGTCGTACGGGTGAGCCCGGCGATCGACGAGCAGAGCCGGTCGCTCCGCATCGAGGCCGAGGTCGGCAACGAGAGCGGCGGCATCCGTCCGGGATCCTTCGCCACGGCCGACATCATCATCGCGTCGAGCACCCCGGCCATCGTCGTGCCGGCCAGCGCCATCGTCACGTTTGCGGGTGTGGAGAAGGTGCTCACGGTAGCGGGTGGCAAGGTCGTGGAGAAGCGGGTGGAACTCGGCCGGCGCGAGGGCACCGCCGTCGAGATCCTGAAGGGGCTGAAGGCCGGCGAGCCCGTGATCGTGGAGCCCGGCAATCTGGTGGACGGCGAGGCCGTCAGGGTGAATCCGTGAAGACTCTCGCTGACATCTGTATCCGGCGTCCCGTCTTCGCCAGCATGATCGTGTTGTCGCTGGTGGTGGTCGGCGCGGCTGCCTACCTGGGGCTCGGCGTCGACCGCTTCCCGTCGGTCGACCTGCCGACGGTGCGCGTGCAGACCGCGCTGCCGGGTGCCTCGCCGGAAGAGGTCGAGGTCCTCGTCAGCCAGCGCCTCGAAGAGGTCATCAACACCGTCGAGGGCATCTCGGAGCTCCGGAGCATCTCGGGGCAGGGGATGTCGCTCGTGCTGGTCACGTTCGACCTCGATCGCGACGTGGACGTCGCGGCGCAGGACGTGCGCGACCGGGTCGCGACGGTGCTCAACCGGCTGCCGCGCGATGCCCGCCCGCCGGTCATCGCCAAGTTCGACAACGACTCGCAGCCCGTGCTGTCGATTGCGCTGTCGGGCAACCGGTCGATTCGCGAGCTCACCGAACTGGCCGACAAGGTCGCCAAGGTGCAACTCGAGCGTCGGCCCGGTGTCGGCGAGGTCCTCATCGTCGGCGGGCAGGAGCGGGCCATCAGTGTGTGGCTCGACGCCAATCGCCTGGCCGCGTATGGCATTCCCGTGGCGGCCGTGCGCGACGCGCTCGTGCGGCAGAACGCCGACCTGCCCGGCGGCAACGTCACCACCGACGTGCAGGAGCGCACGCTCCGCACGATGGGCCGCGTGCAGACGCCGGCCGATTTCGCCAACATCGTCGTCCAGAACCGCGGTGGCGTGCCCCTGCGGATCAGCGACGTCGGGCGCGTCGAGGACGGCACGAAGGAGCAGCGCAGCCTCGCGCGCCTCGACGGCCGGCCGACGGTCATCATGGAGATCCGGCGGCAGTCGGGCGCCAACACCGTCGCCGTCATCGAGGGCATCAAGGAAGTGATGCCGCGCGTGCAGGAGCAGCTGCCGGCCGACGTCAAGCTCGACGTCATCCTCGACCAGTCGCGCTACATCTACAACGCGCTGCACGAGATCAACATCCACCTCGTGCTCGGCAGCATCCTGGCCTGCCTCGTGGTGATGCTGTTCATGCGGAGCTGGCGGTCCACCGTCATCGCCGGCATCGCCATCCCTGCGTCGGTGATCTCGACGTTCGGCGTGATGAACGCGCTCGACTTCACGCTGAACAGCGTCACCATGCTGGCCCTGGTGCTCATGGTCGGCATCGTCATCGACGACGCGATCGTGGTGCTGGAGAACATCTTCCGCTGGGTGGAAGAGAAGAAGATGGACAGCTTCGCGGCGGCGCGGGCGGCCACCGCGGAGATCGCGCTGCCGGTGCTCGCGACGACGCTGAGCCTGGCCGTGATCTTCATCCCCGTCTCGTTCATGTCGAGCATCTCGGGGCGGTTCCTGTACCAGTTCGGCATCACGTCGGCCGTGGCCATCCTCGTGAGCCTCCTCGTGAGTTTCACGCTCACGCCGATGATGAGCGCGCGGCTGCTGCGCGGGGAGGTCGCCCGGCACCAGGACAGCCACGGCGCGAGCTCGCGACAGGGCTTCTACCGCCACATCGACGCCTTCTACACGAGGGCGCTCGGCTGGTCGATGCGCCATCGGGCGCTCGTGATGGGGATTGGCGTGGCGGTGGCGCTGTCGTCGATTCCGCTCTACGGTCTCGTGCGCCAGGAGTACGTGCCGAGTGACGTGGACGAAGCCGAGTTCGAGGTGAACGTCAACGCGCCCGAGGGCACGAGCGTCGCCGCGATGGACGAGGCGATGAAGCGCATCGAGGAGCAGGTGCGCGCGATCCCCGGCGTCCGCACGGTGCTCGCCACGGTGGGGGGCAGCTTCCTCGGCGGGGTCAACCAGGGGCGCATGTACGTGCGCATCGCGCCGCACGAGGAGCGCCTCTTCTCCATCTCGCGCCTCGCGATGGAGACGCTGAAGCTGCAGCCCTGGAAGGCGTTCGAGGGCAACTATTCCCAGCGCGACGTCATGGGACGCGTGCGGCAGGCGATGCGCGCCTATCCCGACCTGCGCGGCGGACCGCGCAACATGCAGTCGTTCAATTTCGGCGGCGGTCCGTTCGAGATCGACGTGTCCCTGCAGGGACCCGTCCTCGAGGAACTGGCCCGCTATACCGAGCAGCTGCGCGAGCGCGCCCCCGAGTTGGGGGTCGTCGATGCCGACACCACGCTCAAGCTCGATCGCCCGGAGCTCCGCGTGCAGATCGACCGCGACCGATCGGCCGACCTCGACGTGGACACGCAGGACGTCGCGACGGCGCTCCGGTTGCTCGTCGGCGGCGACGAGGAGGTCACCCGCTATCGCGACGTCGCCATCAACGACGACTACGACGTGCAACTGCGGCTGACCGAGGCCGACCGCCGCGACGTGGCGACGATCGGCCGCCTGCTGGTGCCGTCGCGCGACGGTCGCCTGATCCGGCTCGACAATCTCGTCAAGATCGAGCAGTCCACGAGTCCGTCGCGGGTGGACCGGCTGGATCGCCAGCGCGACGCCAGGCTCAGGGGCAACGTCGCGCAGGGGTACGCCCTGGCCGACCGGCTCGCGGCCATCCGCGCGGAGGCGGCGGAGATGAACCTGCCCGCCGGCTACGTGTTCACTGTCGGCGGGCGCGGCAAGGAGCTCGAGAAGACCTTCGTCGAGTTCCTGTGGGCGTTCTCGCTGTCGGTCATCTTCATGTACATGATCCTGGCCGCGCAGTTCGAGAGCATCATCCACCCGTTCACGATCCTGCTCTCGCTGCCGCTGTCGGTGCCGTTCGCGCTGCTCTCGCTGTGGGCCACCGGCAACACGCTGAACCTCTTCTCGGCGCTGGGCCTGCTCGTGCTCTTCGGCGTCGTGAAGAAGAACTCGATCCTCCAGATCGATCACATGAACAACCTCAGGGCCCACGGCATGCCGCGGCTCGAGGCCATCATGCAGGCCAATCGTGACAGGCTCCGGCCCATCCTCATGACGACGCTGGCCCTGGTCGGCGGGATGCTGCCGCTGGCGCTCGGCACCGGCCCCGGCGCCGAGGAGCGCCGCACGATTGCCGTGGTCGTGATCGGCGGCCAGACGCTCTCGCTGCTGCTCACGCTGCTGGTCACCCCGGTGGCCTACTCGGTGTTCGAGGACCTCGCGGCCACCGAAGGATGGAACCGCCTGCGCGCCCGGCTCAGCGCGATGAGGCCGACCCCACGGACGGCCGCGTAGGGAATTGCGGAATTGCAGGAATTTCAGAATGTCATCACCAACCGGAGCGCTCCGACGGTTGGCGGTGTTCCTGCAATTCTGAAACTCCCCAATTCTGAAATTCCGTGATCTGTGCCACGATCCCGCGCTGACCATGGCCCTTGCTCCCGCACGCGCGTCGTCTGCGCGCGACAGCCAGCGCGCGATCACCCTGTCGGTGGTGGTCGCGGCCCTCGGCTACTTCGTCGACATCTACGATCTCCTCCTCTTCAGCATCGTCCGCGTGCCGAGCCTCCGGTCGCTCGGCCTCTCGGGAGACGAGCTGCTGGTGGCCGGCGAGCGGCTGCTGAACATGCAGATGACGGGCATGCTCCTCGGCGGCCTGCTGTGGGGCGTGCTCGGCGACCGGCGCGGCCGCCTGAGCGTGCTGTTCGGGTCGATCTTCATGTACTCGGCGGCCAACATCGCCAACGCCTGGGTGCAGTCGGTCGAGGCGTACGCGTGGCTGCGGTTCATCGCGGGCATCGGCCTGGCCGGGGAACTGGGTGCGGGGATCACGCTGGTGAGCGAGATCATGCCCAAGGAGACCCGCGGCTACGGCACGACGATCGTCGCGGCCACGGGCATCCTCGGCGCCGTCGTGGCGGCGCTGGTCGGCGACGTGTTCGACTGGCGCATCTCCTACATCGTCGGCGGCGTGATGGGCTTTGCCCTGCTCGGGCTGCGCATCGGCGTCTACGAGTCGGGCATGTTCGAGAACGTGAAGCAGATCGGCAGCAGTCGCGGCAACGTGCTGCAGCTGTTCAACCGATGGGATCGCGCGCGGAAGTACGTCGCCGTGATCCTGATCGGCGTGCCGATCTGGTACGTCATCGGCATCCTCATCACGTTCTCGCCGGAGATCGGCCGCGCACTCGGCATGGCCGAGGCGCCCACGGCCGGGCGGGCCGTGATGTTCGCCTACCTGGGCCTGGCCGGTGGCGACTTCGCGAGCGGGTTCTTCAGCCAGTTCATCGGCAGTCGCCGGCGCGTGGTGCTGCTGTTCCAGCTCATGACGGCGCTGTTCGTGGGTGTGTATTTCTTCCTCGCGCCGTTCACGCTCGAGGCGTTCTACGCGCTGTGCGTCGCCCTGGGCTTCAGCGTGGGGTACTGGGCGGTCTTCGTCACGGTGGCGTCGGAGCAGTTCGGCACCAACATCCGCGCGACGGCCACCACGACGGTGCCCAACGTCGTGCGGGGATCGGTCGTGCTGCTCACCTCGTCGGTCGGATGGCTGCGGCCGCAGGTGGGCGTCGTCTACAGCGCCCTCATCGTCGGCGTCGTCTCGCTGGCGATTGCCATGGCCGCGCTCTGGTGGCTCGAGGAGACCTTCGGCAAGGACCTCGACTACGTCGAGGAGTAGGTAGGGCCGGCTGCAAAGGTAGGGTCGACGCAATGGTTAGGGCCGGCCGCAACGGTAGGGCCGGCTCTCCGAGCCGGCCGTCTTGGGGCACCCGCTTGACGATCACGGGCGTCCCAGAGAGAGGCATGACTTCGGACGCCCTCCCCGCACCTATCGATATATACCGCCCTCTCAAGCGATCCACCTTCGAGCTGACGACCGCGGCCTGGCTGCCCCAGCCGGTGGACGAGGTGTTCCCGTTCTTCGGCGACGCCCACAACCTCAACGTGCTCACGCCGCCGTGGCTGCACTTCGAGATCCTCACGCCGAAGCCGATCCCGATGCAGGCCGGCACGCTGATCGACTACCGCATCAAGCTGCGAGGCATCCCCATGCGGTGGCGCACGCGCATCAGCCTGTGGGAGCCGAACCGGCGGTTCGTGGACGAGCAGCTGCGCGGACCGTACCTCGAGTGGATCCACACGCACACGTTCGAGCCCATGGACGGGGGCACGTTCATGACCGACACCGTGCGGTATCGCGTTCCCGGCGGAGCGTTGATCAACGCGCTGCTGGTCGAACGCGACGTGTCGCGTATCTTTCGATACCGCCTCGAGGCGCTGCGGCGGCAGTTCGCCTGTACGCCGAGCCCCAAGGACATCGACGTCTCGTTCCGACGCCTAAGGTAGGGACGGCCGTCCCGGCCGTCCGCCCATCGCCCCCAGACGCCGCGTTTCGTCCCATCCGCTTTTCCGGATTCTTCGTCACACGATCCAACGACGCGAATGCGGATTCGTCCCGCAAGCGTCACCTGCAATCTCGGCCATCCGTCGATAAGTCCTTTCCGTCACGGACCGTTACGAAGGTGTGACGAACGGTCCCAGCACGGCATGGCTCTCGCTCCTCCTGCCGACGTGACTTTTTCGCGTCTTTACAAGGAGCACAGACCCATGACTCTCTGGAAGCGACTCACGCTCGCGCTCGTCGCGAGCCTGGCGTTCGCATCCCTCACGTCGGCGCAAGGCGTGCAGACCGGCACGCTGCAGGGCACGGCGGTCGACGCGCAGGGCGGCGTGCTGCCCGGTGTCGTCGTGACCGCCTCGTCGCCAGCGCTGCAGGGCTTGCGGACGGCCACCACCGATGAAAACGGCGTCTACCTGATGCGCGGCCTCCCGCCAGGCGCCTACACCGTCAAGTTCGAACTCTCGGGCTTCGGCACGATCGAGGAGCGCGCCACCGTCAACGTCGGCTCACCGACCCAGATCAACGCCACGCTCGGCGTGGCCGGCCAGACCGAGACGGTCACCGTCTCGGCCAACCCCATCGAGTCGTTCGTCACGAGCACGCAGGGCACGGCCAACTTCAAGTACATGGAAGTGCAGACCCTTCCGGTCGGCCGCACGCCCCAGGCGATCGCCACGCTCTCGCCCGGTCTCACGACCAACACGCCGAATGCCAACCAGATCACGATCAACGGCGCGTTCGCCTACGACAACGTGTTCCTCATCGACGGCGTGGACGTGAACGACAACCTCTTCGGCACGGCCAACAACCTGTTCATCGAGGACGCGATCGAGGAGACGCAGGTGCTCACGTCGGGCATCTCGGCCGAGTACGGCCGGTTCTCGGGCGGCGTGATCAACGTGGTGAGCAAGAGCGGTGGCGACCAGTTCTCGGGCACCTTCCGCAGCAACTTCACCAACGACGACTGGCAGGCGCTCTCGCCGTTCGAGAAGGAGCGGAACATCACGAAGTCCGACAAGGTCAACCAGAGCTACGAGGGGACGTTCGGCGGGCCCGTCCTGAAGTCTCGCCTCTGGTTCTTCACCGCGGGCCGCTTCGCCGAGACCTCGAACACGGCGCCGCTGCCGCAGTCGGGCGCTTCGTTCACCACCGACTCCACCAACAAGCGCGGCGAGATCAAGCTGACCGGCACGGTGGCCAACAGCCACACCATCAGTGGCAGCTACATGAACAACTCGCAGAACACGTTCCGCGTCCCGTTCAACTTCACGATCGACCCGACCATCCCCGAAGACGTGAACTTCCCGAACGACCGTTTCGTGGCCAGCTACCGCGGCGTGCTCTCGCCGCGCCTGTTCACGGAGTTCCGCTACTCGCAGAAGACCTTCGGCTTCCGCGGGTCGGGCGGCACCTCCACGGCGCTCAACGACTCGCCGATCATCGGCCTCTCGCAGTTGGTGCACTTCAACGGCAACTACTTCGACGCGACCGACCCCGAGAACCGCGACAACTACCAGGTGGCCGGCAGCCTGTCGTACGCCCTGACGACCTCGCGCTTCGGCTCGCACGACGTCAAGGGCGGCTTCGAGGTCTTCAACAGCAACCGGACGGGCGGCAACTCGCAGAGCGCCACCGGATACGTCATCTACGCCGACTACCTGACCGACGATGGGGGCGCGCCCGTGTACGACGCGCAGGGCCGCTTCATCCCCGTGTTCGGCCCCGGCATCGCGTTCAACGAGAACTGGCTCGCCACCCGCGGCGCCGAGGTGGACACCCGCACCACGTCGCTCTACATCCAGGACACGTGGCGCGCGACGGGCAACCTGTCGTTCGACATCGGCACGCGCTACGAGCGCGTGCGCGGTGAGGCCACCGGGGGGCTGCGGACGGTGGACACCGACACGTGGGTGCCCCGCCTGGCGGCCACCTACGACCTCAAGCAGAACGGTCGATACGTGGCGCAGGCCACCTATGCCTGGTACGCCGGCAAGTACAGCGAGAGCCAGTTTGCCAACAACACGCCGGTGGGCAACCCCGCGCTGATCGAGGGCGAGTACGTCGGGCCGGCAGGGCAGGGCCGCGACTTCGCGCCGGGCTTCGACCCGAACAACTACGTGCCCTACAACGGCACGTTCCCGACGGCCAACGTCTTCTTCGAGCCGGGGCTGTCGTCGCCGGTGACCAAGGAGTTCACCGCGTCGTTCGGGGCGGCCGTGGGGGCAGGGTTTGCCAAGATCAGCTTCGTGGACCGCGACGTGACCAACTTCGTCGAGGACTTCATCACGCTCGACGGCGGCGCCACCAGCGTGATTCGCGACGGGATCGACTACGGCACGTTCCAGAACGTGAACTACCGCAACAGCGACCTGCCCGAGCGCAAGTACCAGGCACTGGTGTTCCAGGGGCGGTACCCGGTGTTCTCGCGGCTCAACCTCTATGGCAACTACACGCTGCAGCTGAAGAACGACGGCAACTTCGAGGGCGAGGCGGCCAACGAGCCCGGCATCTCGTCCACGCTCGGCGACTACCCGGAGGTGTTCGGCGCCGCGCGCAACTTCCCGACGGGGCGGCTCAACGACTACCAGCAGCACCGTATCCGCGCCTGGGGCATCTACCAGCAGCCGCTGGGCTTCCTCGGCGACGTGGACGTGGCGCTGTTCTACAAGTACGACTCGCCGCTCAGCTACAGCCTGTCGGCGACCAACGTCAGCCTGACGTCCATCCAGCGCCAGCTCGGTGCGGCGTACGCCACGTTGCCGTCCACGCAGACGCTGTTCTTCGACGAGCGCGGCTCGGAGCTGTTCGACGCGGCGCACCTGTGGGACCTGGGGCTGAACTACAGCATCCCGGTCTTCAGGAGCCTGCGGCCGTACGTGAAGCTCGACGTGTTCAACGTGTTCAACAACGACAAGCTGATTCAGTGGAACACGGTGGTCACGGCCGACCCCAACAGCGCGCGCGATGCGCTGGGCCTGCCGACCGGGTACATCCGCGGCGCCAACTTCGGGAAGGGCACGTCCAACGTGCACTACCCGGCCGCCCGCCGGTTCCAGGTCGCCGTCGGCTTCAGGTTCTGAAGGTAGGGACGGTTGGCCCAACCGTCCGTCGTCGGTTGGCCCAACCGTCCGTCATCGTCGTCGCGACATTGCGGCGACAATGACGTGTGCGGTTGCGCCTCATCCTGACCCTCGCGTTCAGCCTCGCGCTGCTGGCCGGATCCCGGCCGGCGGCGCGACGACACGACGCGTTCGACGCCGAGCGCCTCCGGTCGGAAGCCGCGAGGCTTCCTCAGCTCCACACCCTGCGCGTCAGCCATCGCGGCACGCTGATCGGCCAGTACGACGACCGCCCGTCGCGGGCCACCAGGCCCGCCAACATCAAGTCCGCCTCGAAGGGCCTCATCGGCGCCCTTGTCGGCATCGCGCAGGCGCGTCAGCGGCTGCCCGGCCTCGACACCCCCATCGTCCGGTGGTTCCCGGAGCTGCGGGGCGACGGGGATCCCCGCAAGCGCGCCATCACCCTCGAGCACCTGCTCACGATGCAGAGCGGGCTCGAGTCCACGAGCGGCGACCAGTACGGTCGCTGGGTGCGGAGCCGCAACTGGGTATCGTTTGCCCTCTCGCGTCCCGTGGTCGAGCCGCCGGGCACGGGCATGCAGTACAGCACGGGGACGACGCACCTGCTGTCGGCCATCCTGACGAAGGCGACGGGGCAGTCCACGCACGCCTTTGCGCAGGCGGCCATGGCGCGACCCCTCGGGTTCACGCTCGCACCCTGGCCCCGCGATCCGCAGGGCATCTACTTCGGTGGCAACGAGATGCTGCTCACGCCCGCGCAGATGGTGGCGGTGGGCGAGCTGTGGCGCAACCGGGGGCGCGTGGGTTCCACGCAGGTGGTTCCGGCCTCGTGGGTCGATGCGTCGTGCACGCCGCGAACGTACTCGGTGTGGGACCCGACGCGCGGATATGGGTATGGCTGGTGGATTCAGGACGTCGGCGGTCAGCGCGCCTGCTTCGCCTGGGGCTTCGGCGGCCAGTACATCATGGTCTTCCCGGCCCTCGATCTCGTCGTCACCGCCACATCGTCTACGACGATCAGCGACGAACGCCACGGCCATCGCGCCGCGCTGTTCGGCCTGATTCGCAGAGAGATTCTGGACCCGCTGAAATCGCGCTGACGTCCGCGGTGAGGTGTGGGTTGGTAGGGACGGTTGGCCCAACCGTCCGTCACCGCCGCGAATGGTGTCGACCAAGGTAGGGACGGCCGTCCCGGCCGTCCGCCATCGATGCGGTGTGCTGACGGACGGCTC
>VFQN01002422.1_pt1 | contig 28775 bp, 47 predicted proteins | sample 3512371 | NCBI WGS metagenome assembly VFQN01 (sample SAMN10412370, study PRJNA504923) | tailings metagenome | isolation source: Replicate 2 from Balatoc abandoned mine | place: Philippines: Itogon, Benguet | collected 2017-08-28
AAACTGAAGGCCCGCTCGTCGTGGCCTATTCTTTGACGGAGCTGGTTGCTCCTTTCCGTACAGCGAGAGGGGTGGGAAACCCCGTGTCCTTGATTGCCGGGACCAGCTCTGTTTCCCGAGCGGGAATGGGCTGGGCTCTGGAAGGGGACCAAAACTGTAAACCCATACATACAGCGCCCACAAGCCCTGGCTTGCTTGCCGCTGCCACCGCGTACCCTGGAGACTGGACCCCTATACATGGTTTAGGTGTAGTTTATGTGCCTACGGGGTCCAACATATATTATATGCCTACGGGATCCAGCATACTTTACCGGTATGTGCCGGCGGGGTCCAACATAAGACGCTGTGTCCAGCCGTTCACGTAGCTCTGAGCAGATGGCTGTCCACGCCCGCACGTCATCCTGCGGCGTGCGTGGTCCGAAACAGTACGACACTCGTCCTGATGCTTACACACGCATTTGACATTTTTTCATTGACATTTTATGTTACATTCCAGGTGGTGTGGCCACACGATCCTTACTGGTCCCGACCACACCTATCAGGAATTATAATCATGTAGCGTTGCGTCGCTGCTGTACAGCAACAAGGAAACGTCCAACCTTAACAGGGCAGGAACGCAAAGGCAAGGCACGTCACCATGTGCTGCGACTCAAATGCGCACACGTTACACATGCCGCCAGCGCACCACCATCACCACCACGAAACAGTTCAGACCCCACCCACATGACCCAGAACATGCTGTTTCCGTGCCAGTCACGGTCGCCTTGCCTTACGCACACCATCGATGCTCCTACACCACCGCGGCCCATACGTCGCCGAAGAGCACAAGACGTTCAGCCAATACTTGATCTCAGCAGGTAGGTGCCCTAGTGCCGCTGGTGGCACCCTCCGCCCGAATTCCTCCCTGACCCCGTGCCCTGACCCCCTGCCCCGCTCACACCCCTTGAAGCTTCCGTTCACACCTCATCTTGCCCCGCTGTCATACATCGCTCATATCCCCCCGCTACGTCCCCAGTTGTACCCTGTCGTATCCTATCCCTGCTCTCTGACCCATCAAATCTTGTTCCTGCTGTGCACCGCCGCCACGCCCGACTGCACGGCTGCCACCACGTCTGTGCGCAGCGTGCTGAGCAGCTCCGCCCGAGCAGCCTCCAGGTCCTCAAGCAGCTGCGGGCGTGTGGGTTAGCGGAAAACACAGGTGTTGGTGAAAAGCGGCGGCTCAATCGGTACAGGTTTGCTAACCCTTTGTTCAAGGACAGCGGGTGTACAGGCGCTGAGGGGCAGACAAGTGAGGGAATGCGTCGGTGATAAAGAGTAATTATACCCCAGCCCCAGCCCGAAACGGTCCCCCCCAACTTCCACTCGAGGCTGCCCACCGGCTGCCAGTGTCAGCCGTGGTTGCTAGTGCCGTACCGTGCCCACCCACCTGCGTACCGGTATCACCATTCCCACGCCACGACCACGGACCCCAACCTTTCTCTCCCCCAGCCCCCAGCCCACATCCCCTTTACAGTCGTCCACTCCTGTTCCTCCCCCGCGCTGCGGCTACCCCCGCCCCTTGACCCTCCCCCCGGCCCCCGCCCTCCCCTCACCCCGTCCCTCAGCGCCACTGGCACCTCCCCAGCACCATATAGCAGTACCCCTATCGTTACTCAACGTGTAACACTCTGCCTCCGCCCCGCCCATCGCCAAACCAGGACCTGCGCCACGCCCCGTGCGCTCACCCCGTCCCTCAGCGCCTCGATGTCCCCCAGCGCCGCCGCGTGCTGCCCCTGCGCCAGCTCCATCGCCCCCGCGCTGGACTCCAGCATGCGGCTGACGGCGCTGTGGTGCTCCTGGGCCAGCTCGTTCACGCCGTTGACGCCAGCCTGGGGTGTGGGTTAACACCAGGGTGTGGGCAAAGGTGGGGTGGCGGGGCTCCTGGGCCAGCTTGACGCCGTTGACGCCAGCCTGGCGACCGGGGTTGTGGGTTAACTTAGGCGTGCGGGTGGTGATCTGGGTCGGTGTGTTAGATGCTGCATGCCGTACGCAAGGGCTCGGCTATCCCGCTCATTCCACTACCCCGCACATGCCATTACGGTGACACTTGATGGGGAATGGAGGATGGGTGGTTACTTGTAGACGGTGTGGGTACGTTCACGTTACGTTCCTCGTGCCCTGACCACAGTGCCCTGACCACAGTGCGTGTTTAAGCAAAGGCACGTGTGCCTTTGCTTAAACACGCCGTCCGTCCATCATCTCCACAGCCTAATGCGAAGGGCCGGACCCACCTCTATCGCCTTGGCGCACTGCTGCCCAAATGCTGCAGACGCCTTCTCCTGCAGCGCCTGGACCTGCGGGTGCAAGGGTGGGCGCGGATGGAGGGGCGGCAGCGCTTAGCCTAGGAGGCCTAAACGCAAGCAACAGATATACATCTACTGCTCACCGATATTATACCGGTGTGGGTTGTGAGCACAAGCCCCGCGAGCGAAGGAGATGAGACAGCGCAGCGGATGTAAGCAGCCACAGCCACATGCGTCGTGGGCGCACGCAGGACGGCCCAGGTTTGCACGCGTGACCTCAGCAACAGGCCACCCACAAGTGGCTCCAGGCACTATCCTGGCCGTCAACCTGCTGCTCCAACTATTACCCACCCCGAGCGTCACACAGCTACCACCCAGCTGCTACCGGTACCGCCGCCTCGCACCCTGGCCGCATTCCGGTCCTGCACCACTACGTACCCACCCTGGCCGCCACCCAGCTGCGCAGGCCCTCCACAGTGGGCACGCCGTCGCGGTCCGTGGGCACGGGAGCAGCGCCGCCGCCCATGGGCCTGCGGGACAGGGGTGTGGAGCAGTGTTGCGGTGCCGTACGGGTAGTTCTGCAGCAAGCAACAACAGCCCCGGGGTAGCACCGCACGCACAGGCCGCAGGTCAGGACGGGCCATGGCACGGGGGGAACAGGCCGGTATACTGGTAAGCGTGCACAGGGTTAATGGAGACCTCCAAACAGCCGGGAAAGGACGGCAGTCCAGTAGACCCTCTGGAGCCCTCGGCACAACTCCTTGCCGAGCGCGATTCCGCAAGCACATAGGCCAGAAAGTCGCATCCCGACATTTGGGTGACCACGTCGGCTTTTTAGAAGCCCTGCCAAATGCCTGAGCGACCCATGGGACCTCGCGTCACAGCCGAGCGACTGCGAGCACCTCGTTCTCCCTCCCCAATCTATCTATCAGACAAGGCATTCCAGTTCAACTTACTTTGATTGCTTCCGCGAGCCTCCTCCGCCCAGCCCCGCCTCGCCCCTGCCGCGCTTTGTCCCAACCGCGGGCGCGACAGGCACCTCGCGAGCAGCCTCGGCCTCAGCCGCAGCCTGCTCAGCAGCTGCAGCCGCTGCAGCCGAGCCGCCTGCTCCCGTTCCTGCGCCCGCGTTCGCGCCCTGCCCTGCTCCTCCGCCCGCTGCCTGCTGCGCGCGCCTTGCCGCTGTCTGACCTCCCGCTATATTCCCCGCAATTGCAGCTGCGTTTGCGTTTGTAGTAACGCGTTTTAATGGTAGCAGGCCCTGCTGGCCGCCCGCGGCTCCGCCCGCGGGCGCTTTTCCCGCCTTCGCGTTTGCGTTGCCCCCTGCGCCCGGCCCGAGGGCTGATAAGCCAGCGCCCTGCAGCAGGTGGTCTCGGACGGCGTCTGTGTCCGAACCGCCGACCTTCTTTTGGCGAGCAGCGCCCACCATGCTGCTAGAAAGAAAGCTTGGGAGCGAGAGCTGAAAAGAAAGCACCAAACAGCACGGCCCGCAGCGTATTTGATGCTTACGTATGCGTTGTTATATGTCTTGTTGGCAAACGTTGAGAAGAGGCGCTTCTGCACGTTTGCACGTCGTTCGGCATGGCGGCAAAAGGCGATGTGGGTCAAGGTTCTCAAGATCTCAGCGACAGACGTCCCATCTCCAGCATGCAACCGCCCAAATCCGCTTCATGCGCCCGACCCCACGCACTCCATAAAGGAAAGAGGAACTCACCCCGCACAGTGCATCAACAGACACCTGTCAATGCGGCCCAGCAATTCCAGTGGACAGACACGTGCCCACCCCACCTGCCCTCACACGCCACGTCCACACCGCGCACACACACAATACCGCCCACCCCACCCCACTCATGCACCACCCGCCCCCACCGCATCCAGCACCTGCGCACCCGCACTCTGGTGCATACTCAGGCTATTCCGCATGCTTCCCAGCCCACCCTGCCCCTGCTGCCCCTGCCCCTGCCCCTGTCCCTGCTGCCCCTGTCCCTGTCCCTGTCCCTGCTGCCCTTGTTGCCCTTGTTGGCCCTGCATGCTGGCCACGATCTCGGGGCGTGTGCGGTACTTCTTGCGGTACAGCCACTCCGCCGTCCAGCCGGCGCCGTCGGGGCGGGAGATGCGGGCGGGGTTTGACACGGGGTTCTCGTCCAGGGACAGCACCTGAGGTGCAAGACCGGGCGCGGGGAACGTGGGCGTGGGAGAAAGTTACGGCAATGGAGCTGGGGTGCAAAAGGCTGTGGGGGCCCTGGACATTACGATGCGCGTGTGTGTGCGTGTGTCGGTGGCAGGAACGCGCGACAGCCTACGATACGCTGTGCATGAGTACGCGTTGGTGCAGCCGTGCGGGGCGCGGGGTGCGGGGGGGTCGTCGCGTGGCAGGCGGACGGCCTTAAACGGTGTTGCGGGCTGGTGCAGACTCCACAAGCTCTTACTACCGTACTGCACGCCCACGGCTACCACCTGCGCGCACCTGCAGCTGCGTCAGTGTTTTGACGTCCGGCGGCACCGCCTCCAGCTTGTTGGCGTGCAGGCACATCACCTCCAGGGAGGGCGCCAGGCGGCGGCACAGCCAGGGGGGCAGCCGCCGCACGCAGTTGCGGCTCAGGTCCAGCACCTGCAGGGCACCGTGCGTGCCGTACGAGCATGTCATACCATGGCGCAGTGTGTAGGGGACAGCAAACTACAGCAAGAGAGGAGGTACTGAGTGCTGAGCGCCAAGTGGCCGCTCAGGTCTAGCACCTGCCGGGCGCCGTGCCATACCGGTATACGTGTACAGTGCACTGGAGTGTGGAGTGGGAGTCAGAGGAAGTGGTACGCCATGCGTACAAGAGGAGCAAAGCTGCATGAGTCCTAGGTCCACTGCCTGAGACCGCCCTGCACCTCGGCAAGGTGCACCCGCACCGCCACCATGCAACCGACATCGCCGAGACTCTGGGCCCCTTACGTTGCTATGTACATTTATCTCACCACTCTGTCGCCCCCTCCGCCCCCTACCCTCGCGTTTTACGCGTACCCCTATCACGCAACACCAGCTTCCGCGCCCCGCACCTGCAGCCCCGCCGGCAGCCAGTCCGGCACCCTGGCCAGGCCGTTGGACGCCAGCGACAGCTCCCGCAGCGCGGGCAGCTGCTGCGGCGGCCCCGGGTCCACCGACCCACGGGACACCCGGCTGCGGCTGGCGCTGGGGGACATCCCCTGTCCCGCTGTCCACGTGGACACCGACGCTGACGCAGACGCGCTGGCGGAGGCGCTGCCTGGCAGCCCCAGCGCCAAGGACACGGCGGACACCTCCGGTCCCAGGGAGCTGCCGTTGGCGGTTGGTTCTCCGACCCCAACCGCCGCTTGCTCCCTGACCCGCTCCCTTCTCGTAGGGCTGACACTGAGAGACCTGCTGGCCCGTCCTCCTAACCCACCCGGCGGCTCCAACGCCTCCTCGTCCTCCTGCCCCTCCCCTGCACCAGCTTCCGACCCCGGCCCCGCCGCCACCTGCGGGCAGTCTGCCAGGTGGTTGAACTCCAACTGCAGTACGGCAAGGCGGGCCATGGCGGGCAGGAAGGCGGGCGGCAGGGCGGCCAGCGCGTTGTATCCGGCGCGCAGCTCGGTGAGGGAGGCGGCCAGGCGGGTGAGGGAGGCGGGCAGGGAGGTGAGCTGGTTGTGGGACACGTCCAGGACCTGGGGGAATGAAGGACGGCGGTGGGACGGGAGGGAGCTTGGAAACGGGGTGGCCCCAGGCGGAAGCAGTTGAGTGCCAGTGGTAGCAGGTGTGGTAAATGCAGTGCATGGCGTCGCGAGCAGGCCTCTGCGCTTCAAGTAGACGGAAGCCCCACACGTACGCACCTGCAGCTGGACACGGTGGTGAGTGATCACTTCATACGTGTCTGCTGGTAAGGGATTTTCTATATATCCCACTCTGGCATCGCATCACCCAACGCACCTGCAGCTGCCGCAGCTGGCCCAGGCCCTCGGGCAGCGCGCCCCACTCCACGTCCTGCCGCTGCGGCTCCCCCTCCGGCTGCTCCTGCTGGTGGCTTGACTGCTGCTGCTGGTAGTACCGGCTGTGCTGCTGCTGCTGCTGCTGCTGCTCCTCGTGCGGTGGCGGCGCCCCCAGGCAGTTGTGCGACAGGTGCAGGTGCTGCAGGGTGGTCGCCTCCCACAGCCCGGGCGGCAGGGAGGCCAGGCGGTTGTGGCAGGCGGACAGGGAGCGCAGACGGGTCATGCGGCACAGGCTTGGGGGCAGCCGGGTAAGGCGGTTGCTGCGGATGGGAGACGTGTGGGGTGGGGTGGGCAGGTGAGCGAGGGTCAGAGAGTGTGGGGTAAGGCCGGGCGGAGAGGTGGGGGGTGAGCGATCACGAGCAATCTCGGGGCGGCGACGGATGGTGAATCGGGTTTGTTCATGGATGACTGATTTCCATAGTTGGTACCGGTATCAAGGCTCCTATCTTCCTGGGAAAAAACTCGTATTTTCCGTTTAGAGGAACTTTGACCGCCTTTACCACGCCCTATTTTAAATCACCTGATGTGTAAGTGTGTGCAATGTGCTGCTCTCATTGTGCTGCATCTACTGGTGCATCTCCCGTCCCCCAACGCCCTCCCCATCGTAAGATGAGCCCAGCCACCTAGGGATGTTTTTCGAAAAAATGAAATAAGATAGGAGCCTTGACCGGTATGCGATGTGGGTCAAGCACCTGAGCGCCGCATGTGCTCTGGGTGTTGATATGGGCCCCCACACCTGCACAGGTTGAGCTCTGAGAGGCCGGGCAGCAGCGCCCCGAAGTCGGGCGGCAGCTCGTCCAGGTCGGCGCACACCAGCGTCACCACCTGGGGGGTGGAAGGATTACGTGAGCAGCGCGGCGAGGGACATTCCTAAGGCGCCGGGCAGGGGGATAGGTGTGCAAGGCAGGGAAGCCGCGTGTGCATGTGAGCGCCACAGTATCTCCGCTTCCAGCAGTTAAAAATATCCACCATACAGTAGAGCTGCATGGCGCACAGCTGCAGCATCGGGCAGTGACACAGCCTACCAGTATGTCATCCCTCACGGCCCTTGCATCCCCCCACCTGGCCCCTTTACCTGCAGGTTGTCGGACAGCCCCGTGAGCTGCTCCGGCGCCAGCCCCACCAGGTGGTTGAACGACAGCCCCAACGACTCCAACGACATCAACCGCTGCAACGGCGGCACGCGGCTGAGCCCTGCCGTACTGAACGACACGTTGACAAGCCCCAGCGGCAGGCTGGCGGCGTACTGCTCCGCCGCGCGCTGGCTGCCCAGGTCCTGCCAGCTGCCGCCGGCCCTACCTCGGGTCTGTGGCCGGGGCTGAGGCTCGTCGGCGGCATGCGATGCGTGGCGTGCGCTTCCGCCGCCGCGGCGACGGGATGGGGAGACGTCGGGTGAGGTAGCGGCAGCGGCGGCGTCATGGGTCTCCCATGGCGGCGGCGGCGTGCCGTCGGCGCCGCCGCCGGGTGACGGCGCCCACTGCCCGAGCGCGCCGGCTGCGACGGTAGCGGCCTGCGGCGGTCCGCGGTACATCGCTGGGGAGTGCGGCGACGTGGGCCCTGCGTCGTGGTCGTGGTAGACGCCGCCGCCGTTGGAGCCGCCTTCCACGCGGCTGCCGCTAAGGCTGCGGCCCTGACGCAGCTCGCCGCCGGCCCCATGGCTGCCGGGGCGGGCCGCCGGCACGACGGAGACCCTGGCGGCGCCGCCGGCGGCCCCTTCCCCCGCGCTGTGGCGTCGTACGGCACGGGGCGGCGAATGCACGGCTACGTACCCAAAGTTGCTGGCGACCAACTTGGGGTTGGAGCCGCCGCTGCCGCCGCCGCCGCCGCCGCCGGGCGCCGTCAGCGGCGACAGCCGTGCGCCGCCGCCGCTGCTGACGCCGCCGTTGGCGCTTCCGCTCAGTGCGTCCGCGAAGCTCCTGCTCCCGAGGCTGCCGGCCAGTCCTGCCACCGCAGCTGAGCTGTCCACCGAGGCGAACGGGAGGAACGGCGCACCGCCGGGGCCGCGTGGCAGGGCGTGGCGGTGGCTGACGGGGGACAGGGCCCGGCGGGCGGGCACCCCCGGCGCCCTCCCCTGCCTCCCAGCAGGACCGCTGCCCTCCCGCCGATGCCGTGTGCCTGCGCAGTGCTCCTGCTCCTGCTGCAGCGTGTGCGCGTGTGTGTACCCGTGCGCATGCAGGGGAGTCCCCTCGGGGCCCACGGAGCCGTAAGAGTGCCTGGGGTCAGAAGCGGGGCTGGCGGAGCGATCCAGGGGTGGGAGCTCAATGGCGAGGGGGTGGGAGTGGTGGCCGGCGGCCTGGTAGGGGACATCCTCTGCGGGGGGCGCAAAGCGGCTGCGGCCAGGGCTGGTGTTGGGGTTCGTGTGTTGGTGGGGGTTGTGGACCGTGCGTGGCTCAGTAGGGCCGCAGCCTAGACCACGAGGAGGTGCCCGGGCGGCGGCGTACATTGGCCGTTGTTGCTGCTGCTGCTGTTGCTGTAATTGTTGTTGCTGCCGCAGCGCCGCCACCTCCTGCCGCAGCTTGTTGCGGTAATCTACGGTGGTGGCGGCGGCGGCGCGCTCCCGCCGTACGGCGGCAGGGGCGGACCGCCCGCCGCCGCCGCCGGCTGTGCGCCCGGGTGAGCCGCCATAGCTGTGGAGCAAGGGTTCAAGGGTGTAGGCCGAAATGCAAGTCATTAAAGCACAACTCAATAGGTTGGGAAAGTGATAGCTGCCTGTGCCTGTGGCACCATCTCAGGAACAAGGGAGAGGAGCGGAGTTGCAACATAATCCGCACCAGCGCTTTTGAATTGACGGCGTGCAACAATCCCACAGCAGTCCATGGCCGCGGCCCCTACCGGTACCCTGCTTCGATGCGCGTGCAGCGTGCACGTTATGGAAACACTGACAGAGAGAGAGCAGCCTGCCCCACCTACCTACCATTCAGGAACGGCGGTGCCACCGGTGAGACCCAAACCACACCCACCGCACACGGCCACACCCACCTGTCATTGCCGCCTGTGTGCCCAAGGGACGTCTCCCGTATCGTTGAGCCCACCCCCGCGGCACTCCCATCGCCCGGCCCCCAGGTCCCTGCGCCCTGCCCGACCAGACGGCCACGGCCGAGTCCCGAAGGGCCGTGGGTGGGGGAGCCTGGCGGTCGCAGGGACTGCGGGACCAAGCAGGGAGGGAGGGTAAGGGACGGCACACAAGGGGTTTCACAACTCACGAGGCACCGGGACACACACTTGGCAGGAGCGCCGCGAAGGCGCACTGTTCATGTCAGAATCATCAAGTCCATGCGACACCGCAGACGGACCGGTAACACACCTGCTTGAGCTGCTGCTGCCGCATGCTGAACATGGCAGGGGAGTCCAGCGGCCCGGGGCTGGCGGGGCCGGGGGGTCCGCCCTCGTGACCCGCCCCCGGGGCCCCCGCCAGCAGCAGCGCGGCGGGGCGCAGCGCCTCTGTGCTGTTGCGCAGGATGGCAGCCTATAGGGGGGGAGAAAGGTGGAATGGTGAGATGGATTTGATGCGCACTGCTGAGCACCTCCGTAGGGTACCGTAACCCTACCATGCAGGTAGGTTGCTGGGACGGTGAGTTGGCGGTTTTACAACACATACTTGTCAGGCGGACATGCCACAAGCCAGAGGCCCGTGCGCCCCATGCATCGTTGGCTCGGTTGACGCATGGGGAGGAGCTGAGGTGGAAGACAACAACACTACGGCACCGTATTCCTTTTGGCGGTTGGTTGGCTAAGGAGGCACACTAAGGCACCATGTACAGTAGAGGCTGGGAGGTGATGGTACACTAGTACAAGAGTTGACACTACCTTGAGTGCTGCTGCGCGCTCGTACATCAAATGTGCTACTCACATTATACGACTCCGTTGCTTCGCCTTTCCTGATAGGTGTGGTCGGGACCAGTAAGGATCGTGTGGCCGCACCACCTGGATTATAACATAAAATGCCAGAAAAATGCAACACCCCCAGGCACATCGGACATTTGTGTGCTATGCCCCGCATGCCGCGGCACGGCGTGCTACAAGGCGCCTGCCCCGCCGGCCCACTGCCTCCGCTGTTCCCGCTCACGGGAAACCTTTGCATTCAAGCGGTGTGCAACGATGTGCGTCCCACGCCGTGGCGTGTTGCAGCAGGGTACGAGCCCCGCCCCGCGACCGCAGCCCCCGCTCAACTTACGTGTGCGGTGATGGGGTTGGGTGTGGGTTGCGTGTCCTCCCCGGGTATGGACACGGAGGCGGCCAGAGCCTCCGGGTCTTCAAGCTGCAGGGGCGGAGTGGGGTGGAACAAGGCAGTTGGTTCTCAAGGGGCGGACTAGAGGGAAAGACACATCCCATTAGGTGGACACCGGTACGTGGCGCAAGCTGCGACGATGGTGTTATGGGAGACAGTTGCCGCGTTGGTCAGCCCTTGTTGCAAGGGGCGTGTGGGTAAACCAGGTAGCAATTAGAAGCGGAGGGGGATAGTCATAATCCGATGCTGAGACTGAGTGCTAGATGCAAACTGATGGTGTATGGTGCGGAGGGGCTGTGTTGAGTAATGAGATGACAGTCACGCTACTAATTTGAGTAAGGAGATGGCAGTCACGCTACTAATTTGACACGCTGACCTTTAGCGGGGGAGGCAGGTGCGGCGGCAGCCGGCGAGGCAGCTGGGCGCCGCGTGGCGACTGGGCGCCTGCGGTTGGGACCGAGGTGGACACGGCGGTACAGCTGCGTTCGGCCACAGCAGCGTCTCTGACACAGAGCTGGTCTTCACACATGCGGCTTGCACACTGGGTTTGCCCCGCGCCTCACCTGATGGGGACTGCAGCGCCGCCAGGTGGTGGTTGTGGTGGTTACTGACGGGGAAGGGGGGCTGGGGCGGACGGCCGGGGAGCACCTCGCTGTCCTCTGGCACAAGACCCTGGGCCGCACCACTGCCACCACCAATACCTGCTGCAGCAACGCGCGGCGATGCGCTGTCCCCGCCACCGATGCCTCCCCGCCGCTTGAAGTAGGGCTTGGTGCCTGTGGGCGTGAAGGGTGGGCCATGATGGGCCAGGGTGGGCGCCGTGGTTGGAACGAGGCACAGCGTCAGGGGCATCCCTCCCGTCACCCCTGCACCTCCATCCCAGGGCTCCGAAGAACCGCCCAACAACACCCCGCCTAGCTGTCGTCATCTTCCCCGCTGTGCCTCTCCTCCCTTATGTCATCCCCCGCCCCCCACTAGTAATTTGTCCCCTCCCCCCTCACCCGGCGACACAGGCTCGTCGTCCTCCTCCTCTGCCAGCGCCATACGCACCGCCCGCGCCTCCCTCCTCCTCGCCGCCTCTGCATCCCCGGCCTTCTCCCCCTCCCCCTCCCCGTCTCCCTCCTGCCCCGCTCCCTCCCCTTCCCCTTCCCCTTCCTCTCCACCCTTCTCTTCCCCGGCCTCCACCGCCGCCCCCGCCGCTACCGCCCTCCGGCCGTGCCCCCTGCCCTCCAGCACCGTCCCGCAGCCGCCGAAGTGCAGCTGGTGCGTGCGGCCCAGCGCCTGGGCCACGCTGTCCGCCAGGAGGATGCGGCCCTGCCAGTGCCGCTGCTGGCACGCCTGGGGTTTGCGTACGTGTGTGTGGGAGGGGTCCGTCCAAACAAGCAGAAACCATTAGCGCTTTGAGCGGATTGCTGATTGGCACCACCCCTGCCTGCCCTTGCATGAGCCACGCAACCACAAGGTCACATTAAGGGACCCTGTATCTCCTTTTGCCGTACGGCCAGCATGCAACAGCCTGCACCGCCTCGGCCATCCACTCACCATCCTGCACAGGTGCTGCGCCGCCGCGTGCGCCTGCCCGCCCACCGCCGCCAGGAAGTGTCCTCCGTCGTACGTGTTGAACAGACCGCCGATGGCCACGCCGGCCGACATGGACAGGTGGGGCACCTCGGATTGCGACAGCGCGCGCCTGCGGGAGGGAGGGCGGAACGCGTAAAACGCGAGGGAGGGGGGGGAGGAGGTGTGGATCAGGAGTTCAGGGGAGCGGGGTCTGTGGTAACACACTAAAGAGCCCATGGCGCACCTACAACCAGTCAATGTCCTCTGCCATGTCCAGCATGGCGTCCACCCCCACCCCCACCACCACCGCTGCCAGGCCAAACCCCTGCCCTATACCTTATTATACAATGTTAACACGCCCACCTGAACTCCGCCGCCATATCCAGCAGCGCGTCCGCCACCACCCGCACCACGGGCCGTCGCCTGCCCCCCGGGTCCAGGGGCGCGACCAGGAAGTACTCGTGCGCCCGCCAGCGCACCAGCTGCAGCCCCAGCCGGTGGGCCATGTCGCCCCACTGCACAACCACGTCGTCAAGGACCTGCATGGAGGGAAGGGGTGGGTGCTGAGAGTACACTAGCCAGCGGGCTTATTGTTACACACTCGTGTGCTCAGCCACGTCCATGAGCCAACTCGCTCCGCTACACCCATGCGTTAGCAAGCACGTCGGTGATGGACTAGGCTGTGTTGTGCCAATTGTGGACAGCCGTGCATTGGGCCGCGTGCATCACAATTCTGGACATGCGCGGCGTGATATTGGTGTGTATTCCCACTGATACAGCTGCCCCACTGCACCCCGGCAGGGTGCACCTGTGGCCACCAGAGTGCATACCACACTCACGCAAGGCCCATGTGTCTTAGCCACTGGCACGGACCCTCCTTGCCTCCCTAACCCACCTGCGCCAGTGGGTCCAGTTTCACGTCCAGCTGGCCGGGCAGGAGCTCAACCTGCGGCATAAGACATGGAGGGTGGAGCACGGGGGAAGCGGCGTTGCGCACCGCCTTGCAGCTACGCAGCTGTGTGATACGACTGCTGTAACCCACTCCATCCACTGTGGGCAATACATTGTCGGCAAACGACCTACGCCCAGGTATGAGGCACACAGGTCACTACCCGTAAGTAGTTTGGGAGTGCCTCATGCACCGTGCCTGCTTCACTTGGCCAGCGCCGCCTTCCCCCGGCGTCACCTGTGCTCTGCCCGCAGCTACGCAGGCTACCGTACAATACGGTCCGTCCGTACATCCCAGCCCACCTTTATAACCGCCATAACCGCCGCCTCCAGCATGTCCGTGTACACCCGGCCCCGGGACGCGCCGCCGCCCTTGCCGCCCTTTCCGCCCGCCTCTGGCCCTCCCTGCCCGGCCCCTGCCCTTGCCCCTCCCCCCGGCGCCAGTACCCCCGTCAGGTCCAGCGGGCGGGGCGGCTCAGGGTTGCCGCCGCGGCGCCAGTTGGGAGAGGCGCGCATGGCCTCGTCCGCCTTGACACGCTGCGTGTGTATTGACACGGGCAGGGGATGCATGGTAGAATGTGACATGGACACGCGTTGATACATTACTGCACTCAACGCTACCACGGACGGGCGCTATACGGCGTTGTGAGGCTCGCCGAATTCGCAACCGGGCTCTCCCGATGTCCCCTCCCCGAAAACCCTAAAGCCCCTGCCTGCCCCACCTGCATGAAGTCGGCCATGGACCCGAGCTCCGTAGCCTTGCCCAACGCTTCCTGGATACGCCACGCGGTCATGCCCCCGCATGCCGCAGCAGCAGCTGCAGCAGCAGCAGCCTCGGCAGCAGCAGCCGCCGCCGCCGCCACGCGCGCCGCCTTCGTGTCTCGCGCCTGCTCCTCCGTCAGCGCGGGGGCCACCGCCAGCCCCTTGGATGTCAGCCGGGACACGTAGAGCTGGTCGGCGGTGACGTCCAGCTCGTTGGGTCGCTAGGGGGTGTGGGTTAACGTGTGCGTGTGGGTTAACATGTGTGGGAGGGCAGGAGGTGCTTGGGTCGGCTGGGAAACGTACAGCTGGTCGGCCGTGGTGTTGAACCTGTTTGGCCGCTGGGGTTACGCGCGCGTGGGATTCTAGGTGGTTTGGACCGGCAGCACAACCGACCCTTGGTGATGGTACAAAGCGGCCCTCGGGCACGCAGGTAAGGAGCAGCGCACGGGTCGGGACTGCCTGTGCTGAGGCCAAGGCTGGTACACTGTAGTAACTAGTTGCGCTCCGCATGTCAAGCAGAACACATTTGACTGCTACCTGGGAGCTAGCGGACAACCCCAGACACTTGCGGACGCACTAGGGCGGACCCCATACGCTACCTCCCGCCCTTACCGTGCTGGGTTTAATCCACTTGGGCGGCTGCGGCAGGGGGCCCTGCTTGAGGGTGTCAGGCACCACGTCGTAGGCCTGGTGCAGGATGGCCTGGGGCAGCCAGCGAGCAAGGGCATCAGGATCAAGCACAGCATCAGGCAACAGTGTACCGTGTACGTCAAGGATGGAGGGCAGCTGGCACCACGTCGTAGGCCTGGTGCAGCACGGCCTGGGGGAGCAGGACGGGGGCAGGGTTCAGGTATCAAGGACAGTGCAGCTGGGGTCAGGAGATAATGTACACAGGGAGAACTACATGAATCTCATGCGGAACTGCCTCAGATGGCACCTTACAGGTGCGCCCTAACCTCGCCTTCGCCCACATCCCTCCACCCCTGCCCCCCACCCACCCCTCTTTCACCCCTAAACCTGACGGCAGGCCCGGTACTACCTGTTTGCTCTACGTTCAAGCTATCGCAGCAACTGCGGCCCCCCTCCCCTCCCGGTACGCCTCCATGACGCGCTGCGCCTTGACGGCTACGGTGCCTACTAGGAGACCGCACTACTAGGAGACCGCCCTACTCACGCCTGCTTCCCTTTACCCCATCCACCCCTCCCTCACCCACGCACCTCCCTGTACGCCTCCATGACGTCCCCCGCCTCCCCCGCCCTCCGCAGCACCTCCCCCACCACCCCCGTGGCGCTGTGCTGCACGCGCAGCCGCGCGAACAGCCGCAGCGTCAGCGGGTCGCAGCACTGCGTGAAGCGCTGCGGGCTGATGGCCAGCGCCACCACGCGGGAGGAGGCGACCACGCCCACGGCAAGGCGCTTCTCCTGTACACATGGTACGGCAGGGGAGCAGGGGCTTGCAAGCGTTTAGCCCGTTGCCCAAGCGCGCGCCGCGATACAGCTATACTGTGCACATGCGATAGGGACGCTACATCGCGTACACGTTTCCCTGGATAGGATGCCGCACTGCTTGGATGCGGACACGTGTGCCTCAGCCGACGCCAAACCCTGTGACACTGTAGGGGCTTACACCCCAACCCTCACCCACCCTCAGCGAGTCGTCGCCGAGCACCACCCCCGGCCCCCGCCGCGCCAGCACCACCCTCCGCGTGGCCCCGAACATGGCCCGCACCGCTGCCCCCGGGATCAGCCCGCTGGAGCGGTTGCTGCCGCCGCCGCCAACGCCGCCGCCGCCGGGGCTGCCTCCCGTCGCCGCCAACGCCGTCATGCCAGCGGCGGCGCCGCCGTCGCCCGGACTGCCGCCGGCCACGCTGCGCCTGTGTTGCGGCATATGGATGCAGGACCAGAAGCAGGTAGTGTGTGTGGCGCGCTGTTGCGGTGTGGGCTAGAAGCCCGGGGGCACACGGACGGCGCAGTAGAGCTCCGGACGCAGCGACAGACCCCTTGGAAATGCAGTGCGGGGGACACTCGTTGAGTGCAGGGGGTTACAGACTGCGCCAACAGCCACTAGGCGACAAGGGACGCAGCACGGTAGCCAACATATACATACCACACAAAACATGTGCACGGATGCGTAGCTTCAGTTATATTCCACCCTGGGGTCACACACCACCCACCTGGAGACGCTCCCCGCAACATCCCCCGCCGCCAACCCTGCCTGGCTGCCTCGAGGCTGGAACGCAAAGCTGGACCTCCGACTGGCCCCGACAGCGCCAGCGCCCTCCCCCCCGCCGCCGCTGCCGTCCCCGCCGCCGCCGGCCGCCGCCGTACCGCCGCCCGTGTCTGCCACGTGTCGTGCCAGGGCTGCTGCCTGGTGCGGTGGCACGCGGGCCCCTGTGAGTGTGGCCAGGGCGGCTGCCAGGACGTCCGGGTCGGACGAGTCGGGCAGGTCCAGCACCACCTCCACCTGGTATGTTGTGTAGGGAGGTAACTTCAGTCGAGGGCAAGTGACAGGACAACAGCAAATTTTCGACCTGGGGGTGTTTCGGAGTTGGTGGCATAGGAGTGTGGGTTACGGCGTACCGTACCATTCCAGGTAAGGCGCAACTGCGTGCAATTCTCTTGGCCAGGCTGGGTTGACCCAAGCTCGGTGTGCATACGAGGGGCCATGCGCTGACGAGCGCATTTCGCGGGACGCGGTACACACCTGGCCGGCGATGAGGAAGTAGATGACGCCGTTCTCGCGGCCCTGGGGGTCAAAGCGCGGATAAAGAGTGAGGACGCGGCGGAGGCCGCGGCATGTTGCAGCCTTCGTAGCCTTCGTGCGGGGTGTGCCGTTCAGAGCAGCAGGACCAGGCGCAGCCAGGTTAAATCCCTGCGCACGCCCTGTCCCCTGTGCACCTCCCATGCCCACCTGGTGCAGCACAGTCTGCCCCTCCGCAAAGGCCACCTCGTTGGCGTGCCTTGCCAGGCGGTACAGCTCCTTGAGCGGCGTGTGGCGAAGGAAGGGAAGCCGGCAGCAGCTGTCCACCGCGCGCCGCACGCTGATCTCAGACTGTAGAGTGGGGCAAGGGGAGGAGGGGATATCGGGGTAGTTGGGCGGTGTCAGAGGCAAGTAGGGGTACTGGCGAGGCAAGAAGAGCGGGCCGGCCCACCAAGCTCTTCAGGTGGGCAGGGGCCGAGCAACCGCATGTACACCCTCGACAGGCGGCACGCATTGCCAGAATCCCACGAATGCTGTGTGATTCCAGACCTACGACGATACGCACTAGAGACAAACGCCCCGTACTGGAGACGAACTTCAACGCCCAGCAACCTGCACCACCGCTCAGCCCTCCAGTCCAGATTCAACCCCCGCTCCCGAGCCACGCCCTGTGCCCCTGTGGCCCCACCTGCATGGCCATGGCCCTCCGGAACACCTCCCTCTCCACGAACACCAGCGCCACCAGCCCCCGCTCGGGGGTGACTGCCGCCAGCGCCCGCCCCGGCGCCTCGCCCAGCCCGCCCGGCCCGCTGCCGCCGCCGCCGTGCGGCTGCGCGGAGGTGGCCCCAGTGCCCGGGGCGTGCGCGTGCTGCGAGCTGATGTCGCCCAGCTCGTCCTGGTACAGCAGCTCCCTATGGGGGGAAGCGGGGACGCGAACGCCGGAGCATGGGTCTTTTACTTAGAATGAACGCATTTAACACGCAGTGGTATCGTTCGCGTGTCCTGGTACAGCAGGTTCCGTACGGGGGAAATGGAGGAGAGCACGATTGCATCGGCAGCCAGTATTGACCTAGCTGCATGTCACACCACTTGCCCCTGCCTCTGGAGCTGCGCGCTGAGGACTGTGGCGTATCATGTCTGCTATTGGTGCCTTCACTTGTTGTTTCGTATCGCCCACTATAGCCTACAGACTCTTACAGCTTGGTGTCTGGGCCCATCTTCAGTGGGCGGGCTGTGGCCCCTGGTTTGGGGACCCACAGGCCCGTCGCATGCCCACCAATAGACACTACCGGTACGGTCGCCCGAATCTGTCCGCACCTGCCCGCCCCGCCCCGCCCACCTGCCAGAGAACGAGTGCCACTGCCTCACGTGCGCCACCTGCACCTTGAGATGCTCCAGGTAGGGCAGCAGCGCGTGCAGCCGCGAGCCGCCGCCGCCGCCCGACAGCGCCGCCGCCAGGCTCGCCGCCGCCGCCTCCTTGCCCGCCGCCGCGCCCGCGCCCGCCGCCGCCGCCGCCGCGTCCTCCAGGCTGGTGGCATGCTGCTGCGCCAGCCTGCGCAGCTGCTCCGCCTTGTGCAGCTTGGCCAGGGAGTGGATGGTGTCGATGATGGTGCGCCACAGGCTGCCCGACACCTGCGTGGGGGTTGGAACCAAAGCGCTACTGTTTGGCCGCATCACAGGGTTTGAAAAGAAAAAGAGCGCATATCGTCGCGGCTGGCGGTGTATGGTGGAACGCAGGCGGCCGGACCCCAGGGGGGAGGGCAAGCATGGAAGTGGGAGTCGAGAGGGAGCGGGGTTCGCTGCGGCGGGGCCGACCGCGCGCGCGCTGCTGGATGGGTGCCAAGGCGTACGGATATACGCCCTTGCGACGCCGGTGCACCGCTCGACCACATTTTAATCGAGGCCCTCAAGGAGGACCGCCGCCGCGGTCCCATCCCAGCCCGCACCAGCCCCTGTGCCCTACCCCTGCACCCCACCATACCTCCCTCTCGCCCCTGTGCCCGCCCCTGTGCCCCAGCCCACCCTACCCGCTCCAGGGCGCGGCTGTTGGCCTCCGCCGCGGCCGCCCCGCCCAGCGCCGCAGCCGCCGCCGGGTACATCTTCATGGTGGCCTGCGCGATCAGCCGCCGCTCCGCCGCCGCCGCCGCCAGCGCGGCGGCCCCGCCGTCGGACGCGTCGCTGAGCGCGCTGGGCTCCGCCGCCAGCCCGCCGCCGCCGCCGTCCCCGCTGCCCCCCAGGGTCATGGACGAGGGCTCTTCGGACGGCAGGTCGCGTAGCTCAGAAGCTGAGAACGCGAGATAAATGGGTAGGGGAGGTACGAGATAAGATGTGGGGTGGAGGGAGCATCAGGATGGGGCAGTGCAGCCGGGAGGGAGCATGGGACTGGGGGCAAGTTCAGCAGCTCCTGCGACGTAGACACGGCGATGCCTCGCCTGGAGTGTGGGTGTACGCATGTGACAGTACGGACAGCATTCTGGTGTGCCGCCTCCCCCTGCTCGTCCTCCCGCCACAGGTTCTCCGGCTGCAGGACGGCGGTGCCGTACCGTACGACAAGCTGTGCATCTGTACGGGCTCCGGCTGCAGGTCCGAGTGACACGCGGGAGCAGCAAGCCACCACCGCCCCCACGCAGCCCCTGCCCTACCCACTACCTCCGCCCCCCGAACCCCGGGCCCTACCCGCGTGCCTCATGATGGCCGCCACCCCCGGCCCTACCCGCTACCACTATACACACAATCCTGCCCTGTCCATCCCCCCCCCCACCCCCGACCCCATACCCCTGACCCGGGGGCCCTACCCGCGTGCCTCATGATCGCCGGCATCCCCTACCCTACCTACGACCCCCAGCCCCTTCCCCCCACCCTACCCGCGTGCTTCATGATTGCCGCCAGCGCGGGGCAGCCCGGGTCGCCCACCAGCGCCGTCACCCCACCGTACACCAGGCTGAACATACACGACGTGTCGGCAGGCCCGCGGGGGAGCTCAACCTGAGGGGGTAACCGCGGAGCGGCAAAGGAACGTAAACGATAACGGTAACGGTAAGCTGGTGGAGGGTGGGGAGACAGGCAGGCAGGAGGGCCCAGGGGCAAAGGCGCGGTGGGCGCTGTCGTGATGGTGCCGGTCACAGGATACAGTATTGCGCCCCCGCATCCACCGAGCCGGACACGCGGAACACAAGGCCACATGCTGCCAGCCCCAGCCGCTTTAGATATGGGTACGACTTCCGCACGGGCTGCGGGAGCCGAGCCACTGGCCTTCTACCTCCTCCTGCTTAGCATGGCCCTTGCTTACTTGCCCCAGCCCTTGCGCGTGCAGCGTGCCTGCCTGCAACCATGCAACCATGCTGCCAGCCCGCACCTTGTCGCACAGCACCGCCAGCTGCGCATAGCCCGCCAGGAACTCCCGCACCGGCTGGTGCAGCGGCCGGTACATCTCGATCTGTAGGGGGTGAGAGGGAGACACAGGGGATAGGGGGAGAGGGCAGCCGGGGTGTGTGGTTAGGGTTGGGAGTTACACCGAAGAGACAGCACAATGGCAACTGATCCTAGACAAGGCAGGGACGAGGCAGTCCACTTTCCGGAACTCGATTGGGCCTACCCCACAACGCCTCAAGCCTTTCAGCCCACCCAACCCCACCCCACCCAACCCGCCGCCTGGTCCCCACCTTCGTTATAAGCGGCAGCAGGCGCTGCACATCCTCAGGGGTGCGGTTCTCCGGTAGCGTGTCAAACACGTCCTACAGAAAGGGGAGAAGGGGTGTTACAGGGGCCGTAAATAGACAACTACGGCCTTTGGTACAAGACATACGGGTACGAGGACAGCGGCTTCGCCCTTCCAGCAGAGCCAGCGGATTAACTGCAGCGAACGTCCTGCCTGTTAACTCCCCGTCAGCTCCCCTGCGCTCCAGTGTGCCCACCCACCGCCACAGGGTCCACCACAGCGCCCAGCTCCTTGACCTGCCGCTCAAAGGCGACGTGAGCCTGACAGCAGCAGCAGAGAGGCAAGAGCAAGGGAACAAAAAAGGCGCTTTCAGTTTCCTGGGGAGGTGTTTTGTGCGTGGTGCAGTGCACAGGACCGGCACGGGGCACAGGAAGGAGGTGGCAGTACGTGCCGGACTGACCCTGTGCAGGCGCCCCCCCATCGCCACTTCGCCGCTTTGAGTGGTTGCCCGTAGCTACGTACCCTCCAGCCCAGCAGCACATCCGTCAGCAGCCGCTTCATCACCCGCGCCAAGAGGCGCCGGGCGCGGTCAAAAATGTAGCGCTCCTCGTCGTCCATCCTCGTCAAGAATAGGCGCCCGGCTGTCAAGGCCCCGAGAGCTACTCCAAGACCGGATATAAGAAATTATACGTTACAGCATAAAGTTTATTTTGTATATAATGATCCTGCATTGCCTCTCGGGGCAGCCCTGCCTCGAAGTGCATGTTGAATAGTTGGAACGCACACTCGGTGCGCCCTGTATGGGCAAGGTAGCATCAGTAGAGATTCATATTGGTATCAAGATGTTCTAACTGCTTCGCCAACGTGGTCGGCTCTGGCACATTCTGCCAACACCTTCCGTGCTGATCAGGGGAGCCCCCCCGACCCTTTCCCTGGAGACTGGCATCGCTCGCCGTCGAGCCCATTCCATCAACAAAGGCGCGCTCACAGCTAGAGTCTGCGATCGCATATTCGCGCTAGACGGCACGATTAACATGCATTTGCAATACTCCAAAGCTCCCCTTACAAAGGTCCCACGACGTTACCAGGCTCTAGCGCTCTACAGGACTCCACTCGGCAGCATACTTCCTTACAACAACTGGTATCACATTCATAATAGCGCAAGCTGTGCAGTCGGATATAGCGAGGTTCTGCAGGATGCACTCCCTCCAGGCCCAGCCAGGGAGAGTCGGGCGAGCCGTGTGCACACAGCTCCGACGCACAGCGTATATTCGTAGCGTTCCGCGCAGGGTAGCCAGGTGAGGTTCTGCGAGGAAAGGAACCCACAACACAATTGCCCCCACAGCCCCCACCTACCTGAAGTCCACGACCCCTGCGCAGACCCGCATGCGGCACCCCCCTCGCCTTCCTCCACCCTCCATGTGGGTCCACCTGCCAACGTCCTGCTTCCCACGGCGCTGGCGCTGCTGTTGGGTAACATGGACCGCATCTGCCTGTCAGTGGCCATCATGCCCATGGCAGCGGAGTTCGGCTGGCCGGCTAGCCTGCAGGTGCGGGTGTGCGTGTGCGTGCTGGCCTAGGCTTCGGCTTGACTTGAGTGAGCTTGGGAGCCTCGCACTCTGTGCTGGTCCTGGTGCTGCCATGAGCTGACCTGGGGCCGTGTGTCGGTGCAGGCGTAGCGTGCATGTGCATTACTGGTGTGCACTTGCCTGTGGAGGGCAGGCAATGCCCTGCCTTCTGCAGTCTGCCTAGGATTGCCCTGGACTGCCAGGGCACGTCCTGTCCTGCTCGCGCACCCCCCTGGTCCTCAGCATTACCACATACCTCTTCCTAGTACTCGGTCCCCCCTGTTTCTCGTCCTCTTCTTAAGATCAGCTGCGCCACGCAGCCCAAGTCACCGCCTGTCGCCCAGCGCTCTGTGCTCGACTGGGCACGGGTACGGCGGTATGGTGCCCGTGTGGTAACTATCCGCTTGTGATGTTCACAGGGCGTGATCCAGTCGGCCTTCCTAAGGGGCTACATGGCCACACAGCTGGTGGGCGGCGGGCTGGCGGACCGGTACGAGGGCAAGCGCGTTCTGGCGGGCGGCATCGCCTGGTTCAGCGCCGCCAGCCTGCTGCCGCTGCTGCTGCTGCAGCCCGCCACAGTGGCGGCGGGGCTGACGGTGGCGGCGGTGCTGCTGGGGCGCTTCCTTACGGTGGGTTGCACAAGTTGGAGAGCCTGGGAAGCCTGGGGGCAAAGAAACTTCTGGTAGGAGGCGGGTAGGGGAGGCGGCTAGGCGGGCGGCAAAAGCGGCGACGTGGGGAACGACAGAAGACAAGCGCGAGCGCAACGGCCGCTGCTGCCAGGCTGCTTTGCTTTTGGGTGGATACGCCTTGTTCTACCTGCACCCACGGCCTGAAACCGCCGCATACCTCCTCGCTTGCGCAGGGTCTGGGCGAGGGTGTGGTACTGCCCTCGATGAGCAACCTGGTGGCCAGTCACATACAGCCGGCCGGCAGGGCGCGAGCGCTGGGGCTGTGCTTCAGCGGCTTTAACAGCGGTGGGTGGTGAGTGCGCGGTGCGGGATGGAGCGTGGTAGGGCCGGGAGGGGGGCTGAAGGGTGGCCGTGAGGTGCTTTGGACAACGGTTCGTTGTAAATGCTACACGACAAAGTCTCCTACGTAACAGGTGTGGCCGGTACATAACGAACGTATGGCCACACCACCTGGAATGTCACACAGCATGCGAACATTATGCATGCGCTGCGCGCGCCTGCGTGCAGTTGCGTGCGCTGCGATGTCCGCTAAACCCCTGCCAACGCGGACGCTAACGCCTGCAGGCAACCTGGTGGGCCTTGCGCTGTCGCCGCTGCTGCTGGCGGCATATGGCTGGCGCGGGATGTTCCTGGTGTTTGGGACGCACGCTTGGGGTGCCGCTCCTGCTGATGTGGCTGCGGGTGTTGCCGGACGCGCCACCGGCCGCCACACCTAGCAACCCCAAATCCGGCCAAGCCGCCCCTGTTGGAGCTGCTGCGGCGGCGACGTTTGCGAGAGATGTCACGGTCGTGCAACTGCTGACGTCAACTGCCACGTGGGCAATCCTTGTAGCCAACTTGGTCAACCACTTTGGTTACTTCATATACCTTACCTGGATGTCAACGTATTTCCGTACGGTGAGACGGGGTGGGGACGCAGTTTACCCGTGGGCACGCCAACCACGCATGCCATCGCCCCTGCCGCATGCAGGAACCACCTCAGCGCCTTGTGGCGCTAGCTACTTGATCACACGCACACGGAATGGTGACGGCTAGCTCGGCTGCTGATCGCCACTATCCGCCTACCCTACCTCTATCGCGCACGTCCCGCCAGGCTTTGGGCTTTGACCTCCAAGCCAGCAGCTTCTTGGCCTTCCTTCCCTGGCTGGTCATGGCGTTCGGCAGCCCCGCGTCAGGGCTCCTGGCCGACCACCTGGTCGCATGCGGCGTGCCCGTGGTGACCGCCCGCAAGGCTCTGCAGGTACTGCACGCTAATATCCACTTTATATCTTGACCAACGCGCCGTGCATCATGCCAAGCATTAATGCACAGACAGGTACACCTACACGCAGTGTGTAGCTTGACCGCCCAGCGTACCGCTTGACCAACGCACCGGCCCCACTGTAAGACATGAAGCCGCACTCTGCACTTGCGCGCAGGCCGTCGCCTTCCTTGTGCCGGCCGCGGCACTGCTGCTGCTGTCGCAGCCTGGCATCCGTGCCCCCACCGCAGTGGCCGCCATGACCACGGCCCTGGGCTTCACCAGCGTGGGCCTGGGGGGCTACGTCGCAAACATGAGCGACCTGGCACCCAGGCACGCGGGCGAGCTGTACGGGCTGTGCAGCAGCCTCGGCTGCTGGGGCGGCATCGCGGGCAGTCGCGGGCGTCACAGCGGTGGGGTTCGTTGTGGAGGCACCACACTCCTTTGCGCCCGTGTTCCTGCTCACTGCGGCGCTGTACGTGGTGGGCATGGCTGTATGGCTAGCTTGGTGTCGCGGGGACGTTGTTTTGGGGTAGGATTGTTAGTTTGGTTGGAGGGGTGGGAGCTGGTCGGTGAGGGCCTAGGTCGTAGGCTGGAGGGCTAGGAACGGAGGGGTGGGCGTTGGGCGTTGCGGTGGCCTTTACGCAATGCGGTGTTGCCCTGAACAAAACAGGTAGCCCCGGTATTAGTGCATTCAGATGGAAGCGCAAATGACCTGTACAATAGACCTTAAACCTACACCTTCCCAGCTCCCACCCATGGCCCGAGGTGCTTTATGCCCTGCGACGCCTCGGCGCGCGGAGCCTCCCCTGCTTGGTTGTCCCCCAACCTACCCCCATTGGCCTCAGCCTGCCTCAACCTCAGCACTGTGAAATACTGGTCTAAGAGCAGCGTCACTACTAAGATCGTTTCCTACCTAGGTCGTTTCCTTACGCTTGTGTGTTATGGCAAGCGTAACCTCATGTGACCCATGGGTCGTCTTGCCTCATTTGGTTTGGCGTCCACAAACATTAGCTGCGTGACAAGGCGATTACATGCTGCTACAGGATTGCAAGCAACATATGAGTACTGCAGTGCGGTGCAATATGCTGCACTTAGACACGCATGGTGTACCTGCATTTTGCACTCCAGCGTCTCCAGGCGACGGCCACGCGGGTGCTGTGATGCCTTTATTTGCATCCGTCGTGTTGCTTTTCTCTCTGCAAACAGCTATGCATACGTTAGTGTAACATGGTTTTGGCTGGACCCCTTGGATATCCCTCAATATCCTCTGCACTCGTCGCGCGAACCGGGTCGGCATGGAGGCGGTCAGCCCTTGGGCGCTGCTTATCGACCGGCTGTGCAAAGACTCTGTGGAGCTCGCTCAGGGGCCAGGAGCCTCGGACGCCGCTGCAGTCACCGACTCGCTCACAGCTCTTCTTGCTGAAACTGTCCAAGCCACCATACTCTGCTCGAGCACCCATGGAGGTATAAAATAATACGTAGCAAGGGCGCAATGCGTAAGCGGCTAGCCTTCCTTTCCCTATCCTTCTTAACCACTCCCGCTCTCACCTTGCCCGACACCCTGTGCCTAACACGCACTCGGTTTTGCAGCCATCGAACTCTGGACAGAGCCATCGAGCAGCGGCCAGCAGCCTGTACCTCGCCCTCCCTCGTACATCCTTGGCGCCAGCACCGCCACCGCCACGGTGTGCGTCCCTGTGGGCAAAGCACACAGCACGGAGTTCGCCGCTGCTGGGGGCGCCTTGCCCACGTGCACCACTGCACTAGGTCCTGTTGCTACAGCGCAGGAGGAAGACAATGCAACCAACAGCGAGGAGGACGCAGCGGGCGATGGAGGCCGAAGGCCTCGCCGTGGGAAGCAGCCCGCGAGGAGGAAGCCGGGGCAGCAGATGGGTGGCAAGTTGGAGGTTCGCCTGGACTGGTACGTGCAGGCAGCGGTGGTGTGCCAGCCTGCTACTTGCATCGACACAACGACGGGCAGCGGGTCCGAGGGGGCGTGGGGCGATGAGGGAGTGGATGGAGGGGGCGGCTCTGCAGGGACTGCGGGGGGCAGCAGGGCTGCAGCCGGGCGGTGCAGACGGGCTGGCGGGCGCGTTGCGCGGCTGTGCCACGTGCGGGAGGGGCGGCTGGAGGAGCTGAGCACGGCGGGGGAGCGGGGCGTGCGGCGAGGTGGGTGGGGTGCAGGGCACGCATCGTGCACAAGCTGCATGGGCAGAGTGCTGACTCAGTTCCTCGGCGTGCTGGGGCTGTTGCCTGGCGGCACAGCTGGTGGAGGTGAGGTGCAGCCTTCGTGCTATAGCTTGATATTTGGATTGGCTAAATGGAATGGGTTCAGATGCGGTGACACGAGTGAGTATGTTCGGTGCATCACTGCCAGCTTGCGGGTTCGGGCCCCTGGAGTGTAGGGCACCTGGCCCAATGCGCGTCGAGGGCCCCGGCTGTGTTATTTCTCGCCCTTCCCATGCAGTCCCATGGGACGAGTACGGCCTGCGCGTAGTGGACTTGATCTGCGGCGCCAGCGGACAAGGTGCGGAACCGAAGGCGCGATGCGCATACTCGTACAGTGTAGCCCCGACAGTACATGGAAGTGCCAAGGGAGCGCTGTACTGCCTGGGCAGCGCGCTATGGCAACGGCCACGGCGGCACAGCTAGCTACCTGAGCACAGCCTCCGCGGGGCGCTGGGACAATGTGCCGGTTGCATGGGGCCCAAACTGTCTGGGACGGTTGTTGGGCCGCCGTACAGCGCACATCTTACCCAATGCGGCCCGCCCAACACCCGCCAGGCGCGCTGGTGCTGCGGCACGCGGAGGGCGACGGCAGCTGCCCCTGGGGTGTCTCCCACGTGGTGCTGCTGGCTCATGCCGGACAGCCGGCCCCTGGCGGGTGGGTACTGTGCTGGGTAGTGGCGCTAGCTTGACGCCTGGTGCTCGGTGCCCCGTAGGCGTTACCCCCACCACTTCCCCGCTTCGGTACCTTGCCCCCCTGGCGACAACGGAGCCTTGTTGTTGTGCGCTTGGGCGCTGTGCGGGTGTCACGCGAGGACTGCATAGCATACACCGTGAGGCAGCGACGCCGTGCCACCTTAAGACACCTTTCCCACCGGCGACGACAGAGCCTTGTGCTGTGCGGGCAAACGCCGTGTGAAGGCTGCCTTGCCTACCGTACACGCCGTGACGGTGCGACGCAGCGTTGCTGTTGCCTTTGGCCTCCGCAGAGCTGCAGGCGCGGCTGGCCGCCGCCGGCTGCGACCGGCCCCTGCCCCGCCGCCTGCAGCTGCCGGCCCTGGCGCCCGCCGCAGAGCTGGGCTTGCTGCGGGGGGCGCTGGGCGGGGCGCTGGCGGACGCCAAGGCGCAGCTGCAGCAGCTGCAGCTGCTCTCCCACGGCCAGCAGCAGGAAGAGCAGGTGCAGGTGCACGAGCAGCAGCACCCGGGTGCGGGGCAGGTGGCTGGTGGTCAGCAGCTGGAGCAGGGTGTGGGGGAGGGGGGCGGCGCCGGGGCGGAGCTGCTGGTGGCTGGAGGCAGCGAAGGGGGTCTGGGGGTGGTGGAGCTGGCGGCTGGGGCGGGGGCGGGCGGGGGTGGTGCTGCTGCCGGTGCCGCTGGCCCTGCGGCGTTCGACACGGGCAGCTTCCTGATGAGCCGCCTGGAGGCGCGGCTCAACGTGGCGCTGCCGGCGGTGGCGGAGGCGGTGGCGCGCATGGTCGGGTGGGTGGGGCGCGTGCAGGCCGAGGCTCTGTGGTTGCCCTACCTGATGAACTGCGTGCGCCCTGCGGTACCGCATGTAGTGCAGCGTGTGGGCCGGTCGGTGGGTCAGGAGCTGTGCAAGGGTACGAATGAGTTTCTCCTGTGTGCAAACGCACCAGAACCGGACACGCTGTGCGACTCCGTTGCGCCTTCCCCAGGCGTGCCTACAACCCCAACCTGCCCACCTACGCCTGCCGAGCGCTCGGCTGCTCCCTGCCCGACCTGGAGGACACAGTGTACGGCAGACTGTGCGCCAACATCGGTACGGCACTGGAGCGTACGGCAGTGGCCAGGACGAGCAAGAAACGGGGCCGGGCCGCAGGGGATGGGGACGGGGACGGGGAGGGGAGTGGGCTAGAGGGCAGCATGGAGGGTGGGGCGTACGGTGGGGGATCGGAGGAGGAGGGGGACGGTGAGCGGGTGGGTGTGGATGAGGAGATGATCCTGGATGAAGGGGAGGTGCTGCTGCTGGGGGGTGGCGGTAGTGGGGAGTTTGGGATGGCTGGGGGCTACAGCGGCGACGGTGAGGGAGGCGTGGGGTGGGAGCAGGAAGGGAGCGCGTGGGCTGGCGACCAGGGGTGGGGTGCAGGGGAGGGGGAGGGGGGTGGAGCGGAGGCGCGGGAGCAAGGAGGGGAGGAGGACGAGACTGAGGAGCCGGAGGGAGGGCAGGCGGAGGGGAGCGAGGGAGGGGGACTGGCATGGCCCACACGGCCACCAGGGCGTTTGCCGCTGGGGGCCGGCGGGGAGGGGGGTGCAGGCTGCGGCGGGCTCGCGGCCGGGGCTGGGGCCGGGGCAGGGGCGGGCGGTGGGACCGCAAGATCCCCTGGAGCTGGTTGGGGGCATGGGGGTGCAGCCGCTAAGGCGGGTGAGGGAGGCGGCGCCGGGGGGGAGGGAGGGGCAGGGGGAGGAGGAGGGACTTGGGAGCTGTGGGCAGCAGGAGCAGGACGACTGGGTGTTTAAGGTGTCATGGCGTAGGGCGGATCGCCGTGCATGTATCACAATGCGTGACGGGAGAGTGTGCAACTGCAGACGCGTGACGGTTGCTAGCCTTGTTGACGGACGACGGTTGCAGGAGACCTTCCCTGGTGGCAAGCCGCCGTAAGCTCACGGTTGCTTCACAAGTCGTCCTAACTGTGTGAACTGTGGAGCGGCCGTGCTGTTGGTAGGTGCACGTCCTGATCAGGTGCACACCGAAGCAGGACGGAGAGGAGGATGCCACATGGTACCTTGCCCGTGCACTGAGTAAGCGAGTAAACGCATGATATGCAGTGTCCTGGTCTTCAGGAATATTATGCTATGGGACAAGTGGGCTATGGGACAAGTGGTGCCTGTGTTCGTGGGAGGCCCTTGGGTTTTCGATGGAGGAGGTGCGAAGGCAGCATCCGGGGGGCCGCTATTGGCTAACTCC
>VFQN01002423.1_pt1 | contig 28770 bp, 22 predicted proteins | sample 3512371 | NCBI WGS metagenome assembly VFQN01 (sample SAMN10412370, study PRJNA504923) | tailings metagenome | isolation source: Replicate 2 from Balatoc abandoned mine | place: Philippines: Itogon, Benguet | collected 2017-08-28
TAAAACGTCAAAAGGTCGGCATCCCTCCTTGTATTGACGCCGCGGAGGAGTCTCTAAAGGGCTGCAACGCGAGGGGGAGAGCCGTCATGCCGCATATCGACTATGCCGCGCTGAACAGGTGGGAGAATTATCACGCCTCGGTCCAGCACGCCGTGAACGAACATGGAAACTACCGACAGTCCGGTTCGGCCGCAGCCGACGGCCCCGCCGCTTTCGCCGAGAGCGCGGCCACGCTGCTCCCGCATATCGGAAGGGCGATAGCGCTCGGCACATCGCCCGGCGTCCTGGGGGCCACGTGGAGCTGGTCGGAAATCGCCGGCAATCCCGCCCTGCAGCTCGGGACTGCAGAGCTCGGGGCAATCTTCGAGGCCGAAGCGCGACATCTGCATGGCCAATCGGCGTGCAAGCCCGATTACTGCGTATTCCTTGGCGGGGGCGCGATCCTCTCCGATCTGGTGACATGGGCGGAACTGCGCGGTCGGTCAATCAAGACCTGCGGCAGCTATCTAGGGCAGTCGGTGGCAGGCGCGATGGCGACCTCGGTCAACGGCTCGGCGCTTCGCTACGGCGGCTTCCAGAATCAGATTTGCGGCATCCACCTGCTGGTCGGCGAAACGCGTTCGGTCTGGGTCGAACGGAAATCGAAGCCAGCGCTTGCGGACGAGGCAGCGCTGGCCTTCGCCCAAGAGATCATCCGCGACGATGCGATCTTCGAAGATTGCCTCGTCCATCTCGGCGCGATGGGGATCGTCAACGGCGTGCTCTTCGAACTAGTCGACAAGGATCCGTTCGTTGCAGTGCGACTGAAACATCGGGTCGACGCATCCTGGGCGAGCGACATCGAGGCTGGGGAGTTCGACCGGGTGGCCGCGGCGATAGGCGTCACAGGCGACCTTGCTTACTATGAAGTGCAGCTCGATCCGTTCGAGCCTTATGGCAAGGCCGCGCTCCACACCTTCTATGTTCGCGAGACTACACCTGTTGCATCGGCGCATGTGCCGAAGGCTATCCCGACAGTCCTCGACGGCCTTGCGGCGCTCTACGATAATATCGAAAAGGGTGAGGAACCCGAGCTGCCCCCCGACTTCTTCGACTATTATGCGACGACGCGCTTTCAGGTGACACCCGTCGGCGGCCCCAAGTTCACGCAAAGCTGGGGTGAGCTCCACGCGGCGCAGCCTGCGACTGAAACGCACCAGATGATCTATAGCGCGGCGCTTGCGATTGATCGCGACCGCTTGTCCGATACCATCGCGGCTACCAGCGCGGCGATGCAAGCGATGCTCACCTCGGGCCCGCCCGAGACGCGCCTCCGTCACATGATCTATACGCTCCGCTTCGTATCGGGCGCATCCGGCACGATGGCATTCACGCGTCAGAACGAGGCGGTCGTACTCGACCTTGAGGGCATCAAATTCTCGCCAGCCTCGCTGCGCGCCGCGGCTGATAGCTGCACGGCGCTGCGAGGCGCGGGGATTGCCTATTGCCAGCATTGGGGGAAGTCGATTCCAGGAGACCCGCTGTGGGTCGAACGCGAATATGGCGCAGCCAATGCCAACCGCCCGCTCGAACGCTGGCGAGCAACCCGCATGGCGTTGCTCGATCCGGCCGCGGCCGCCGTCTTCACGAGTCCGGCACTGCTCCGATGGCGTGTGCTCTGACCTGGGTCAGCCGGCGAGCGCTCGTTCGATCCCTGCCGTCAGGATTGCACGATGCTCGGGGCTTTGCATAGTAGCGATCACTTGGTCGCCGCCCGACGTCTTGAGTGCATCGGCTGCACGGCGCGCACCTTTGGCGTCGCCGAGCGCCGAAGCCGCGACCGCATAGGCGGCGAGGGCCATCGGATAGGTCGGGATATAGAGCAGAGCTTCGGTGAGCATCGCATGCGCCTCGACAGCGTCGCCCTGCAACAGGAGCGCGATTCCGATGCCGGCGATCGTATAGGCGCGCGTCCCGGCCTCGGGATTGATCCGGAGCGCAAGCTCGAACCGCGCGCGCGCGCGCGCGGCATTGCCCTGCGCAACATCGACCCAAGCACCCCAGAAAAGCGTCGGCTGATAGCCTGGAAGGAGATGGAGTGCATGGGCGACAAGCCGGTCTGCGACGGCGAGATCGCCGGCGATCAGCACCAGCGTACCGGCGCAATAGCCGAGAACCGTCGGATCCTCGCCTCCTCGCGCCAGCGCGCGCTGATAATGGGCGGCAGCGCTACGGCGGCTTGCCTCACGGTTCGGCGTCCAATTGCCCATGAAAGCGGTCGCGTGGCAGAAGGCAGCCATCGAGGCGGCCCAAGCACTGTCGGGCTCACGCTCGACGAGTTCGGCGCAGAGCGCAGTGGCCTCGGCGATCGACACGGGGTCCCACTGGCGGAACAATGCATTCGCCCGCCAGTAGAGCTGATAGCTGTCGCCAGGCAGGACCGGACGCGTAAGCCCACGTTCCATTTCGGACAGATCAATGCGCGTATGGATCTTCGGCGCGACCGCACGCGCGATCTCTTCCTGGAGCTCGAGCAGATTCTCGGTCGCAGCACGGAACATCTGCGACCATATCTGCAGGCCCGTGTCGCCATCGACGATGGCGACCGAGGCTTTGATCATCGATTGTCGCCGCTCGACCGAACCATGGATGAGATAGCGTACGCCGAGCGTCGCGGCGATCTCCGTAGCGGAGAGGCCGCGCTGCGCAGCAGACGCGGCCGACATGCCCGCAACGACGAACAACGTGCGGAAGCTGACGAGCAGAATCTCGATCTCCTCCGCGATGCCGGCGGCAAGCGCCTCGTCATCAGGACCGTTCGTCCGCGGGACGAAAGGCAGGATCGCTACCGACGGCTTGGGTGGCAGCCCTGGCGCCGCCCGCGCGACCATTGACCGCGCGCTCGGGAGCGGGCCGCCATGGACCTCGGTAGCCGAGGGTGAGGCGGCGGGCTCCGGCGGCCGATATTGCGCGATGTCGCGGCAGAAGGCGCGCTGTTCACGCAGCCAGTCTTCGAACGCCTCGCAATCGGGAAGGTCGAGCCCTTCGAGAAAATCATCGGGCGCTCCGCGCATTGGCGGTGCGATGCCCGCGGCAAGTTCAAGCGCATCGACTGCAATTCGGTCTAGATCGAGCGCGACGCGCGCCCGCTCGCGCACGAGCAAGACACCAGCGCCTGCGGCATCGAGCAGGAAAGCGAGATTGGCAAGTTCGCGCCGAAGGCTTGTTTGGGCTTGAGGAAGTGCGCGCGATCCCCAAAGCATCGACTGGAGCCAGCTGCGGGTGCGGATGCCATCGGGTGCCATCGCGAGGAGCGCGAGGAGCGCCGTTGACCTTTTGCTGGGAATGTCGATGCGGTTCCCGCCGCTGTCGAGCAGACGGAACGGCCCCATGAGTCTCAACTGATACGGCCGAACCCCCATTGCCCTCCGCACCTCCCACAGCGCGAGCGGAACCATAATCGATCGACGCGCCATGTCATCACGGATCGGCGCCATTTTGAGGAATGTGGCAGAATGGGTGGCGGCGTGGTTTGCCGCGACGGCCTCCTATAGAATGCGATCAATTATTTAAATCCGTTTTGGATCTAAATTATTGATATAAATTCTATTTATCTGTTCCCGCCATGTTGCAGCAAAGATAGCATTCCAAGCGAATTACCATTCGATACGCTTTGGGAGTGCGGAATGATTCGGTTCAGACAGGTGATTTTTGCGCTCGCGGCTATTCTGACATCTCTCTCAACAACAGCCTTCGCCCAGACCTCCCTTCCCGGAACCACGCCATCGGGCCCCGGCGCGCCGCTCTGGCAGACGTCTGTTCAAGGCGGAGATCCCGAGAGATTTTCAACGCCCGATGCGGCTTGTCGGCGCCAGCACCAATCTTTCAACCCCAACGCCACCTATCAGTCGCCCAAGTATGACGACTATAACACCTATATCTGCCGATGGGATCGCAGCGCGCCTGGCGCCAACACGATTCTGGCCGCATGGGTCAATCTGGTGTGTCCGGCCGGCTATAGCCTAAACCGAAACGGCGAATGCTGGACGACGAACGACGATGAGCCCGAGTGCGACTGCACGGAGGAGAGCCGCTACGTCGCATCGGGCCCTAGTCCAATCGCCGGCAATCCCATTTCGATCGCGACCGGCTCCAAGATCGAATATCAGAACGACTTCGAAACCGCCGACGGCATGTTCGGCGTCGAGCGCCGCTACCGGAGCCTCCAGCATCAGATCGGTCGCCAATCGCACACGCCGCTTCCGGGCTTCGGTCCCAATTGGCACGGCGTGTTGCCGGGGCGGCTTGCCGCATTCGGCACCTACACCGAGACGATAGAGTATCTGCCCGCCTCGGGCGGATATGATTATTTCAAGACGACCAGCTCGGCGAGCGACTGGGTCTACACTCGCGCCCGCCCCAGCAGCCTGTCTTCGCACGCACCCGGCCGGCGCACCCTGGAGATTCTGGCCACGCCCACCGTCACGCGTTCGACCTATTTCAAGACGGAGGCGGCGGTCCTGAACGGCCCCGCGGAGTTCCGGCTCACCGAGTCCGACGGGACGCAGACATATTATCGCCGCGCCGATAGCTGGAACGCAGGCGCAGCGGTGCGATACCTCATCCCCATCCAGCGCGTCATGCCGGGCGGATATACGCTCTATTACGATTATCCGGACGTCGGCGAATTCCCGAGCAAGGTGCGCGACAGCTTCGGCCGCGAGATGCTGCTGACGTGGACGGTGACGAAGCCGAGCAGTGTTTTCGTCACGTCCGGTGGCGGAGGCGGCGGCGGGGGAACCTCAACGGTGATCAATTACGAGGCTCCGCCGTTGACGAAGGTGATCACCCAGATCGATCTCCCGGATACGACGAAGCTGGTCTACACCTATGGCGAGACGTCCACGGCTACCCGCATGGGGCGCGACGACCGCCTGACCCGCGTCAGCCGCCAGACGGCATTGGGCGCCGAACTTTGGGCGCGCGACTATCTCTACGAGGACAGCAACTATCCTTACGCCTTGACCGGCATGGTCGATCAAAACGCACAGCGCCTCTCGACCTATGCCTATCATTCGAACGGATTGGCGAAGAGCTCCGAACGCGCGGGCGGGCTCGGCAAGATCCAGGTCGAATATACCAAGAACCCCGACTCCACCTATGAGAACACCTATCGCTTGGTCACAAATGCGCTTGGCCGAGAAGAGAAGTATCAGTTCATTCGCCGCGAGGTTTCGATCCTCAGCAACATCCCTTCGACGCTGGTCCGGGTCGATGGTCTGGCAACGTCGACCGTGCCGGTGGACGCACAGACCTTCACGACCGCGGCATCGGGCAACTATAGCCATACCCGCCTGTTGAATTCGACGACCGACGCCCGCGGCATGGTGACTAATTTCACCAACGACACGACCAATATGCGGCCAACTGCAATTGCCGAAGCCGTGGGCACCAGCTCGGCGCGAACGACGAATATCCAGTGGCACGCGACGCTCGATCTTCCGACGCGGATCGACGTCCCCGGCCTTCGCACCGAGATGAGCTATGGGACGGGCGGCGAACTGCTGACGCGTACGCTGACCGACACGACAACGCATAGCGTGCCCTATTCGACGGCTGGCCAGACCCGTGTCGAAACCTACACGTGGGGCACGGGCGGCCGTTTGGCCTCGGTCAATGGCCCTCGCGCTGCCGTCGGTCCGCTCGACGACATCTCCAGCTTCACCTACGACGCCGGCGGCAATCTGCTGACGATGACCAACGGGCTCAGCCAGGTCACGACGTTCGCGGGCCATGATGGCGCCGGTCGGCCGGAGTCGATGACCGACCCCAACGGCATCCAAACCGTCTTCGCTTACGACGCGCTCGGCCGCCTTCAGACCAGCACAGTCAAGCATCCGAGCAACGCCGCCCTCGATGCCGTCACCACTTACGACTATGACGTCGAAGGCCGCGTCACGGGCATCACCCTGCCTGCGACACAGAAGCTGAGCTTCGTCTATGACCTCGCGGGTCAGCTGCTCGAGATCGCCTCGGCCGATGGCGAAAAGCAGACCTTTGCGCACGATGCGATGGGCAATGTCACCGAGCAGAAGATCAAGCGCGCCGACGGCGTTGCGCGCAGCACGATCACGCGGACATTCGACAGCATCGGCCGCATGCTTACCGAGACGCTCGGCTCCGGCCGTACGACCGCGTGGGAATATGACAAGAACGGCAACCCGGTGCGGACGACCTCGCCGCGCACCTTCGCGACCGACCTGGCTTTCGATCCGCTGAACCGGCTCGTCACCACGCTCGCACCCGATACGGGCACGACGACGACCGCCTATAACGCCAAGGACGAAACCACGAGCTTCACCGACGCCGTGTCGGTGCAGACGGTGTTCGTCCGCAACGGGTTTGGCGAGGTCATTCGCGAGACGAGCCCCGACCGCGGCACCAGCACCTATTATTACGACGCTGCAGGCGATCTGACCGCCGCGATCGACGGCCGCGGCCAGCGCATCGATTACACGCGCGACATCCTCGGCCGTATGACGACCAAAACCCCGGTCAGCCGGCCCTCGTCGGAGATCGTGACTTACAGCTACGACAGCGGCGGCGTCTCGGGCTGCTATTGCGTCGGCCGCCTCGCGAGCATAACCGACGGCAGCGGCACGACGAGCTTCGGCTACGACCATCGCGGCAATCTGATCGCGAAGGCCCAGCCGGTCGGCACGCTCGGCTGGACCTATGACCTTGCCGACCGCGTCGTGCAGGTCACCTATCCCAGCGGCCGCGACGTCGCCTATGCGCGCGACACGCAGGGCCGCGTAATCGAGGTGAAGACGCGGCCCGACAGCGGTTCGGCCTGGACCACGCTCGCGACGAACATCGCTTACGAGCCGTTCGGGGCGATGAAGTCGGCCGATCTCGGCAATGGGCTCAAACTGTCGCTCGACTGGGGCAGCGACCGGAGACTGGCGTCGAAGCGGCTCTACACCGCGGGCGGCACCGATGTGTGGCACCTCACCTATGCCTACGACAATGACGACAATATCACCACGATCACCGACCTGGTGAACGCGGGCAACAGCCGCAGCTTCGGCTATGACAGTGTCGACCGGTTGACGCGGGTCGACGGCAGTTCGGGCGGCTTCGCGCGCGAGGACTATGTCCACGACAAGAACGGCAACCGCACCGCGGTTCAGCGCCGGACCAACGTCGGCGATGCCTCGCCCGCCGAAACCGACGCCTACACCCGCACCAGCGGCACGAACCGCATCGCATCGGTCGTGCCTGCGAGCGGCGGTACGCGCGGGTTCACACACGACGCCCGCGGCAACCTGACCGGCGAGAACCGTCCCGGCGGTCCGAGCATCACGCTCGGCTATGACGGCCATGCAAGGCTCGCGAGCTATGTGATCGCGGGCGCCGAGACGCAGACGATGCTCTACAATGGGATCGACGAACGCGTCGGCCTGACGACGAGCCTTAGCGGCAGTCCGGTTGCGGAGAAGCGCTACATTTATGACGTCGACCATCGCATCACCGGCGAATATGGCGCGACGACCGCGGACCTGCACGCCGAGTATATCTGGTTCTTGCCCGAAGTCGGCGATGTTTCGGCGTTCGGCGGCGGCGACGGTCTTGGCGGCTATATGCCGCTCGCGGTCGCCGTGCCCGATGGCTCGGGGAGCAAGCTCTACTGGGCGCAGGGCAATCACCTCGGCACGCCAGTCGTCACGACCGACGCCAGCGGCGCCACCATCACCCCCTCAGGCTACGGCCGCATCGGGTTCCCGGGGCAGGTCGAGCAGCATGCCGACCTCTACTATAACTTCTACCGCGATTACGATCCGACGCTTGGTCGGTATGTTCAGGCCGATCCTGTAGGGTTGGAGGGGGATTCGAATCCGTATCTGTATGCAAAAGCTAATCCGCTCTCGAAAATTGATCCGACAGGACAGCGAACTATCCCACGAGGTTGGGGAATCCCAATTCCCATCCCGGGCACCATAGGACCAGATAAAGATGGAGATGGCCGGAACGATTGGACAGAACAACTCGCTATCCAATTTGAGGAAGATCTTAAAAATATCGGAGAGGCTATTAAAAATTGCTTTGATGGCGATGGACCTTGCGAAATCCAAGAGAAAGAGGATATTCTAGATTGTAATCAATGGCATATAACTCCCAATCGTGGCGGGTTAGCTAGAAATCAAGGATTCGCCCTCTGTATGCGCAGCGTCGCCGTAAGATACGGAGAATGTCGCTCGCGTGGTATGAATCCTGCTAACATTACGTCGCCTTTGTTTCTTCCAGGTGATGGAAGGCGAGGGGGGCCAGACCGCCTCCGGCGCAGAAGGTAGCTATAACAATGACTTTTATAGAGAAGACATTGCTCATTAACGTGCATGGCAACCTAAGGGAGGTGAAGGTTTCATTGTGCAAGCCGCGCAGAATTGATGAAAAATACATGTTTTGCGATGTGAAATTTTGCGGCATTGAAAAGTATAATGCAAAAATAAAAGGAATTGATGAATTTAATACTATAGAATGTGCCCTGGACTATGTTAAAACTATATTTATAAATAGTAAAGATCCTGAATTTTTCTCTGAAATAGGGGAAAGCATGCTTGGATATGGACAATAAAAGTCGGCCGATCTCGGCAATGGGCTCAAACTGTCGCTCGACTGGGGCAGCGACCGGAGACTGGCGTCGAAGCGGCTCTACACCGCGGGCGGCACCGATGTGTGGCACCTCACCTATGCCTACGACAATGACGACAATATCACCACGATCACCGACCTGGTGAACGCGGGCAACAGCCGCAGCTTCGGCTATGACAGTGTCGACCGGTTGACGCGGGTCGACGGCAGTTCGGGCGGCTTCGCGCGCGAGGACTATGTCCACGACAAGAACGGCAACCGCACCGCGGTTCAGCGCCGGACCAACGTCGGCGATGCCTCGCCCGCCGAAACCGACGCCTACACCCGCACCAGCGGCACGAACCGCATCGCATCGGTCGTGCCTGCGAGCGGCGGTACGCGCGGGTTCACACACGACGCCCGCGGCAACCTGACCGGCGAGAACCGTCCCGGCGGTCCGAGCATCACGCTCGGCTATGACGGCCATGCAAGGCTCGCGAGCTATGTGATCGCGGGCGCCGAGACGCAGACGATGCTCTACAATGGGATCACGAGCGCGTGGGCCTGACGACGAGCCTAGAACGTCGCTAGGTCAGCTAAGAGCCTCATCGCGCGCTGCAATATCAGACACCATTCGACCTGCCTCATCGCGACCGAGTTGCACCATAATATCAACAGTTGTGCGAACATATTCGAGGATGTCGTGCCGCTGTAGCGTAGATCCACCCTCCAATACCAGCAAGGCAAGCTGTTCAAACGCACGATCAACGCTGTCTGCATGGATCGTCGTCATCGACCCCGGGTGGCCCGTATTAATCGCTCGCAAAAAGGCAAATGCTTCAGTGCCTCTCAACTCGCCGAGGATGATACGATCAGGCCGCATACGCAGCGACGCCGATACCAAGTCGTTCGCAGTCACATGCGCTTCGCCGAGCGCACTACGCGCGGCGATCAAGCCCACCGCGTTTTCGTGCTTTAGGTGGATCTCGGGTGTATCCTCTATCAGGATCAACCGTTCCTCCGCCGGTATCTCGCGGATGAGCGCGTTGAGAAAAGTCGTCTTGCCCGACGATGTGCCGCCGGAAATCAGGATATTGAGCCGCCCGCGCACGGCTTCGCGCAGCGCGCTTCCGATATCGCCAGCATCGACGAGCCCGCGGACTTTTTCGATCGCCGCCGATTGCCCATGCGATGCGCCGCGTACATTTCGGAAAGCATCGGCCGCGACATAATCGTCGAGCGTGAGATCGGCCGACACATGCTTGCGGATCGCGATGGCCAGTTCGCCCCGCGTGGCAGGCGGCGCGACGACTTGGATGCGCGAGCCGTCGGGTAGGCTTGCCGAGAGCAAAGGATGCTCGCGGCTGATGCCTTGGTGGCTGAGCGCCGAGACCTGCCGCGCGAGCCGAGGAAGCAGTGCGGCATCGAGCGCCGGGACGTCGTGACGCTCGATTCCGCCGCCGAGCGATTCCAGCCACACTTCGCCGGGCCGATTGATATAAATGTCGGTGACGTCCTCGCGCCCAAGCGCAAAGGCGAGCGGGGCGAGATAGCTTTGGAGATAGACCCTGTCGGCAAGCGCCGCGGCGGTCATCGCCGGACCTCGACCGCCGTAAAATCGAGGTCGCGTGCGACAAACACGCTGATGCTGGTGCCTTGGCGAACGCTGAGCGTCGGCGGGATTTGCGTCGCGGGCATCGTCGTGTTTGCGCCCGCAAACGATCCCGGGAGCGCAACCACCACGGAATCCCCGGTCTCGCGAATGGCCAGATTCCCACCAATCAGCATAGCGGTCTGGAGGATCGATCCTGCAAAGCGCTCGAAGAAGTGGCTGTTGACCTTGGCCCGCACGCCCCCAACCCCGACTGGATCGGTCGTCGGCGAACCGATCGCGATCGTCACGCCGTCGGGACGGATCAGTCGCGTCCAGGTGACGAAGGCACGCTTCTGTCCTTGCGTCGTCTCGGACTTATACTCGCCGATGAGGCGGCTGCCGCGCGGGATCAGCACGCGGGTACCGTCGAAACCGTGGACATCGCGCTGGACGAGCGCCCGGGCGAAGCCCGAGCCCGCCGAGTTGAACGCCGTCTCGAGCACCGCCGGGATCAACGTGCCTTGCGGCACGGTGGTCGCGCGGTCCGACATCGCCCCCGCCCGGCTTCGCACGGTGATGTCGCCGTTAGACGAGAGGGCAGCTTCCGCGGCGGGCGATGCGCGATCTCCCGAAGTCTGCGGCTGCGTATTATCCATCACCAGGATAGCACCGCTAACCGTGCGTGGCGGCGCGGGGACCGGCGGGGGCGGCGCATAAGAGATCGGCGGGGGTCCTTCGGGCATGGGGGGCGGTGGAGTCGGTGCCACGCGGCGAGGCTCGGTGACGCTCGGTAGCGGCGTCATGCCTTGCAATGGGGCGACAGGAACGGCCATTGCCGGGAACGCGCGCTCAAAGGGCGGAATGTAGAGAGGCGGCGGTTCGCTCGATGCGACCGCGAGATCGGCCCGCGCCGGACGCACCGCCGGCGCGGCAAGCGAGCGCCGCCGCGCATCGAGGATAGAGAAGAGGATGATCGCCGCGACCACCGCGCCGACAACGATTGCGGCCGTCGACAGCCCGCGCGAAGGCTTCGCCACCCGCGGCAATATGCTTCGTTCCGCGGTGCCTTCCGGCTCTGCCGGGCTTACCACCGGTGCCGTCATGGCGTCTTGTCCTTGGGAACATAGCGCTTGGCACGCGCTGTCTTGTTGTCGATCCGAAACAGGAGCTGCCGGTGGACGCTGTCGATCACGTATAGCCCGACACGCATATTGCCGTTGGCAAGCCGTTCGCGGCCATAGTCGTCGATGATGAAGGCCGCGGGCAGCGGCGTATCAGTCGGCCAATCGATATAGGTCTTGGCGCCGTCGTCGTGGATAGCCGTCGGCCAAAGTGCCGAGGTGCCGCTAAGCTTATAGCTCCCCACAGGCTCGCCCATGGTACCGAGCTCGGCCGCCGCGCCGCTCTCGGCAGGATAGTTGAACCGCACTTCGTAAGGCGGAGATCCATAAGCGATGGGTACGAGGTCGAACGCATAGAACCGCGCGCTGGTGATCACCGTCATGTTGGTGCTGACGCCGTCCTGCGTCGGCCGCACGAAAAGCATGTTGCCGCCTTGCGTCGCGACGGCTTGCCACGCCCCGCTGTCGCCGAGCGCGACATTCTGGATGCGCTCATCGGGCGCCAGCGCGATCAGGACCTGGAAGCCCGGGGCTCCGCCTACCTCGACGACCTGGTCGCGGCGATAATCGACGACCTGCATGCGGGGATCGCCGCCGCTCGGCTGCGGACGAACCTGCGCCGAGGCGCCCGCCGCGGCCAGTGCGAGCAGAAGCAGGAAGGTGCGGACGATCATGGGCGGACCGCCGCCGGTGCTGACGTACTTGTAGTTCGTGGATCGGCGACGGCCGTTGCGGCGGCCGGTACAGTGGCGGGCAAAGGCTCCGGCACGACCAAGGCTTCGGCGCTTTTCCGATAGCTCGTCACCTTGAACCCAAGCGGGTTGATCATCCGATCGGCCGCGCTCATCGGCTCGCCGCTGTATGCGAAGCGCACGACCGTCACCCATGGCTGCGCCGGGTAGACATGGCCATTGGCATCGCGGCGGCGCGTGTCGAAGCGGATCATCGCGCTGCTGTCGCTAAGCGGGGTCACGCTCTTCACCTCGACATCAACGAGCGACGAACTCGGCAGTCGAACGAGCGGGCTCTCGGGATTGTTGACCTGAATCTCGGAGAGATAGTCGCTGCGTGCCGCGCCTGCGGACCAGAGTGCGACCTTGCGATAGTCGGTCTGCAGGACATCGATGTCGAAGCCTTCGCGGGCGATGACATATTGAACGAGGAAGGATTGGGTCAGCGCCCGGTCGCGCGAGATCGTCTGCGGCTCAAGCGGCTTCAACTGCTGGACGAAGCCGGTCTGACGATCGACGAGCAGCGTGTACGGCTCGACGGTCTTCAGCGGAGTGAGGAACAGGAGCGCCAGCGCTTCGAACACGGCAATCGTCCCGGCCGCCCCGGCCACCCACCACGCAGTGCGCCGCGAGCTTCGGAGCGCATCGCTGCGATCCTTCGCCCAGCTGTCCGCCTCGGCGTAATAAGCGTCGAGCGCTTCCTGGGCGGGCTTCTTCATAGTCGCTTGTCCCTCGCAATCGCGCGGCTCGATATTCTCTGGCGCGTCCGCCGGCCCGCCGATGCTGTCGCCCGCTGCCGTTCATGCCCCTCGTCCGCATCATGTCGTCCGGCACTCCGCGCGATATGCAGAGCCCGCGAACCGCCGCCGCTTTCAGCGGCCGTAGCCTCGCGGCGCTGGTTGATCGCAACGGCATCGGCAATCGCAGCAGCGCGCGAGCGACTCTCGATCGGCGGGTGCGCTGCAGCTGGCGCCCGCGCCGTCTCGCTCGCCACGCGCCGCTCGTCGTGCCAGCCGGTTGCAATGGCAGGCATCCACGCGGGAATATGAAGGCTCATAGCGATCCGTACCGTGAGCCACGTAACTCCGGCGAGCGCGATCGCGAAGATCGTCGTGGCGGCGAGCAATTGCGCAGGCGCGCCCATGATGTCGAGTTCGCCTGCGCGGCGCGCGAGAAGCGTCGTCAGCCACGGCTCGACGAAGGCCAGCTCGAGGCCGACGGTGACCGCAATCGCGATGCTACCGAGCGCCGTGCCGAGAATGGCCTTGAGCCAACCTTCGAACAGCCCGCGCGTCCCATCGAACAGCAGGAACGCAGCAAAGAACGGCGCGAGCGCGAGCAACAGGGCGGCGGCGATCCTCACGACGCCCAGCGACGCAACGGTCGAGACGAGGAAAATGACGCGCGCAAACCCGAGCGCGAAATTGTCGAACCCGAGGAAAGGCGATGGCGGCACCGACGGCATAAGCGGGCGCCCATCCGGACCCATCGGCGGCGAGCCGACGCCGTCGAGCGCGAGGATCTTCAGCGCCTGGTCGACGCCATCGACGCGCGCCACCAGCCCTCCGCCGCTGCCGGGCAGGCTGGTGGGCGCGCCGATCGCCGAGACAAGCTCGGCGGGGGAATGGAGAATGATATTGTAGACGAGCACTTGGTAAGCGGGCCAACTCGTTGCGAGCACGAGCACGACCCCGATCTTGACGAACGTCAGCACGCCTTCGCGGATCGTCGGTGTATGCCCCAGCAGCATCCGATAGCCCATGAACGCGATGAGAAGCGTGATGAGCCCGGTGAGCAGGATAGAAGCCGTAGATCCCGGCGCCGCGAGCGCCCTGTAGCCCTCGGCGCCGAGCAGCTGAGCCTGGCAGTCGAGGAAGCCGATCGCGCTCGGCGCAAAGCTCTCGGGGCTCGGGATGGAATCGCAAACCGAGGCCATCACGCACGCTCCACCAAGGCATCGTACCAGTCCTCGGGCGCATCGCCATGCTCGACGCGTAGCTCATCGAGCAGGCGCACCGTCCGCTCGCGGCCCGACAGGATCGTCAGCAACTCGCGCTCGCCGGCGAGGTTGAGCCGCACGACGACGCTCTCATTGCCATGCTTCACGAGGAAGCAATGCGCGCTGTCGGGCAGTGAGCGAACCAGCTCATACTCATGCGGCGTGAGGCCAAACCCGTCGACATAGTCGTCAGCGCGCGCCTTGGGGTTCGCCATGAATATCTGCGTTGCCGCCTGCTCGATGATCGCGCTTGCAATGCGGCTTTCGAGGGCATCCTGCGCGCTCTGCGTCGCAAAGCCGACGATCCCGTTGCGCTTGCGGATCGTCTTTTCCCAGTCCTTTATCCGGCGCACGAACACGTCGTCGTCGAGCGCCTTCCACCCTTCGTCGACGACGATGATCGCTGGACTGCCGTCGAGCCGTTCCTCGACGCGGTGAAAGAGGTACATCATCGCCGGCGTCCGCACCGCGGGGTCGTCGAGCACCTGCGTCATGTCGAACCCGACCGAGCGAACGGCGAGGTCGGTCGCATCCTCTTCGTTGTCGAACAACCACGCGCGCTCGCCCTCGCCCCACCACGGCCGCAGACGCGACCAGAGGTCGTCGGATTGCGGGCGATGGCCGCCGCGGAACAGCTCGACGATGTGACGCAGCCGCCGGTGGTGCGGCGGCTGCGCGTAGTTCGCATCGACCGCATCCTTTACCTGCGCCAGCTCCTCGACGTCCGCCCCGCCGGCAAGCAGCGCCAACCAGTCGATCAGGAACTGTCGATTGGCCGCATTATCTTCGAGTTGGAGCGGGTTGAAGCCCGAGGGCGTGCCGGGGCGCAACACGTCATAGCGCCCGCCGATCGCGCGGATGAACAATTCGCCGCCGCGGTCCTTGTCGAAGAAGACGATCCGCGGATCGAACTTGCGCGCTTGCGCGAGCAGGAAGTTCAATGCGACGGTCTTGCCCGAGCCCGAGGGACCGATGACCGTGAAATTGCCGAGATCGCCTTGGTGGAAGTTGAAGAAATAGGGCCCTGCAGCGGTGGTCTCGAGCAGGGTGACCGCCTCGCCCCAATGATTGCCTTGCGACTGCCCGAGCGCGAAATTATGCCCGCTCGCGAGCCCCGCGAAATTTCCCGTCGAAACGAGCCCGCGCCGCGCGATATATTTGAAGTTCGCCGGAAACTGGGCCCAGAAGGCAGGCTCGAGCGCAATCTCTTCGCGCACCGCGATGATGCCGAGATCGGCGAGCGCGGCCTGCACCTCGGCGACACCGGCATCGACCTCCTTGGGCGACGCCCCCCGGATCGCGATCGTCATGTGATGCTCGCCGAACCCAGAGCGGCCCGCGGCAACCTCGTCCTTGGCGTTCGACAGTTCGGAGCGAAGGCTGAGCGCCTCGTCCTCGGCCGAGCGCATACGCCTCAGCGTCAGGTTCATGCGCCCCAGCGCAGCCTGGCGCTCGATGAAGCCGAAGGATTGCGAGACGGTCAGCTCGAATGGCAGGCGCAGCAGCTCGTCGAACATGCCCGGGCTCGTCTGACCCGGGTAATCCTTGATCGACACGATACCGAGATAGCTGCGGTCGGAATGGCCTGCCGACGCCAGTTCGATGGTTTCCTGACCGAAGCTTATGCGGCGGTCAGGGAGATAGGCGCCGACGTCCTGCGTCGGCAGCAGAACCGGCCGATCCTCGCCATTATAGAGCGTCGACAGGAACTCAAGTGGCTCCGAGCAAGGCCCCGCTTCGCCTTCATAGACCTTGAGGAGCGTTGGCTCATAGCTGCCCAGCGCCGCCATCAAGGCCTCGCGGGCTGCATCCAGCTGGCGGAGATCCTGTGCCGCCACCTCGACCGGCGAGCTCGTCCGGCTGAGCTTGTCGCGCAGCCCGTCGAGCAGACCGACACGACCCTGCAACGGACGCCGGATCAACGTCAGGTAGAGATCGTTGACGAAGAGCTCGCGGCGATCGAGCCGCTTCTGCCAGGCCGCGTCGAGCTTGGCCGAAAAGGGATCTTCGAACTTGCCGTCGAGGCCTACGTCCACGCGGCGGCGAACGATATGATGGCAGATCGCGAAGCGCGACGAGCCGATGGCCTGCAGCATCGCGTCGCGCAGTCGCTTGCGATAGTTGATTTCCTCGGTGTCCGCCGTTTCGAAGAGCAGGCCGCGCATCGCGATGAATTGCATGAGCAGGCCATCGCGCGTCGCGACCGTGTGTGCATCGACATGGTGGCTGTACGGCAGGTGCTTGCCTGCCGGCGACTCTCGCGCAACGATTTTCGGCGACGAGGCTAGGGCCGGTAGGAGTTGCATTGCCAGATCGAATGATTGCGCACGCGCGGGCAGCGGCCGACCTTGGCAAGCCAGAGATCAAAGAAACGGGGCTCACGAAGGCACAGCAGCACCCCCGCGAAATGAATGACGAGCGCGATGAGCAGCGCCCATATCGTCCGAAAGATCAGGAAAAGCTCGGTCGCGAGGATGGCGTTGGCGACGAAGTAGCTATAGGTCACGCCGGCGAACATCTGGGGGCGTGTCAGCGCCACGAAAACCGAGTCCCGCTCGACCCCGTTCACGGACTACTGAACCAGGCTGGCGGTAGACTGGATGCCCGCGACGATGCTGGCGGCGCCGAAAAGGATGAAGCAGCCGACGATCACCGTCGCGCCATAGCGCCAGTTGATGCGGCCGGTCAGCATGAGGAAGCCGACGGTAGCGACGGCGATTACCGCTACGACGGTAGCGACCGTTCCGAGGAGCGTGCCTTCGAGCCAGCGAACGGCCGAGACCAGTACGCCGGAGCCCGCCGGTTCTGGCAATTCTTGGGCGTGAGCCATCGTCGCATGAAAAAGTCCGGCCGTGGCGGCCAACAAGCTGAGAATTCGATTTTTCAGGTCCACCAATATATCCCTGTTCGCCCCGCTACTCGGGTTGGATCATTGCGATGGGATATCTGCCGCGGCGCATAGCTGCAAAGCCGAATTTGGACGATCAGAGCCAGAATGGATGCTTATTGCTGCCAGCGAGCATGTCTTTTAGTTTGCCCGAAAATATCGCACGTGGGGTTGTGATGCGTTCGCTATCGGATCCCCCGCCAAATGAGCCCATTGCGGATGGGATGGCGTGGCTGCAGGGAGTGGCCTTGGGGCCCGCTGCAACGAGCTTCGCCGTGATTGCTGTCGCTGCGATCGGTTTGTTGATGCTGTCGGGCAGGCTCGAGTTGAGGCGCGGCATCACCGTGGTGATTGGGTGCTTCATCTTGCTTGGTGCCCCGAGCATCGCCGCGGCTTTGACCGGCGTTGGCAAGCAGACGGAACCTCTTCCTCGCGTAGCTGCCAATCGCGATTCCGCGCTGTTGTCGGAGCCATTTCTAACGCCAGAGACGCGGCCTTCAGCCTATGATCCCTACGCCGGGGTCTCCGCGCCGACCGCACGTTAGGCTGCGAGATTCCGGCGAATCGACAGAAGAATCTCGTTAGGATGGAGCGGCGGAAGCGTCCATTTCAGGCTTTGCAGACGCTAAATCTCGCGGCCATACGCATGTCCAAAAGGATTTGCGTTGAGTTGCGTCCATACTTCAAGAATCCTGCTGGCGCCTATCTGGCCTGCTAAGAAAATGGTAGCGGTCATTTGATCGAGGAATAAAGTGACAGGCTCCTTCTAGGGTCAGGAATCATTGACCAGAGGCAGAATATGACGATAGCGGGCAGGGCTACCGCGTAGAGGACGGCCTTCGGGCACCGATCGTAGCATGTCGCGAGACGCCTGGCTCCTATGGAAGATGCCCCGCATCGTCCATGACGTTACCTCCTTAAGGCGGCCGAACATGATCTCGATGCGGTTGGCCGATTGTTCCTTGGCGCCGATCGAAGTCGATCTTTCCGCATTCGGCTGATAGGCATAAGCGCGAAAGGATCTGCGTGTTCGAATCGCTCGCCTTTTTGGCGATCCTCATACTCGGCGTACTGCTCGCGGATACGCGAAGCCGGCTGAAGCGCACCGAGACCAGCCTCGTCGAAGCGGCGAAGCGCATAGTGGCGCTCCAGCGTCACACGGGCTTATCGACGCCCGATGAGACCCTGCCGCAAGCCGCCCCGCCGCCGCCCGCCCGAACAGCCGCACCCGTCGCGTCGCCGAGACCATCCCGCCCCGCGCGCGCCGCCGCACTGATAAGCGTCAAGGTGCCGGCGATGACCGAAGAAGCGCCCAAGGCTCCAGAACCGTCCGCAAGGGAGGGGACGACCTCGGAGGCGTCGGCCAGGAAGACCGCTGCGGAACCCGCCAACCTGTCGGCACGCTTCGAAAATCTGTTCGGCAAGACCTTGCCCATCTGGGCGGGCGGCATCACGCTCGCCATCGCCGGCGTGCTGATCGTCCGCTACGCGATCGACCTCGGCTTCTTCGCACGCGTCTTCACGCCCGGCGTTCAGGTGATCGCGGGCATCCTCTTCGGCCTCGGGCTGATCGGCGGCGCCGAATATGCTTGGCGCAACGAAGCGCGGCTGCGCGACGTCCGCGTGCCGCAGGCGCTCTCGGGCGCGGGGATCGCGACCCTCTACGCCGCGATCATGGTCGCGGCGAATGTCTATGGCCTGATCGGCCCTCTGTTCGCCTTTATCGCGCTAGCCCTCATCACCGCCTCAGCGCTCGCGCTGTCGCTTCGTTTCGGGGCGCCGAGCGCATTGCTCGGCCTCGCGGGCGGCCTTGCCGCGCCCGCGCTTGTCGGCGCGACTGAGCCGAATGTACCGCTGCTCGCCCTCTATCTGGCGTTGACGATCGCGGCGATGACCGCCGTCGCGCGCAAGCGCCGCTGGCCTTGGCTCGCAATTGCGGCGCTCGTCGGCGGCGCGGGCTGGAGCCTGTGGATGATCTTCATCGGCGGCGCGCTCGATACGCTCGGCTCGCTGTCGATCGGAGCCTATGTCCTGCTCCTTGGCGTCGCGATCCCGCTCCTCGCCTATGACGGACCCCGCGCGGCGCTGCTCCGTGCCGCGGCGGCGGTCACCGGCGCATTGCAGCTCGCGCTGCTCGTCGCGTATGCGGGCTTTACCCCGCTCCATTGGGGCCTGTTCGCTTTGCTCGCGGCGGCCGGTCAGTGGCTCGCATGGCGCGAACGAAGCCTCGCAATCGTCCCGACCATCAGCCTCGCGCTATCGATCCTGCTTCTCGCGCTGTGGCCCGACGCAAGCCCCGGCTGGTTCGCGGCGGTTGGCGGCGCCCTGCTGCTCATCCACGCGCTGACGCTGCTCGCGCGCCTGTGGACCGCGCCGCCCGACCTGCGCCGCACGCTCGAACTCGGCGCGGCAGCGCTCGCGGTCGTCCCCCTGACGAAATGGCAGATGTGGGAGTTGTCGGACCCGGCGCTCGCCTTCGTGGCGCTGGGCGCTGCAATCCTGCCCGCTGCCGGCATCGCCCGCGGCTGGCGCGTGGAAGGGCGTGCCGGCGACGCCCGCTTCGCCTGTTTGACCGGCACCGCGGCAGCGCTGCTGGCGCTTGCGCTGCTTCTCGGCCTTCCCTTCTGGCTCGCTGCGGTCGCGATCGCAGCGGTCGCCGCCGCGCTGCTGCCTTTCGGGGAGGCTGCCTCCGATCGCAGGATCGAGTGGATCGCGGCCGGCTTCTTCGGCGCGGCGCTTGTCGCGCTGGTTGCCACGCCGCGCGCCTTTGACGAGCTTCCCCGGCTCGTCGCCGGAGCAACCTTGGCCGACGGCTATGCGGTCCTGCGCTGGGCAGCCCTCGCGCTCGTCGCTCTTTTCTTTGCCATCCGCGCCGAACGATCGCTGATCCGCCGTTTCGGCCAAGGCTTTGCCGCCGTCCTCGCTTATGGCGCCGCCGCGCAGCTGCTTCCCGCGACTATGTTGGTCCTCGTTCCTGCGGTCGCGGCGGCCGCGCTGCTGACCGCGGCACGGCGGATCGCCTTTGACCGGGTCGTCGCGGCGGTCGAGGTGCTCGCCGCAATCAGCCTTGGCTGGGCCGCCTGGCCCGCGTCGGTCTGGGCGGCAAAAGCGCTGCTGTCGATTGGCGGAGCACCGATGCTGATCGACGCCCCGCCGCTGATAGCCGCCGAGCTGCTCCGCCGTATGGCGCTGCCGGCGCTGTTTTTCGGCGGGCCGCTCTGGCTTCTGCGCGACAGACTGCCGCGCTGGCTTGTGGTCGCCGCGCTCGGTGTCTCGGGAGCGCTCGGCCTGATCGCGGTGCATAGCCTCTACCGCCTGGGTTTCGCGGCGGTCGCGGGGAGCGATTTCGTCGCGACCGGCATTGCGCAGCGCCTCGTCTGGGAGGTGCTGCTCATCGGGATCGGCTGGCTGCTCTGGAAACGCAGCGTTCCGAACGGTGCACGCGCGCTGGTGATCGCGGGTATCGCGCACGCACTCTATTACGGCCTCGCGCTCCATAATCCGCTGTGGGCTGAGCAGGCGGTCGGCGGCTGGCCGCTCGTCAACTGGCTGCTGCCGCTATTCGCGCTGCCGTGGGCCGGGATGGCGCTGCTCGGGCGGCTCTTTCCGTCGGAACCGGCAGCGCTGGACCGCAGTATCCAGCTGGCCGCGATGGCACTCGTCGCGTTCTTCGTCTGGGCGACCCTGCGCCAGCTTTTCCATGGCAGCCTGCTGGCCGAGGCCGGAGTGGCTCCGGTGGAGAATATCCTGCGCTCGCTACTCCTGCTCGTCCTCGCGATCGGTTTCCTGCTGTGGGGCATTCGCAGCCGCCGCCGCGACTGGCGCATCGCCTCGCTCGTCCTGATGCTTGGCGCCGCCGGCAAAGTCTTCCTGTTCGACGCCTCGGGCCTTGAAGGACTGCTCCGCATCGGCTCGTTCGTCGCGCTGGGCTTCAGCCTGATCGGAATCGGCTGGCTCTACAGCCGGCAGCTCGCGCCGCCCGCGCAGAAAATACCGGAATAATAGAGATTCGGTGGAGGCCCGAGCCGGAATCGAACCGGCGTGCAAGGATTTGCAGTCCTCTGCGTCACCACTCCGCCATCGGGCCTTATACCGAACGCCGCGGTCGCAATTGCGTACCGGGCCGGGTGGGAGGGCCGCTAGTGATGACCTTTGCCTGCCTTGTCAAGGATTCGCCGGACCGAGCGCCATAATGGCGCGATGCAGGCTTGGCGGCCCGCGCGTTGCCAGCTATGCGCGGCGCGAAATCGCCGCCCTAGCCCAGTCGGGGCTGTATTAGTATTGCAATACAGCCCCGACTGGGCTAGGGCGGCTTCACGACTTTAAGTCCCAGGGAATCGGAAACGACACGATGGCAACGAAATTGAGCGAGATTGGTGCGGCCGAAATGCGCGCCGCGATGGTCGACAGCCAGCTCCGCACCAACGACGTCACCGACCCCGCCGTCGTCGCCGCGATGGGCAGCGTCGCACGCGAGGCGCATGTGCCTGCCACGCTGTCGGGCGTCGCCTATATGGACCGCGCGATCGCGCTGGGCCATGGCCGCGCGCTCAATGCGCCGCTCGTCACCGGCCGCCTGCTGGTCGCCGCCGATATCCGGCCGGGCCAGCGCGTGCTGCTGATCGGCGCGGCGACGGGCTACACCGCCGCGCTGCTCGCGAAGCTGGGCGCCGAAGTTCATGCGGTCGAGGAAGCGGCCACGCTGCTCGCGACGGCGCGCGCTGCCGCGACCGACCAGAACATCACATGGATCGAAGGTCCGCTCGCCGCGGGCGCGCCGAAGGCAGCGCCGTTCGACCGCATCATCATCGAGGGCGCGATCGACGCGCTGCCCGACGCGCTCGCGAAGCAGCTTGCCGAGGGGGGCCGCATCGTCGCGGCGCGCCGCGACGGCAGCGTCACGCGCCTCGTTCAGGGCGTGAAGACCGGCGGCACGGTCGCGCTCCGCTCCTTCGCCGACATGGACGTCGCCCCGCTGCCGGGCTTCGCCGCCCCCAAACCCTTCAAATTCTGACGGCCCTCCCCCTTTCCGTTTCAGGCTGAACATCCCGATGCACGATAAAAAGAACAAAGAAACCGGTCGTCGTACCCGCTGGCTCGCCGGTCTGGCGCTGGGCGCGCTCGTCGCGGCATCGCCGGCGCACGCCGAAACGCTTCAGGGGGCGCTCGCCAAGGCCTATGAGAACAACCCGACGCTGACCGCCGCGCGCGCCGGACAGCGCGCGAACGACGAGAATGTACCGATCCAGAAGGCTTCGGGTCTGCCGTCGGTCGGGGTCAGCGCCGACTATCAGGAAAACCTGATGGTCCCCGGCAACAGCTTCTTCACGCCCGGCCGCTCCTTTTCGACCGTCGCGCAGCTGTCGGTTCCCATCTATCAGGGCGGCGCGGTACGCAACGCGGTGAAGGCCGCCAAATATCGCGTCGAGGCCGGCCAGGCCGACCTCCGCGCGACCGAGGCGAGCGTCTTTTCGCAGACCGTCGGCGCGTACATGGACGTGATCCGCGACATCGCGATCGTCCAGCTCAATCAGAAGAACGTCTCGGTCCTGCGCACCAATTTGCAGGCGTCGAGCGACCGCTTCGAGATCGGCGACCTGACGCGCACCGACGTCGCCCAGTCGCAGGCGCGCCTCGCGCTTGCCGAGGGCGACCTGCGTACCGCCGAATCGAACCTGATCCGCAGCCGCGAAAATTACATCAAGCTGGTCGGCGACGCGCCGACCGATCTGGAAGCGCCCCCGGTGCTGCCGAACCTGCCCGCCAGCGCCGAGGAAGCCGTCGCGATCGCGCTGAACAGCAATCCCGATATCGAAGCCGCGAACCAGCGGCTGAGCGCCTCGCGCGCCGATGTCGGCAGCGCGCAGGCGACCCGCGCGCCCAAGGTCTCGGCAACGCTCAGCGGCGGCTACAACAACAATCTCAACTCGATCGCCGCGGGCAATGCGACGTCGGAGAATACGACGACGAGCACGATTGCCGGCGTGTCGATGACGCTGCCGATCTTCCAGGGCGGCCGCGCTTCGGCGCGCGTGCGCCAGGCGCAGGCGCAGACGAGCCAGGCGATCGAAACCTATGTCGCGGTCGAACGCGACGTGATCGCCCAGACACGCGGCGCCTATGCCGCGTGGCAGGCCAACGAGCGAATCATCGCCGCGACCGAGCAGGCGGTGAGCGCGAACGGCCTGTCGCTCGAGGGCGTGCGCGCCGAGAACAGCGTCGGCACCCGGTCGATCCTCGACATTTTGAACGCCGAGCAGGAATATCTGAACGCGCAGGTGCAGCTCGTCTCGGCGCGTCGCAATTCCTATGTCGCCGCCTTCTCGGTGCTCGCCGCGATGGGCAAGGCCGAGGCGCGCGATCTGGGGATCGAGGGCGGCGCGCTCTACGATCCCGAGGTCAATTATCGCCGCGTCAAGGGCCAGCTCTGGGATTGGGCCGACGATCCGGCGCCGCAGCAGGTCGCGACCGACACCAAGTCGGTCCCCGCCGCAACCGCGACGGTTCCCGCCTATGTCGATGTCGGGCCGAAACAATAAGGCTTGGCAAAGGCTGCCCCCGGCCGGTAAGATGATGGTTAACCGCTCGTTAGGGCGACCCTGATATCGTGGGACCCTGAGGGGGCAATGGGGGCAGTAATGGGCGATCTTTCGCGAGAGCCATCTATGGAAGACATCCTGTCATCGATTCGGCGCGTCATCGCGCGCGACGAGGCGCCCGGCGCCCGCGAAGCCCGTTTTGCAACGGAGAGCGAAGAAGATGTCCTCGATCTCGACGAACAGGAATCGCACGACGAGCCCGCGCCCGTGATCCCGACCGAGGAAGAGCTGGTCTCGGCCGCGAGCGCCGATGCCGCGCGCCAGTCGCTCGAGGCGCTGACCGCCGCGGTCGCGCCCGCTCCTGCCGTTGCAGCGACGCCCGCACCCGCCGGCGGCCGCACGATGGAAGAGGTCGTGCTCGAGGCGCTGCGCCCGATGCTCAAGGACTGGCTCGACACCAACCTGCCCAATATGGTCGAGGCGATGGTGGCGAAGGAAATCAGCCGGATCACCGGCAAGAAATTCTAAGGCCTTCCGCGGGCCGTCAACCCGCCCAATCCTCCAGAAGATAGCGCGCGATCGCCAGCGGCGGCGGCGCCATGAAGCTTGCCCCCATCTCGCCCGCCAGCGCCGCGCGCACCTCGGCGCGGTCGACCCACATCGCGGCCTCCAGCTCCGTGGTATCGAGCGTCAGCGCGGGGTCCGCCGCGACCGCGCGGCATCCGATCATCAGCGACGACGGAAAGGGCCAGGGCTGGCTCGCCACATAGGTGACGTTCGACACCTGAATCCCCGCCTCCTCGAACAATTCGCGCGCCACCGCCTCCTCGAGCGATTCGCCCGGCTCGACGAAGCCCGCGAGCGCCGAGAAGAAGCCCGGCGGGAAGCCCGGCTGACGACCGACGAGGACGCGGCCTTCATATTCGGCGAGCATGATCACCACCGGATCGACGCGCGGGAAATGCTCGGCATTGCACTGGCCGCATTTGCGTCCCCAGCCGCCGCGGAAAATTTCGGTCGGCGCAGCACACACCGCGCAGAAGCCGTGGCGCGCGTGCCAGTCGACGAGGCTGCGCGCGCCGCCGTAGAGCGCCGCTTCCTCGGGCGAGAGCAAAGGGATGAGCCGCATCACCGTCCGCGAGCGCGCGTCGATGCGCGCGCCCGGTGCGGGCGCCCGGACGAAACGCGGCGCGCCCGCATCGTCGATCCCGAGCAGCATCAACGGCCGCTCGTCCGACGGGTCGAGCGGCTCCCAGACCAGCCCGCCGCGCTCGCCGGGAACCGGATCGATCCCGTCCATCGCAAGGCAGGTCGCGCGCGGATCGGCGACCGCCGCGGCGAACGCCTCGGCATTCGTCCGCATCTGGTCGGCGCGGTCGAGCCGGGCGCCGGTAAAACCGAGCGGCAGCGGCATCAGCGCGTCAGCACGTCGGCGAAGAAGGCCTTGCCGAAACCGCTCTGGAAGGGCAGCGCCTCGGCGGGCATATATTGGGCATAGCCGCCCGCACGATAGCCGCGCTTGCGATCGACGAAGCCGATCGTCCCCGCCGCGCCGCCCCAGCCGTAAATCCCCTCACCCGTGATCGAGCCCGGCAGCGAGACGCGCCCGCCGGCGCCAAAGCCTTCGCCCGCAATGAACGTACCGTTGGTCTCCGTGCTCGCGGGGAGCAGGTTCGACATCGCAAGCCGCGCGGTCTCGGGTTTCAGGATGCGGACGCCGCCGGTTTCGCCTTCCCCGAGCAGCATCGCGAGGAAGCGGTCGTAATCGCGCGCGCTCGAGACGAGCCCGCCGCCGCCATAGGGGATCGGGGGCTTGTCGAGATAGATCGAGCTCGTCGCAGGATCGATCGGCAGCAGGGCGCCGCCGAAGGGCGCATAGTTGGTCGAGAAGCGCCCGACGTCGTTCGATGTGACCTGAAAGCCCGTGCTCTTCATGCCGAGGGGATCGAAGATTCTCGCTTTCAGGAACAGGTCGAAGGGCTGGCCCGAGACGACCTCGATCACGCGGCCCATCAGGTCGAGCCCGACCGAATAGCTCCAGCGCGTGCCGGGCTCATAGACGAGCGGCAGTTTGGCGAGCCGGTCGGCAAAGGCGGCAAGGCTCGGCGCAGGGTTCGCGGGCGGGAAGCCCGGGATCGGCAGGCGGCTGACCTGCCCGCCCAAGATCCCCTGCTCGTTATAGGCGTCCTTGAGCGGTCCCTTCTGGATGATGCCGTAGCCAAGCCCGGCCGTATGGGTGAGCAGGTGCCGCACCGTGATGACGGTCTTCGCCGGGCGGACGTCGGTCAGCGATCCGTCGGGGGTGTTCTGGACGTTCATCTTCGCGAAGGCCGGCAGGAAGTCGGCGATGGGCTGGTCGAGCTTGATCTTGCCGTCGTCGATCAGGATCATCGCGGCGATGCCGGTGACCGGCTTGGTCATCGAATAGAGCCGCCACAGCGTGTCGCCGTCGACCGCCTTTGCCGAATCCATCGCCTGCGTCCCCGCGCCGAAGATCACCGGCGCATCCTGTCCCTTGCCGATCGCGGCGAGCGTGCCCGCGAGTTCGCGCCGGTCGACAAAGCCTTTGATGAAGGCTGCGGTCGAGGGATAGAGCGCTGCACCGTCGGCCTTGAACGCGAAGGCCGAACCCGGCAGCAGCGCCCCCGCGCCGCCGAGCGCCAGACCGCCCAGCAAGGACCGCCGCGAAACCATCATATTCATGCAACTCTCTCCCGCATCTTGTCGGTCAGCTTTCGATAGAGCGTCGGCAATCCGGCCGCGTCAAGCGCCGAAAGCGGCCACCACTCGCCTTCCCCTGCGGCATGCTCGCTTTCGCGGGCAACCAGCGTCAGGCGAAGGTCGAAATGGGTGAAACCATGGTCGACCTGAACGATCCCGGACTCGGCGGGCGGCACGTCGGTCCAATCGGCGCCGGGCAGCGCGCGCATCCCGCCGAGCATGCCCTTGTCGGGCCGGCGGACGAGCCAGATCGCGTCGTCGCGCTCGATCCAGTACGCCAGACCATAGCGCTGCGGCTTCGCCTTCTTCGGCGGCTTGACCGGCAGGCGTTCGATGTCGGCGCGCCCGCGCGCACGGCAATCGGCCATCACCGGGCAGATGGCGCACATCGGACTGCGGGGCGTGCAAATCGTCGCGCCGAGGTCCATCAGCGCCTGCGCGAAATCGCCCGGCCGGTCAGCCGGAACCAGCGGCGCCAGCTCGGCGCGGATTTCGCGCTTGGCCGCGGGAAGCGGGGTCTCGATCAGCCGGTGCCGCGCGATCACCCGCTCGATATTGGCGTCGATCACCACCGACGGCCGCCCGAAGGCGATCGCCGCAACGGCGGCGGCGGTATAGTCGCCGACCCCCGGCAAGGCGCGCAGCCCCGCCTCGGTATCGGGAAATTGCCCGCCATGATCGGCGACGACCGCCCGCGCGCAGGCGAGCAGGTTGCGCGCGCGGGCATAGTAGCCGAGCCCCGCCCATGCCGTCATGACGTCGGCATCGTCGGCCGCGGCAAGGTCGGCGACCGTCGGCCAGCGCGCGATAAAGCGCTCGAAATAGCCCGCGACCGCCGCGACCGTGGTCTGCTGGAGCATGATCTCGGACATCCATACGCGGTACGGATCGGGGACCGCATCGCTGCCCGGCGGGATCCGCCACGGCAACACGCGCGCCGCGCGATCGTACCAGCCGAGCAGGCGGGCCGCGAAGCTGTCGAAGCTGCCTGAAGTCTGGACGCTCACCCCCCGCCTATGGCATGGCGGCGGCGATGGCGAAAGCGGACACTCCGAAGGGCGAAAAGCCCGAAAAGAAAGCGGCGAAAAAGCCCGACGCCAAGCCGTACGAGCGGCCGCGCGGCGGCGAGGCGCGCTCGATCGCCGACCTCGTCCCCGAAATCGGCCGCACGGCGTTCCGCAAATTCGGTTTCATCCAGTCGTCGGTCGTCAGCCGCTGGCGCGAGATCGTCGGCGACCGGCTCGCCGACGTCACCCAGCCTGCGATGATCCGCTTCCCGGCCGGGCAGAAAGCGGGCGGCACGCTGCACCTGACGATCAGCGGCGCGCACGCGCCGATGCTCCAGCATGTCGCGCCCGACATCATCGCGTCGGTCAACCGCTTCTTCGGCTATGCCGCGATCGCCACCGTGCGGATGACGCACGGCCAGGTCACGCCTGCCGCGCCCGTTCAGCAGCCCGCAATGCTAAAGCCCGTACCCGCCGAGCTGGGGGATAGCCTGCGCGATATCGGCGACCCGGAACTGCGCACCGTGCTCGAACGCATGGCGGCAGGGCTGGCGTCGGCGCCCAAAATCCCCAGAATAAGTTAGGAAGACGGTCAGCCATGCCCGCAATTCGTGTCGCCTTTGCCAAGGGTCTCGCCATCGCCGCGCTCGCCGGCAGCGCCATCGCGCTCGTCGCGGCCGCCGCGCCCGCCAAGCCCTGGTCGGCGACCGTCAGCACCACCGCGATCGGCGCGCATCTGATCGGCAATCCCGACGCCAAGGTCAGGCTGGTCGAATATTTCAGCTACACCTGCAGCCATTGCGCCGATTTCGCGAAGCTCGGCCATGCGCCGCTGAAGGCGCAATATATCGACAAGGGCCTCGTCCTCTTCGAATATCGCAACCTCGTCCGCGATCCGGTCGACATGACCGCGGCGTTGCTCGCGCGCTGCGGCGCGGTCAGCGCCTTTTCGGGCAACCATCAGGCGATTTTCGCTGCGCAGCCCGTCTGGCTGAACAAGGTCGTCAAGGCGACCGACGCGCAAAAGACGAGCTGGTATCAGGGAAGCACCGCCGAACGCGCGCGCAAGATCGCCGCCGACACCGGCCTCTTCGCGCTGATGCAGCAGCGCGGATACAGCGCCGCGACGCTCAATGCCTGCCTCGACAGCGAGGTCGCGCAGGCCGAACTCACCGGCATGACCAACATCGGTCTGCGCGGTGACCGCATCGACGGCACGCCGACCTTCTTCATCAACGGCCGCAATGCCGAGGCGGCAGCGTGGCCGACACTCAAAACGAAACTCGACGCCGCGCTGAAGGCCTCGTAAAAGCCCGTCCAACTTCATAATTTCGGAGACGATCAGACCATGACCCAGCCCAAGCTGCGTACCCTTCTTCTGGCCTCGCTCGGCGCGCTCGCGCTCGCCGGCTGCGGCGACGCCAAGACCGACCCGACCGCCGAACAGGACGTCGTCGCCAAGGTCGCTGCGCCCGCGGGCAAGAGCTGGTCGGCGACGGTCAGCAAGACCGCCGAGGGCGGCTATCTGATGGGTAACCCCGACGCGCCGATCAAGATC
>VFQN01002424.1_pt1 | contig 28768 bp, 43 predicted proteins | sample 3512371 | NCBI WGS metagenome assembly VFQN01 (sample SAMN10412370, study PRJNA504923) | tailings metagenome | isolation source: Replicate 2 from Balatoc abandoned mine | place: Philippines: Itogon, Benguet | collected 2017-08-28
CCGATAATCCCATAACCCTTCTCCTAAAAAAAAAAAAAAAAAAAAAAAAAAAAGGCAATGCATGGGCAGGTGCGGGCGGGGAAGGTGGCAACTGTCAAGTGCGCGCACTGCAAGCGGCGGGGAGGGGCCGCCAGAGGCAGCAGGGAAAGGACTTTCCTGCGCACCAGCGTCGGCGTGGGTGTAACAGCAGTAGTTTTTACGGGACGGAGCCGGTGTTCTGGAAGTGGGGCCAACCAGATTTGGGAAGATGGCCGTACATCGGTACTTGCATCAGTAACTGCAGAGCAGCCGTCGGCGGCCTATCGTTGCGTTTCCAAGCCCGGCAGCAGACCAGCTCATTGAGGCACACATTACAGTAGCACCTCCAGTCGCCAAACGAGTCCCGCATGTGGCCATCTGCCGCGTGCGTCTCACCGGACATAGCCATTTGAGAACGCGTCAACGCGCGTGAGCTCGCTCCAACCAGCTAAAACTGTGCTGGTTGATAGCTGCTGAGCTCCTATCGCTCTCGCCAGGTGCGACAAGGAACATGGGTAGATGCTTTCCTCAGGCGGGGCTGGTGACCGCTCCCGCACAGCGTATACATCCTGACGTACTTTGAATGCTTGGAAATTGCGTCCTTTGGCACGTCGTACATGCACCTCTTGCCGAGGCTTCTGCATTTTCCTTCCTGCGCATGTCGCGTCGGGCAAATTATGACATCGCGCGTGCGCGGTGTACGTGCAAACGCAGATCGTCGAATACACGCAACCACAAAATGGACTCCCCAATCTGGCTGGATCCAACGGCAGGTGAGTTTATCAGAAGTGGTGGGCTGCCTGGTGGTTGCGGAGCAGGATTACGCAGGATGGTGAAGGGCATGGGAACCGCAAGGAGGTCAGACTTCTGCCGTGAGGATTGGTAAAGTCACAGAGGGGAAACAAAAAAGGAAACCAGTAGGAAGTCGAAGAGGGGAACAGTGGGTGCTGGTACAGACTGACAGGGTACGGTAGTTTGGTAGTGTAGTACGGTAGGCCAAGGGGCAGGGACCAAGGGGGGCCGGGGCAGAAATGCTGCTGTTGGGAGCAGGCTCTTTGTGGGACTGGAGCGGGTGTGAGACTGTGAGCGACATTTGGGGGTATAGGAAGCTGGCAGGGGTCAAGATTTGTGTTTGGGGTTTGGCACTTGAGGTGCGTGCGTGTGGTGGTATGGTAGCTAGGGAGCGAGGATGCCGTTGCGTGGCCAAGGGGGCCGAGCCTAACAGGTGAAAATCTTACACCTACTTCTACATGCACTTGCATGCAGAGTACGGCACGTTGGACGCCAGCCAGCGACTGGAGCTGCGGGAAGCAGTCAGGGCTGCGGTGCGCTCCGTTCCTGGTGACTACCGTGAGGCACGGTCGGACGCGTTTCTCAAGTCGCTGGGCGAGAAATTGCGAGCGGACAGGGCGATGTGTGAAGCGCTGCATCAGGCAGTGATGTGCTGGTCACCTGCGTGCGCCAAAGAGCGACAATTGTTTCCCAGGAGTGACGGAGAGCCGCGCTGCTTCTGCGACAAGTGTGTGGGGTGGGTTCAGCCGGCCGACGAGGACTCGAGCAGCAGCCAGCCTGCACACGACCTGGGCCTACTCGTGGTGTACCCCACATACGGTTGGGTGCCCCCAACTGCAGAGGAGGAAGCCGCAGACCCAAGGAATGAGCTGCCGGAGTATGCGTGTGAGCGGCAGACGCTCATGCAGGAACAGAGATGGGAGCGCGTGGTGCACCGCTACCTGCAGCGCCTGGGGAGGCTCCCCCAGCCCCTGCCACACATCAAGTGCGACACGCACCTGGAGCTCCTTCCTGCAGAACTGCTGCTGCCAAACATCATGCACAAGCTCGCGGACTCGTCGATCACACCCGACAAACTGTTTGAGGCGGTGGTGTCCAAGGCTCGGCAGTGCAAGGTGCTGTGGGTCGCCATGTGCGGGCACGGTGCGGGGGAGGACCTGCTCCTGGCAGACGGAGCGCGCGTGACACTGGACAAAGTTAATTTAGCGCTGTACAGCGCGCGATTCCGGGGCACGGCCATCATCAGCCTGAACGCCTGCGGGGCTGTGGAACCCCCTGTGATCCCAAGCTTCGGCCCGAACCCACCCCCGGGGGTGACGCCGCCGAAGGGGTGGGACAGGACGCACTCTGGGACGCACCCCTTCCGATGGGTCCTCGTGTACAACTGCTGGCGCGAGCCGCAGCAGGCCGCGCACGCCGACCACTTTGCGCGGATGCTGGGGCGCCTGGCGGCAGAGCGGCCCGAATACAGGAGGCTGAAGGAGAGTGTGGCGGAGGCGTGGGACGTCACTCGGGATGCGGGCGCGGGGCCAGAGTACTGGCGGGCGCCTCCCGCTGTCCACATGGGCGGGCTGTACGGCGGGCGGTTCCTGGAGCCGGCGACGCAGCTGTGAGGAGGAGGGGGAAGCATGGGCTGGAAGGTGCGGGGTGCATGGAGAGGTAGGAAGGGCCTGGCGGTGGCGGCCAGGCAGGCGCTTTGTGTTGTTGGGGGATTGAGTACGTGTCGGTGGTGGCTTACTTTGCGCGTTCCAAAGCAGCTCAATATTTTATTTGCAGCAGAGGTGAGATCGAGGGCATGCATGCACCCAGCACGCACGATAGTATGTGTAGCCGAAGGGGTGTGTGGCCCAAGGCGCAGACGTTGTGTCTTGGCCGTTGCAGATACCTACGATACTGATGGCGATGCTGATCAGGCTGACGCTTCCATTACGCGTTTTGTCAGTGGCACGAGGACGCATGCCGCTGTGCATTAGGGACGGTGCCCAGCGTGTGTAGTAGCCTGCCGTATGTCTGCAACTGGACTCGTGTGGCTGCAGCCACGTGTGTGCCACGTGTCGTGCTCACCTGATGCTGCACTGCATGACCAGTTGATCAGATGTTCTTTGTAGAGGATCTTGTTCTCGAAGGTTATATACCTCTGCCAGCATGGCTACGACGGAGCTGTTTGCCTCTGTACTCAGCACTCCGGCTATTCGGCAGCCTGTAGAATAAGTGTAGATAGGTGTTAGGCGTGTTGCATGGTGACAACGCACCAGCCAGGGGGTGCGGGGTTCCCCTGGCTACAGCAGGCTGCACGGTACCATATGATATATGAGATTGGTATCGACTTTGTCGGCCCTTGAGCCTCCGGCTCGTACATGGGTCGTTGCACTTGCGGAGGGGAGAACCCTCGCCGTGTAACACTGACTGACTGATATGAGAGTACCGTACGGTAACTGTTGTGGCAGGATGTGTACGGGATCGCCGTGCCAAACAGCACCAGCTCAGCGCCTTTACAGGTACAGGGTGGACGCTTTGCTTGGAGCACGCGGGTGGAAACCTGGCTCTGATACCAAGCAACGTAGCGGTTGCAGTACGGCACTTGTTTTTTTTCTGTGGAAAGGTTTACGGTTTACATTTGTCATTAAAGGCTGCTACTTGGAGGTGTGTTTGCTGTCATAGCAGAACACAGGCAACAAAAACATGCCCCTTTCGTTCACAGGGCGCAGAGGGGCAACATCCGTAGCAGGGGAGAATCTCCCCTGGTCCCTGAGCCTCACACTGTCACACACGCACCAGGCCCAAGTACTATAGTTACCAGGGTCACCAGCCTCGCAAGGGTCTTACAAAGGGTGGACTCGACATGGTCGCATCCCCCACACAAGCGTCCAAGTTAAAACGCACTCCTCGGAGCTAGCGAACTTGCCGCACTCCCCTTCACGCCAAAGAGTACATACGTGCTATCAGTAGCTATTACCGGTGCGGTAATACCGGTAGTACCAACACCAGGGGACTGCGGCACAATGCGGTACGGCACGGCACGGTGCACGTACGGTACGGCACCGTGGGACGTACACACGTCACCCTACCCCATTAACTCCTGCCCATCAGCAACCAGCCTACCGATCGCCCGTGTCAGGTGTCCGGTGCCCGCAATGCGTATCGCGCATGCAGCCAAACGCCAACCACGTGGCGGTATTTGAGTGCAAGAGTACACAACACGCTCCGTTCCCCGCCTACGTAGGGGCATCAAGCAACCTGCTGCAAGACTCCTGCTCCTATCAGTCTGCTAGCACACAACTGCTGCTCGTCCTTGTAGCCCACACTCTGGCCCCTGTCCCGTAACAGTCCCCTTATTTTGCTTAGTGCGCGTGCGGCGTGCGGTCAAGGTGAGATCAACCACGCGCGCAGCATGCACGTAAGGGCAGCAGCAACGCGCAGCAGTGCTAGCAGCAGCGTCTGCACGTCTACATCTACTCTACGCTACTCATTGCCAACATTGCCACATCTACGCATCTCCAACGCGCACGGTTGACTCCCATCCTTGCGCGTGTAATGCCCCTAGACGCCTAGCTAATCTGACTTGGACTACTACGAGTTCTGGAGCGCCACCGTTCCCTGTCCGCCTGCCTGCCAGTCCGGGTGTGTCAGAACGCGGCAGCAGACCGGCAGCCACAACCACTACCAGCAGCAGCACCAGCACCACCAGCAGCACCGCCACAAGCGCTCTCCTAAACGACAGTTCATGTATGCACATGCAGGTAGAAAGTTGTATGCAGTCATTGCCGTCATGCACGCATCCCGCATCCGTTAACGAGCGAGCTCCCCAGTTCCCACGTACGGCCACCGCATCCGGCGCAGTCCATGCTACAGACCTCTAATCAAGCAACCCTGCGCTTTACGAGCAGCATTGTAAGTCCGTAACGACAGCTAATTTTCCCTGCAACCTGCGCGCTCCTCCTCTGGTCACCATTCACACCCTCCGTCTCACAAGCCCCTCCCCCACGAGCTCCCAAACGCGCTGGCCGAATCGTGCTGTCTCCATTGCTGCCTCCGCCCCCTCCCTGCGACGCCACACACCGCACCCAAGGGTGCTGCAGCGCCCCACGAGCTCCCCAACGCACTAGCCACCTGCGCGCGCCTCCTGCCCACTCCCACACTCCCCCTCACGAGCTCCCAAACGCACTGGCCGAGGCCACAGCCCTCATGCCCCCCTGCTGAGCCCGCCCTCGCCCCCGCCCCTGCCCCTGCTCTCCCCCACCCGCCTCCCGCCTCCCTCTGACCGCAGCCGACAGCGGCTCCGGAACACCCATGCGTCCGCCCACCGTGTTGCCTCCACCCCCTAGCCGCACGGTGTTGCCTTCGCCATCTCTCTGCGACGCCTGCAGTCCAGCACCAGCACCACCACCGCCACCACCGTCCGTTAATACACACCGCACCCAGGTGTGCTCCAGCGCCTGGCCGCACGTGAGCCTGTCGCGGTGGCGGGGCCGCAGCAGGCCGGAGAGGAGGTCCAGGAAGGCGGGGCTCATGGGGAGGCCGCAGGCGCCGACGGTGGTGGGCAAGGAGCGGAAGCCGGCGGCAGCTAGGAAGGGGGGCAGGGCTGTGGGATCAGCGGAAGCAGCAGCAGGTGATGGGTCGCCGCCGCCGCCGCTGGGCGGAGCAGACACCGTTGGGAAGGTACCGTTGGAGCCACCGCCAGTGCTGCTGCCAGGAGGGCCGCCGGCGGCGTTACGATGGCCGTTGGGTAACTGGCCGTTGGGTAACGACCCCGCCTGCTGCAGCTGCTGCTGCTGCTGGTGGTGCTGATGCAGGTGGTTGGGCTGCGGCTCCTGGAACTGGCTCCTGCAGCTGGTCCAGCTGTAGTTGCTGTCCCCCAAGCCGCCCAGGCCGCCGCCGCTACCGCCGCCGCCGCCGCCGCCACTACCAACACCGCCGCCGCCGCCACTGCACCCGTTGCTCAACCGCCCGCCCGTCCCCAACCCCATCCCCGTGTCGCTCTTAGCCGACAGATTGCCGCCGTACAGTCCGCCGCCCGGGCCCAACCGGCCGTAACTACAACCGCCAGTGGTCGCCGACGGCCGGCCCTCCCCGTCTCCACCTTCCTGTCCTTCCTCCCCTGCCCCACCAACCCCTTCCTCCATCGCCAGCCCGTTGTGCATCATCACCACAGACCCAAGCGCCCCCGCCCCCGCCTCGGCCTCCGCATGGGATCCGCCGGTCCGCCACCGCTGCCACCTCACGCCTCCACCGCCTCCGCTGCCGCCGCCACCGCCTCCCTCCCCCTCCCCCACGGCCCCCGGCAGCACCTCCGCCTCCGCCTCCACCTCCACCCCCACGCAGTACCCGCCCTTCCGCCACCGCTGCCACTGCTCCTCCAACCGCCGCTCCTCCGCACTCAATCCGCCCCCCTCCTCCCCAGCCCCGCGCTCACCCTCCCGCGTCCCCTCCTGCCCCCCGTACTCCCCCTGCTGCGGCTTTTGCGGGCTGCTCTGCAGGCTGTGTTGCTGCTGCTGCTGCAGCTGCCCCTGTGTCTTAGGGGTCTGCGGCTGCCCCTCCCTGTCTGTGCCTCCCCTGTCTGTGCCTCCTCCTCCTCCTCTGTCCACTACCGGCAGCTCCGCGAACCACAGGCACGCCAGTGTGACACCAACGGACCACATGTCCTGTGCGCGCTGGTCGTAGCCTTTTGGGAGCACCTGGGCGGAGGGAGATGGACACAATGGGGAAGGTACCAGTGTTAGTACCACAGGCGAAACATACAGCAGGGTACATACATTCATTGTATAGTGTCGGAACAAGTTAAGCTGCCAGGGTGACCCCCAGTTCGCGACGTGGGCGCCCATGTCGCCGCAACTCAAACCATCATGCACCCACCTGCAGCCCCTGCATCCCTCATTACCCTTCCGGGAACCATCCAACATCCGCCCCAAGCGCCCCAAGCCCCCTCGACGTGCACCCTGGGTGCCGAGCCGTGCGCACCCATGCCGTGTAGGACCCGCCAGAAACCCATCCGTAAATCCGCCGCTCGTCAATGAGCACCCTACACCAGCTACAGGCTGGCACTGCGTGGCCCACTGCCGACCCCTGCTCCCTGCGAGCCTTCTATTACCCACCTGCATCCCCCGCGCTTCCGCGTCCTGCCTGCTCCCAGCTGCACTCTAGCGGCTGCGCCACTCCCCTACCTCCCCTACCTCCCCTGCCCTGTGCGTTGTGCACCCACCTGCATTCGCCTTGCTGCTAGATGCTTCCTCCTAAACTCTGGCGCTCATGCCTCCGCCACGCCCGCTGCCCACCCCTGCTCCTCCCAGGCCCCTAACCCACCTGCATGTGCACCCACCTTCATGCGCCTTGCTGCTACATTATTGTCCCTGAACTCCGGCGCTTATGCCTTTGACACACCCACTGCCCACCCCCATCCCAACCTGCATCCGCCGTGCCGCTGGGTCCTTCCTCCTGCACTCTGGCGGCTGGAGCCCCCCTGCCCGCCCTTCCCTGGCCCCCCACCTGTGGCCCCATGACCTACCCCACCTACCCCACCTGCATCCGTAACACCCCCGCCTACTTCCAGCCCGTGCCTCCCCAGCCTGCGACCGCCTATGGCATGCTGTTGCAACCCACCTGCATGCGCCTTGCTGCCGGGTCCTTCCGCCTGCACTCCGGCGGCTGGAACTGCGTGGTCCCCGCGCTCACGAAGCCGGCCGTGGCGCCGTCGGCGCAGCCAAAGTCCGCCACCGCCACGCGACCGTCGTGCAGGCGCAGCACGTTGGCGGGCTTGATGTCTGACGGGCCAGCAATAAATACTTTATTCAGTTAATTAATTAATATATTGCGAAGGGTGTAGGAAAAAGCCGCGCGGCCGTCGTGCAGCCGCAGCACGTTGGCGGGCTTGATGTCTGTACAAGGGAATTGGGTGCAAGGCACGGCAAGACGCAAGGCGTTAACGCCCTAGTGTCCGTGGCGTAGCAACGGGCGCACCATCCGTACGTGTCTGCTGAGCGCCTTGAATGTCTCGCCAGGTGTAGGGTGTGGGTTGCATTGGGGCATGGGTGCAGGGTGTGCGCTACGTGGGTCGTCGACACGTGCGAGCCGTGACACCGCAAAAGCGCTGGCAGGCGTGATGCGTGTGGGGTTGAGGATTGAAAACAATATGAAGGGGGAGTGCATACTGACGGAATCAACGCCAGTCCCTGGGACCTCCCATCGTCGCAACGTGTGCACTGCCGCTGCTGCCGGCGGCAGGACCAGGAACCCCGTTAACGCAACCCACACCATCACCGCTCGTAGTCGATCAACAACCCAAGCTCTGGCGCGCGACCTCACCTCTGTGAGCCAGCGACGCCTTGTGCAATTGCTCCAGCCCCAGCAGCACCTGCACCGCGACCTCGCGGAGCTCATCCTCCATGTAGCCGGTGCCGTGCGCGCGCAACGATTCGGCCTCCGCCCACAGGTCACCCTCCGCCAGCGGCAGCAACAAGTAGAAGTGGTGCTTGCCGCGAACGCTGGCCAGCGCGGGGAGCAGGTGCGGATGGTCCATTTGCAGCTGGAGACGCGCCTCGCGCTGGGCCCGACCGACAAAGTGGGTAACCTCTGTACGTTTGACGACAACTTCGTTGCATGGACTGGGGAGAGGGAGGCGCTTTATGTAGATGAGGACGGGCGGGGTGAAGGCTCCCGCGCCAGCGTCGTCGGTCCGCTCATATAGCAACTGCGCGCCTCGCGGCCTCAGCGCAGCAGTGCCTTTGACGTTCAGCAGTTGTTCAAGCTCAACTGGGCACGCTGCGGGGTTGATCTCCAGAGCACTCTTTGCGCCCGGCTTCGACGACCGGTACAAGCAGCTGAGCATCCCTGTAGCTGCCGCTTTACGTCCCAAGTGCTAAACGAGCTTCTATCTGTCCGCCATAAGCACAGACCCCTGCCTCGCAGGCAGCAGAGGCCTCAGGAAGCGCTGCTACCCCATGCGGGACCCACAAGCAGGCAGGAACTGCACGCAGCCCTACGATGTACTGGGCGGAACGTTGTGGCGAAGCTCCAATGAAACCCTTCAACTCGAGGGCATGGGTTACTTCGCAAGGGTAGAGTGCTCAACGACGGTCGCAGCGTCGCAAGGGACGGCTCCACACGAGGCTACGAGAATACCATACCTTCAATACACTATCCACAAGTTGTTATTCACGGTTACCATGCGCCGGGTCTTTTCATCGCGCGTTTGGGCCCGTGTCTTTCGCCCGTTGCCTGTCTTCCGGGGGTTTAGGCCATCCGTGCTCCGTGCTCCACGCTGCTGCTGCAGAATAAAATTACATTTATAGAGACTTGCGGCCTTGGTCGCTGCCGCTGCCGTTGAAGGACTCCCCTGCTGCATGCCCCCTGCTTCCTGGGAGCCGGGGGAGCGTGGGGGAGGAAGGGCAACCCACGGGGGCAACCCACGGGGGCAAACCCAGGGGGCCGTCCCACGTGGTCTTTCCATTCCCCTGCTGCATTCCCCTGCCCATGGGCGGTGCCGCTGCCGTTGAAGGTCTCCCCTGCTGCATGCCGCCCGCTCCCCTGGAGGGCAACAGGAAGAGGGCCGCCTTACATGGCCTGTAATTCTGCCCTGAGCAAGCCGTTACCAGCAGTACAACGGCTCAAAAGGGCGCCCGGTTCTGGCTGCACAGACGCACCAGCAATTACTGCAGCTCCCACCATGCTTAGGCAGCAGGCCTAAAATAGGTCTCCGATACCCCCATAACCCTTCTCCTGAAAAAAAAAGCATGCACAAAATGCACGTTCACTCCCGGTCAGGGGCTGGCAACTTGGCACCGACCGAGGCACACGGAGAAGGGTGAAGTGAGGAAGCGACATCAAGTAGGATAGATACTGGCGTCATACCGTGCACCCCGTCGAGAGTTTGTCTACTCCTGACTCCTGCTCCGTCCGCAGTCTCCCCTGGATGGCCCACCGTGGCTCCTCCATTGCTCCAAAGTCGTCCAACACCATTCCGGACGCAGTACCTCGCATCTGGGCTGCACAGTACGGTGCGGTGTATGCGTACATGTACAGAATACTGCTTTCTCCTGCCGTACATGCGTGAAACACGGCCTGCTGTCACTGGCACTGTCACTGTCACTGGCACTGGCCTGCTGTCACTGGCACTGGCTGTCACTGGCACTGGCACTGGCACTGGCACTGTCACTGGCACTGGCACTGTCACTGGCACTGTCACTGGCACTGGCACTGTCACTGGCACGTGGTCATGTCACACGCATTCCATGGCTGTCCCAAGGAGGCCTGGCGCCCGCAAAACCGCATCACAATGAGTGCGCATGTACATGTGATACACTTCTCACGCCTGACACACATTTCTTTCACGTCAAACATGACGTTGTGAGCCAAAATTTGCAGTGCGCAACAACTTGACGGCGTTTGTAAGGTGCAGGCACCTGTGGCCGCGGCGGTGCAGGCAGCAGCGGTGCAGGCAGCAGCAGCAGCGCAGATGGCAGCAGCGGCGGCGGCGGCAGTCCCACCGTGTATACGCACTTTGACCTCGGCCAAAACCATTACGAATTCATGGGCCTGCCGCCGCCATCGCAGCAGCTTGAGGGGCTCCACCGTCGGACAGTTGCTCTTGTAAACCACACCATGACGCCTGCCGCCTACACAGCCAACCCATGTGCCCGGCTGCCTGGCGTGGGTTACACCGTCATGCCCCTTCACCCCGTGTACGGTGGCTTTGGCCTACTGCCTTTGGTCGAGCACGTATGGGCGCACCATGCCGTACGGCCCCTCGCCGTACGGCTCCTTGCTGGAGCCTGCGGGGGCTCTGCCCCATATGCCCCCCTGTGGCCTGCAGCTGCCCTGGCCATCCTTTCCACCTCCACCCAGCAGCACACACCTTGTGTGTGCTGGCAGGCAGCGGGACGGGGGCCGCCACCGTCCTTGGTGTGCCTGTCCCCTCGTCCAGCCCGGCTCTGCAGTGGGAGCACTGTGCGACTTGCCCCGCGTGACGGTGCAAGGCCTGGAGCCGAGAGCCTGGTGCCTCAATGCCCCTCTGTGGGGCAACCCTCTGTTGCTGGCACAGTCGGGTGATGGGGGGTTGGAGGGGGACTTCCCGGACTTGGCCGCGGTGCGTGGTAACAGTCGGGGATGCCGTGTTGGCCTTCCAGGCCCTCGATCTTGCTCGGGGGCAGGTTGGGTCCCTTGCCCTGGGGGGTTCTGCTCTCGCCTTCTGTGCTGGTCCAGCTTGAGACTGCCTACGCCCAGCGTGTGGTGCACAGCTTGTGGCGGACAACATCGGCCCGGCTGCCGCTTAGCTTGTGCTCGTGTGTTGGGGCCTTGCAGCATGTGGAGGCCTTCCTTGCTCCGATCGGCCGTGGGTGTTGGCCGTGATTGCTGCGCTGCGTGATCCCCTGCGTGCTTATGTGCCTACGCCCCAGGCAGTGTGGTTGCATCCGCTGCAGCACCTTGTTTGGCGTACTGCTGGTGCGTTTGTACCGGTCCTCAAGTAACAGTCGTTACAAGAGGGGCCATGATGAATCATGCAGACCGTGCACACCTTGACCGTGCTGCAACTGACTCCTGCCTGTTTAGGTTTGGTCGGGTTTAGGCTCGTTTGACGACTGCTCACCTGATGCTAAAATGAACGCGTTTACATGATCGTGTTGAATGACAAGCTACAATAAGGTGGCGCCTGCATCTGGCCCTTCGGACCTACCCTGGGAAGACAGGCGTTCCACTAATGGGGTTAGGCAGGTTGCTGTTAAGCTTTTCGGTAGCACAACTTCCCAGGATGGGCAAGGTGGCACTGGGTTCAGAACGGAGGCGCATTTGGAGGACAGCCCGGGCCTCCCTAGCATGTCCTCCAGCGGCGACCAAGAGGAGATAGCGGAGGTTCAGCGGCTGAGCAGTCTCCCGGAGTTCCTGACAGCAAATGCGAAAGTGCGGCGCTCTGCCATATCGGGCACATGTTGCGCGTACTGCCCCGCTCCGGTCCCGCTGAACGCAAAACTCGTTCTGGCGCGCGTAGGACCCTGGCTTCACGCTGCTGCACTACGTTGCGCTACTCGGAAACACAACGCTTGCTGCAGCGCTGCGCCATGCCCAGCCAGACGTGCAACGGCGGTACGCGTCCATGGCTCGCTACCTCGTGCGCAGCGGGTCCGAATACATCACCACAGACCAGGTGTGCCTAGGACGGGGAACAGAGGGGGTATGGTGGGTGCAGCATCAATGCGTACCCGAGGGTGGTAACGTCTGTGAAGCCACGCCCAGGGTACCTTTTGAGCAGCCAATGTGGTGCGGGCAGGGGAAGGGCAGGGGAAGGGCAGGGGAAGGGCAGGGGAAGGGCAGGGGAAGGGCAGGGGAGCGCTCCGGGATGTGCCCCATGCTGCTGCGTCCAACCAGCTGGGCCTTTTGGTCCCTGAGCTGTGCAAAGCACTACGGATCAGGGCACATGAGGTGTGTCGCAGAACGTCATTACCTTGCACAGGACGTGGACGGGCATGTCCGGCAGCTGCCTACCCGTAGCAGCCGCCCTGCCAGTGGGGGACGCACCATACCGCGTCTCGCTATGCATGCAAGCCCCCTGTCCCCACTCCAGCTGAAAGCAACTACGATCAAACGCCCTACTCCTCCCTGCCGCCGTCCCCACCTCTGCTTGCACCCTTCAGCACGTCCCCGCCAGTTCCCTTCCTGTACTGCCGCTGCCTACATCCACGCCGTACTCCCCCTCTGCCGTACTCACCCCCCCCCCCTGCAGTACGGCTGCATCCCACTGCAGCTGGCTGCCTCCATCGGCAACCGGGACATGGTGGAGGCGCTGCTGGAGCCGTTCGAGGGGCAGGCGGTGCACATGCAGCGGGTCAAACGCAGCGACTACGTCAACTACCAGGACAACCAGGTGCAGCCAAGCCAGTGCGCCAGGCAGCTTGTCCCAGTTGCGATAACTACTGGCGGGGCGCACGGGGCTGGGGCCTGGGGCTTAAAGTCGAAGGAAGAGGAGTTGGCTGTGGGTGCAAGGGTGGGTTGGGAGGCCAGGCCGCTGAACCCAGCATGGGAGCTGGCGGCTGCAGGCATGGGGCCGTGTGCGGCTGGGAGCTTGGCTCAGGGCAGGTGCAGGTGCACGTACGGAACAGCCATGGCCAGCGACATGCTTCCGGATCTGGTACAGCCGGGTTGGACGGAGGGCTGTGTGCACTGGCTGAGGGGCGATTGCGCGCCTGGGCTTCCGTCCGTTGCGCCTGCGGGGGTGCACGGCCTGTCTGCCACGCAATTTGCGGGGTTGGGGGTTGGGATGCCGGCTGCCACGAGCGCCTGGGCGTCCGTGCGGGTGAGCGTAGTGGTTGAAGTTGCATTCGGGTTGTGGAGTGTGGGAAAAGGGCGGACCTGTCGCGTAAGAATGGAGGCCTTCTTCACCATGTGCCGTTGCCCCCTCACCCCCACCCCTCCCCCGCCCCTTGTCCGGGCCACAGATCCGCTTCACTGCGCTGCACGGTGCGCTGAACCACGCGCAGCATGAGGTGGCCATCCTGCTGCTGCAGCGAGGGGCTAACCCGCAGGTGTGTATGTGTGTGGAAGGTAAAATGGAGGATAGGGAGTGTTCACCAGGAGGTGACCATCCTGCTGCTGGAGCGGGGGGCCAACCCGCAGGTTCGTATGAAAGGGGAACGAGTGACGCGCGAGGGAATGGTGAAGGGGGTGCGATAACGAACTTGGTGGGAACGAAGGGGGGCGGGGATGGGGAGGGGGCGAGCACCAGGAGGTGGCCGTCCTGCTGTTGGAGCCGGGAGCCAACCCGCAGACACGTCTCTATACTTGACCTGCTATTACGAGCTCCTGTGGGCTAGAGGGGGGGCCTATGACGGATAACAAAACAGCGACGCCTTCCTAGCACCTTCAGAAAGCGCGATAGGGCTCGAGAGCACGGGGCGACGCCCGAACAGCATATGCGGGTCACCTAGGGCACACGGCGGCCTGAGGACGACACACGATGGGATGCGTTTACGTGCGTGATTCCTTATTTTAGTATGGGGAGATACAAGGTGGCAGTGCTGCTGCAGCGGGAGGCCATTTTTGAGTCCCTCCTCCTGTTCCCTCCCCACCGTACACTCTACGCCCCTAAACGCCCGGGTGTCTGCTCTCGCCGCCACGCCACCGGGCCGCCTTCCCTACCGCCAGCTGCAATTTCCCTCTCCTTTTCTCCATGCACGTCGTACGGACGACGAGTGACTCCGTATTGCAACCCCTTCCTCTTGCGCCCCAGCTTCTGGACATCACGCGCAACAACGCCCTCCAGGTGGCCCCCAGCCTGGAGAGCCTGCAGGAGCTGCTGCGGCTGGTGGTGCAGCACGAGGACGCGGTGCCGGTGAGGAGGGACGGAGGGCGGAGAAAGTAAGGGAGGGGGCGCCGGTTGCAGGGCCCGTGTGTTTGTTAGCATGGGCAGCTGCTGCGGCTGGCTGGTGGTGCAGCACGAGGACGTGGTGCTGACGAGGGAGAGTGGACAGGGGGCAAGAGACGGTGTGGGATGGAGGGCAGGGGCTGAGCACGGCGCAGGGCACGCGCACTGTCATACCACTGTCATACCGGATACCGGTAAACCGTGTAGCACGATGTGATGCCGGCTGCTTGCAAGCGATGAGTCTGGGCAGAAGCGTAGGGTGTATATGTACGCAAAAACCGCACGACATGGTGGCAAGCCCACATCGCTCCTTTCCATGCAGAGACCTCGCCCCCTTGCCGCCTTGCCCTTCTGCGCTGTCTATCTATTTGCCGCCCAGACGCCCGCAATTGCCCAGTTGATGATTGAGGTGATCAAGCAGCAGGAGGCGCGAGACAAGGCGGAGGCGGCCCGCGCCAAGGCCGCCGCAGCAGCGGCAGCAGCGGAGGCAGCCCGGGGGGACGACAACAGCAGCAAGGCCAAGCTGGAATGCTCCAAGGCGTCAAAGATGGCACCAAACCTGGACCCCGCGGAGGTAGGGGGTTGATACAGTGCAGCTGGGTTCGGACAGCTGAGGTGGAGAGGAGCAGAAGCGTGGTACTTGCAATTCCCCAGTCAAGATACCTAGCACAAATCCGGGAGCTGCTCGCGTCGTCCAGCGCACGCTGACTGGCCGTGATTGCGCAACTGGCTGTGTTCATCATGCACAACACACAGGTGTTTGCCGTGTTTGCGTTGGATCAAATTTACTGCCCTTCTCCCTCTCGGTGCACGCTGCTGGCCTCGGTTGCCCAGCTGGCGGGCAAGACCAGCGGGCCGCCGGGCGGCGGGGTGGCGGCAGACGCAGCCAAGGGAGGGGCCCACGGGGAGGCGGGCGGGGAGGTGGGGGACATCGTCAAGCGCCTGTTCAAGAAGCTGTACGCGAAGGTGTGGGTGAGGTTGGGGGCATGTGGCATGGGCATACGCAACGAGCATGGGTTGGCGTTGGGGACGCACGCAGGGGGACAGAACAGCAAGGGGGAGACCGGGGCCTTGCTTGTGGTGGCTAAGCTATGGTCCCCGGCACGTGCTGGTCGTACATCCCTCGCAGATAATGCACGATGACATATGGGAGTACGTGCGTGCCGCTATCGACAACAACAACTACAAGCTGACGCAGATGATGCTGGACTTTGTGTGTGATGACTGCCCACGCGCCCTTGCGGTCTGCAATTGGGAGGCTACACTGGGGCCGCTCATAGCCTGCTTCCCAGACCTCTTCTTCAGCTTGCTGCGAAAGCTGCAGGTGCTGCTGACGTTAAGCTCACCTGCATGGGCAGGGCAGTGTCGCTGAGGGCGTTTGCACACCAGGGCTCTGCTTTACGCGCTTCAGGAACACCTGCTGCAGCTTGTGGGAGATAGAGCCAGCCGTGGGATTCCTAACTTGCACCAGCGGCCAGCATGGTAACACCAGCTTTGCACGGCCTGTACAGTACTAGTGTGCGCCTGCACAACAATGGCTGTGAACAAATGGACCGTCCACTAATGCGTTTTCTGTGCTCCTTTGATGTCACAGCATGGCGGGCGCGCAGAAGATGCCATGGGCTTTGCCCGCAGCCTGCCTGGTCTGCGGACGACGGCCAGCAGCACGCAGCAGCAGGCCATGATCCTCATCTACGAGCAGCTGGGCGAGGGCCTGCATGAAGCTGGGTACGCCGTTAACAGGGCGTTTTGGGAGCACACGGATGAGGCGGTGCTGTGCGACATGGCTCAATTCCCCGCCTTCAAGCGCTTCGTGGGAGCCATGTCCCGCTGCGTAGCCGCCCCAACAGGTGATGGCAGCAGCAGCAGCGGCCTGGCCATGGACACCGACCGACAGACCATCTCCGACCTGCTGGCGCCCAGTGGCAAGCACAAGCACGCGCCTGTACAAGGGATGGAGGACCCGCCAGGGGGTGAGGGCAGCAGCGGTGGTGGCAGCAGCGACAGCAGGAGCAATAGCAGGGTGTTGGGGGTGGGGCGGGTGCTGGCAGCCACTCTGGCAAGCCGGGTGGACCACGTGGACGCTGTCGTCGAGGCAATCGTTACATGGGTGGAGTTCAACGCTGTGTCGGGGCTCCAGGTCTTCATTGGAGGCATCACCAAGGACCTGCTGTGTCGCCTGGTTGAGAGCGCTCCGGCCCCTGCCATCCGGCTGCTCAGCCTCGTGGGTCCCAGCGCATGGGACCGGCTCAAGATCATGCAGGTGAGCATGCAACCGTGACCTGGCTGGATGTGTCGTGTCGTCTGTGCGTGTGCGGTGGCGTTATTGTCTTTGGAGTTTTTTGTTGTCATTTGTGTATCCATCGAGGTGAAGATGACTACTGGACCCCTGTGACTGGATGCCCCGGGGTCGGTCAAGCTGCACCATGGCCCTGCTTGATGATCTGTACACAATGCATGTACCTCTTTGTCGGTGTGGTGCAGGTGCCGTCCGGCCTGCTTCGAGGAGGGAACCACCTCGTCATGTCTACACACATGCGCAACTCGTGCGTGTGGCGCAGCCCAGAGCTTGCCCACCTTGCGGACATGGTGCGGCAACACAGGCACCCTTCTTTACCAGCTGCCATACACGCCTTGTTACCACGCACCCAAGATCAAGTCTTCGTGTTGTGTAGATGTGCGCATTCCTACTGAGGCAACCATCTCGCTCCTTCCATCACCTACACGTCACAGATACCGTATGGCAAGAATGTGCAGTAGTGTACCACCTGGCACCTGGGTATGTAGCTGCACTGTAAGCAGCACGGTACCCACGTATGATGCGTGCAGGGCTACTCGGAGGTGGCCGTCGACACCTTGATCGACTTCGGAGTGCCGTTTGAGTGCATCTACAAGGCTGCCACAGATCTAGCCACCCGCCCCGAGTGCTTTGCCGTGCTGGTGGGCACCGGCCTGACCGGCACAGACATGAAGCTGCTCATCTCAAACAGCATCAGCCTCACTCGCGTCGCCGAGTTCATCAATGCCTGCAGTGGTCCACTACTGGTCCCGCTGGGCTACGAGCTCCGCTGGCGCCCTAGAGTAGCGCCAGCGGTGTCACTGCTGCAGGACATGCTTAGGCAGCGGCTATCGTTCCGCATCGTGGAGGCGATCTTGGATTCAGGTGCTGTTTGTGACACCACTGACATTCAGCAGAAGGCTGTACCTGGGATTCCAGTGTGATTCCTGCATGTCGCCAGTGGGGCCTGCATGTGTTGCGTGCTCTGCCCAACCCAGAACCTGTGCTGGTGGGTGGGCAGCTCTGAGCAACGGCGACGTTTCCTTGTATTGCATGCAGGCGAGATGAACGAGGCGACCCTATATGCAAACTTCATGCCCGGCTACCTGACGTTTTTCACCTACCCGCTCCCACTGTACAAGCCCGTGTACACGGCGCACTTCGTGCAGCTGCTGCTGACAAATTGGAGGATGGGCGCGCGGGATATGGCGGTGAGTCTGTGCACATCGCGGGTTTGTATGTGTGACGGCTTGGCATTCCCGATGCTATCGACGATTTGAGCCCACGCCTTTGTAGCCATGTGTAGCCACACGCCCACCACGGCGTGTGATTACCCCATTACGCTCACACCACGGCTTTGACGTTCTGCAGGTGGGCATGGTCACCGGATCGTAGGTTAGCACCCCTGTGTTCGTTCACCATGAAGTCCGTGTGTTGCCTCCATGTCTCAGGGCAACGTGACTCTCCAGCCATGGGATAAGCGCTTCATCGACACACTGTTTGCCGCCAACGACCCACTGTCCCTGGCGCTGAAGAGCGCATACGACAACAAGCTCAAGGTGATTTAGGGGCCACACCTCGGACCTACCAGTATACTGGCCAGTCAGCTTGTGGCCTTGGCCCGGTGGCCCGGGAAGGGCCAATTCATGTATGTGCGTGGGCGGTTCGTCACGGGCATGGCAACGGCAGCACAAACCTAGGCAGGTGCCCCGTATCCTGCCAGCTTGAAGCTCCCGGGCTCAGTCTACATGCTCGTTGCCCGCCTATGTTTTCGCCGCAGGACACAGCGGTGTACCTTCCGCCCCAAGCAAACGAGGCAGGCAGCCAGTTCGAGCAGCAGAGGAAGCTTTTGCTGGGGTGCGTCATTTTGCCGTAAAACGTCACGGTAGTGCAAGGGTACTGCTGCCTAGCTTGCTGCCCGGCCGGCTGGGGGCCACATGCAGACATTCGAACTGCTGGGCTGATACCTGATTTGCACTCGCTCGTCGCCGGTTGACACACACACCCTCAGGGGCTTCGTTGGCAACCCGCTGCTGCTGCACCGCTGGCCGATCTTCCTGCTAGCACGACTGGGCCTGGCCGCGTACGAGGCAGGCAAAGCGCTGCTCCAGCGGGCCCACCGGCTGCGCAACGGGGCGGCCGTGCCTTCGCCCAAGTCGGCACAGGGGTCCAGTGCCGTTGACGCGTTTTCGCTGGTGCGTATGAGTACGAATGTTGTTGCACTAGGTACCGTATGCATTAGGTGTAGCAGGCAGGTACCGGTGGCATTGCCTAGGAGGAAGGCCTTGCACCTCCGTCCTGCTGTGCTGGAGAGGGCATGGCATGTGTGGCACGCAAGTAGGCGAGGAGTAGGAATGAGGCGTGTAGGTCGGCTGCGCACCTGTCTCAACGCTCATTTCCGCCTAGTCTTAATGTGTTGCTGTGGACACCTGCGTCCTGCGGCCCCTCGGCGCCCTCCGCGCCCCCACAGCATCCTTGCCGCACCCCCTCCCCAGGCTCTGCCCTGGTGGGCTGCTGCCGACGTGGGCGAGGGGAACGTCCTGTCGGCGCTGGTGTCGGCGGATGCGCCCTCCTCGTTCTTTGGCCTGGTGCTGGTCCGCTCGGTCTTCAAGCTGCAGTGGGGTGCGTAGAGATGCAGTGGGGTGTGTAGAGACACCTCGCACACACCCGCCTGTATTGTCCAACACATGGACACCTGACACTGAGCTTGTCATGCTACATTGAAGTATGTCAAGCTCCCCCCTAATGTCAGATATGCTGCTGTGCCGCCGCTTCTTTTTGCAGACGTGCTGGGCAAGCCGCTCATCCTGCTCTCGGCGGCTGTCCACTTGCAGCTGGCTGCCTGCTGGCTGACTTTCTACCTGCTGGTACTGGACGCCAGGCAGAGCCAGCAGGGCGAGGATGGCCAGCCGCTGCTGCTTCGGGATGGGCCCACCATCATGCTGGCCATGCTGTACGTGTCTGTGGCCCTGAGCTCCAGCATGGCGCTGGAACTGGTGAGTTGTTGGGGCCGCGAGCGCAGCCCAGCACCCAGAGGCGGCCAATGCTCGTTGAAGTGGGAAGGATAGCGTCGCCGCAACCAACTCTGCTGTGGTACGTCCCGTGGCAGCCACAGCACCTGGCGAGGGCGAGGGTGGCCGTGAAGCGTGAGCGTGCAATGACATGCATGCACCAGCCCAGCACCCAGAGGCGGCCAATGCTGCTGTACAGCTGTCTGAGCACCCTGCACGTGCCGTACAGTCCGCACGCGTCTGTGGTCCTCAGGTCATGGAGCTGCGGCGTGGTCGCATGGGGCTGCGCTGGAACTGGGTAACCTTCGGGCGTTGGGTCGAGCTGTGCTCCCACGCCCTGGTCTGGTCATGCGCGGGGCTGGTCAGGCAGGGCGGGCCGCAGCAGGCGGACACAGTGGCGGCGCTGGCTGGCCTCGCCACGCTGCTGTTTGCGCTGCGCATGCTGCTGTTTGCGCTCGCCACGGAGAGGCTGTGTCAGGTGGTGCTGGCGCTGCTGGAGATCGTCAGCGAGTCAAGGTGGGCACATGAGGGGCGAGGGCAGCGGACGCCAGTGTCTGCCATATAGGCGTTGGTTGTTTAAGGGAGGGTGCTACCGGTCGTGCGAAGCGGGTGCGACCTGGTGTGTTGGGGTGCGGCCAAGGGGCAGGCTGCATTTGCTGGCCCCGGCTGCGCCTGCCTTATCGCCGGCACTGGGGAATCGGACCCTTTGTCTCCCCTGCCAAACGCCCTGCTCGCAGGTACTTTTTCTCCATGCTTGGCATCGTGTACGGTGCGTTCGCGCTGGCGCTGGCAGGGCTGCGCAGCCCCCACAGCGACGGCGGATCGGGCAGCAGCGCGCTGGCCCTGGCCACCAAGCTCTTCACCATGATCGCTGGCGACGTTTCGTCGGACGACCTGCGAGACGGCAGCGATTCGGGGCTTTCCTGGTAGGACAAGACGGAACAAGCAGCAGCCAGGGGACCCCCGTATGGTATCCCTCTATCCCTGCCCCTATCGCTGCCACCTCTTGCGCGCTGCTGATGAACGGACTGCCCCTGCTTGTTGCGTGCTGCTTATCTGGCAGGACCTTCACCGGGCTCGCTGCCACGCTGCTGGCGCTGTACGCTGTCGCAATGCTGATTGTGTTCATCAACCTGCTCATCGCCACCATGAACGACACGTACGACAGGGTCAAGGAGTTCCAGGTGGGTCGCATCGATGCTGCAAGAGTGCTCGCAGGAGAGGACGTCCGAGCAGTTACGTTTACAGGAAGGGCGGCCGTGTGCACGTGTGCATGTTCGCCGTTGGCGGCGTGCTGCAGGCTACTCATCTGTGTTTTAACACGCTTGGAAAACATCCGGGTGCCGCAGGAGGTCGAGGTGATGCGCCTGCGCTCACACATGCTCGAGGGGCTGAGGCTGCATGTCAGCAGAAACGCGCTGGCAGCCTTCCAGGCAAGTCATGCGGTGCGGCGTGCCTTGCCCCTCCCTGCTCCCACTGACACCCATGCGAGCGGCTTCGTACTGCCTACATAACTGGTTCGTGTCTGTTGAGTGCGTGCACTGGATCCACCCTGCCGCTTCCTCACCTCCCCCCTCGTGGCCATGGAGTGCGGTTGTGTCCTGCACACCTGCTGTTCGCAGGGCAACTGCGTACACGTGCTGCTGCGTCACGGCAACACAGCTGCGCAGTGGCTCGCACGCAGCAGCGGCAGTGACATTGCCGACCAAGAGGCCTGGACCGCCTGGACTGGCCGCATCCGGTACATGCGGGAGACCATCGTGCGCGGAGTCGACGAGCGACTGCAGCCTGTGCTAGCCAGGGTGCAGGCTGCGGCGGCTGGCAGTGGCGATAGGGCGGGACTTGCGGGTCCTCCGCCGACGCATAAGGAAGTGCGGTGATTACACAATAGTAGCGCAGGGCGCTGATGCGCATGCAAGCAAGGGTACTGCTCATGTACAAACATGATAAGGAAGGTGGCGGTGTGCCCCATCTTAACACGGCGGCCTCATCTTAACCGCAACGGTCACCGCCCACCACCAGGCGGCACTGGTGGTGCTCTCCACATGGGCCGTCGTGGTGATTTTTTGGCATCAGGTGGGACTGCAGGTGCACGGCTTCGTGAAAAGCATAGGCACAGGGGCATCAGCGGCCACCGGGGAAGCGATGGGGCAGTAGTTGCAGCGTGGGGTGTCATGGAACCATGGCGTGGGTGCAACAGGTAGAAGCTTGGTCGTAGCATGGGCGTGGACGGAGCCTTCGGAGCTATATATGATGGCGGCATATTGAGATTGCAATGCAAGTAACCTGCATGTAAAGTGCGTGTGAGGTGGTACGACTGAGCATGCGGTCGGTTTGGTTGGTTGCGTCAGGTTGCGTGCATGGCTCACGGCCCCTTAGGGGGCTTGCATGCCTTTGTGCCAGCTGTTTCCCCGCGTTTGGACCCGGTTGTTTTCGTGGTGCGCATGGCTCCTCTCACGCTGCCAGGTGCGGCAAAGAAGCACATTTGCTTTTGTTTCAATTGAATGTGATGCCTCCCATACATGTGCCCTCTGCGATGCATGTGGAAAGGCCTGGAGAGCGTGTTGCAACTTTCTCGAAGACACAGTGTGCGGCTGCGCGGATTGCTGCGCGCTTTCGGGGAAGGCACTTGCACCCAGCCTGTTCTGGGGAAAGCGACATATCCACTGTTGGAATTATGGTACGGCACGGACTTCGGAGTTTGACGGTTGACCGTTCTGCGGACACCCTTGTGCAGCCCTTGGAGGGCAGCGCTACGTCAAAGGTTTGTAAGGTCTCGTCCAGCTTCGTCTGCCACACGTTCATGCGTGCCAATCTGTGCCATTGCGCTGCCTGCGGCCTGATTTGGTGCCAGCTGCGACAGCCGGTTGCCACGGCTCACAAACCCTAGCTAGTACCGGTAAGCCAAACGTGCACCCACCCACCTACACCCACCCACCCGCCCCTGCTGTCGTACCAAACCCGCCGTTTTCCTTCCTTTTCCAATAAGAATACAGTTGTGCGTGTCATCCTTGCGGAGGGGCCATGCCGCTGCTGCCGGTGGACGCCGTACGGCTGCCGTATTTTACCACGCCCGAGGGTGTAGACACGAATACGGAGGCAGCAGAGGTAGCAGGGCGTAGACTAGCTTTGTGCAAGCCGCTCGCTGCACGCGGCAATTTCATCGTGTTGCATTCTAATTCATCGTGTTGCACCTCCCGCATGCTTCTGCTGTGTCGGCGGGCTGCTCACTCTGCAGCTGACCGCCGACGGGGCTTGGAGCAGCATGGCCCGACCCTTCCCTGACGCCAAGGACGACCCTGCCACTCTGCGGCGATGGCTTCACCCCATCACCCTCACCCTAACAGCCCAGCCCCCTAGCCAGGCGCCTAGCTCAGGTGCCCCTCAGACGCAGCACCGTGCTCCTGAGTCATGCCGCCTTGTGCCGTACAGTGCGTCCGGTCCAGTGTGCCCCGGCTCTCGCTGCTCCTGCTGCCACAGCCCTCGCTGCTTGGTGCCTTGTTTATGTGTGACCAAGACTCCCTTGCCTGTTACTGGCGAAAGCCCCGTGCATGTCTCTGCCCGTTGTTGGCTGCGTGGGTGCTCTACCGCTGGGTGTAGCTGTTCACTTGCTCGCTAGCGTGGGTTCTGCGGTGCCACCACCGTCACCGACTTGACGGTGACGGTGACGCATAGGAAGGCCGTGCGGGCGCCTGTTGACGGGCCCAGTTGTGACCGAGAGTCCCTTCGTTTACTGGCCAAAGCCCCGCGCAGACCTCTGTCCGTTGTAGGGTGCTCCATGGCGGAGCCTGCACTGGCCACGGCTGCAGCTACAGCACACTTGCACACGTGGGTGCATGCCGTGCTGCGGCGCCGCCACCTTCACCGACTGTAGCAGGCACGTGCAGACTGCGGAGAGCGTTGACGCACGTAAAGGCCATGCGGGCACCTTGTTGACGGGCCCAGTTGTGGCCAAGCCCGGCTCTTGCGTCTTGGCCGTCTGCGGCCTCGTCTGCAGCAGGTACGACGCATATGTTTGCCCGTACACCAGTTGGACGCTGCAGAGCGACACTGTCGTGTCTGCCAGCGCTACTGTTAACCTGTCGATAAAGCTTTCGGGCGCGGTTGCCACAGACAAGCATCGTGCGCTGAGTTTACGGTATGAAAACAAGCCCTCAGACATGACGCGACTCACACACGCGTGCGTTGACAACATGACGATATGATAAGAGGGAGCTGGCTCTCCGTACTGCTGCTTCTGCAGCTGCGCTGCAGTTTTGCGGATGCTGCCACGCTCGCCGCGCTGCCGCGACCCTTGAGAGGATCCACATTCAGCAACTACGATACAATACTACAGCCAAAATACACTCCTGCAGTCAACCCAGCGTTTCCCGGCAAGCAGCGTCGGGTCGCTCGTGCGACTGGTCCACCCGTCCATGTCGAGTCCGGGCTCCCGGTCGTCCCCGCCTGGCCGTTTTGGGAGGAAGATGTGACGAAAGCATTTGCGGCTGACAGCTCCGGGGTGCTTGGCGTCGACGTCACGGACCAGTCAGTCGGCCTGGAGGCCAAGGCGCGGAGAGGGGATGCGCAGGAGCATGAGCACGCGAAGCGCACGGCCCCGACCGCGGCTGCCCGGCGCCGAGTCCAGAGCCAGGGCACCAAGGCGCAGCAGCCTCCCTCCCCCGAGCAGGTGCGTGCATGTGCGACCACCACGTGGGGTTGGGCGGAGGGGCGGTGCGTGGGTTTGGGTGGTAGTTTGCTGGCTCCTTTGAAGGGCTCCCCAACCCTGCCTGTTGGAGGCTGCTGGGGCCTAGACCTAGGGATCCCGAGGCCAAACTAAGCCGGAATTGCAGAATGGCTACGTAGCACATTTGGGAGAGGGTGCCAGAGCACCAAGGCGCAGCAGCCTCCCTCCTCCGAACAGGTGCACAGACGGTCTGCATGCATGACCACCACGTGGGGGTGGGCGGAGGGGGGTAACCGCAGAGCGGCCAAGTAACTAAACCGGAGCGGGCGGAGGGTGGGGAGAGGGGTTTGGGGGCAAGTATCTGGCCGGGAAGGGCACCCCAGCCCTGGCTGTTGAAGGCTGCTTGAGGGGGGCTGGGACTGCAGCGAACTAAAGGCCGCAACGTGCCGTAGCACGGGCTGAGGTGGGGGCTCTTGGGGGACACCTGCGAGCGCGGCTCGCCAGAGTGCAACTACCGGGGGTGGCCATGAGGACACGGCACGTGGCATGTGGGGGAGGAGGCGGGAGCCTGGCAGGGTTTGTTCGGCTGCGAAGGAGGGTTAGGGTTGAGGGGGGAGGACGGAATAGGGGGGAGCGCATGTGCTAGTTTCGACACGGGTGCATGTGGGTTGGGCAGGCCCTGCTCGTCATCTTGAGAGGGGCGGGGGCTGCGGGGGTTGCGGAGCAGCAAAGGGGTTGCGGAGCAGCAAAGGGGTTGCGGAGCAGCAAAGTGGCGAACGGAAACGAGTCGGCCTGCGGCGAGCAAGGGGTGGGGAGGGGGGCCCCGGGCGGCGGTGGCTGCGGGGAAGCAAATGTGCAGCCTGCAACGTGCCGTAGCATGGGCTGGGTGTGGTGGAGGTAACCGCAAAGCGGCAAAGTAACTGAACCGGAAACGGTCTGCCTGGGTGGGCGGTGGTGGGGGGTGGGGTTGGGGGGGGGGGGGGATGGGGGGCAGGAGGGCTTTAAATGGAGTGGGGACCAGGAGGGCTTGCATGAAGGAGGGACGTGAAAGACGAAGGGGCTGCAGGGGAGGGCGTGCGTGGAGGAGCAACGGGACCGCTACGAGGTGTAGGGAGGCCATGGCTGCGCGCCCGTCTCCGCTTAACACTGTGGGAGGGCTGGGTGCCCACTGCTGCGGTACGTGCTGATACTCACTGTTTCACTGCTCTCTTCCATATGTCTCCAGGAAATCAACTATCTTCTCATATATACCATGTGCCTTCCTGCAGAACGCCACGGATGACACCGACGAACTCAACGGCCGGGCCTCAACGCTGCTCAGCCGCCTGCTGGACGTGAGTCACCTGGGTTGGGAGGGGGACAGCCTTATCACCACCATTAAAGTGTGATACTATACAATGGGTGGGGACACAAAACGTATAGTCACGCCTCAACGCTGCTCAGCCGCCTGCTGGACGTGAGTGCGGTGTTGCAGTATACGACATATGTAGTACAGCAAACAGTTATGTTGGCTCTCTGAGGACACAACAAGGCGTAAGGGCGGGCGGGCCTCAACGCTGCTCAGCCGCCTGCTGGACGTGAGTGCATCGAATTGAGAGGGTTATTACAGCCCAACAGCTGGCCGCCAGGGTATGGCAACTGATCGCGACCACTGTGCATGGGGACACAAGATGTAAACACGTATACAGCAGCTGTGGCGAGGGGCTGTGCGAGGGTGAGCGGAGGGCGCGGAATTCGTGAGATACGTTCCTTGCGAGGCGGCTGTGCGGAGGGCAGCCATGACGGGTTCTGATGTGGATGGGAAAGTGATGGCGTGGCGTGGGGTTCAGGAGGCAGGGCTGGAGGAGCCTGGGCTCGCAGGCGGCGGGCGCTGTACGACAGGGCAGGGGCAGGGGCTGCCATGGGAGCATGGGCCTCGGGCGACAGGGTGCTGGTTCACAGCCCATGGGCCCCGCATTCCGGCACCCTCCACCTCATTCCGTTCCCATGTCCCTCTGTCCCGCATGTGCAGGGGTACGACAAGCAGTCGTACCCGTTCGAGCATGTCAATCCCATGCCTTCTTGTGCCTTACCTTGCGTGCCGTACCCTGTGTGCCTTTCCCTGTTTGCCGTACCCCCGTGCGTGCAGGGGTACGACAAGCAGTCGTACCCGTTCGAGCAGGTCAGCGGGCCGGTGCCGGTGGAGATCAATGTGGCGCTGCACAAGTGAGGAGGGGGGAGGGGGGAAGGGGGGAAGGGGAGGGGAAGGGGGGAAGGGGATGGGAAGGGGGGGGGGGGCGTGCGCGCGTGCGTGCCACGTGTCTCCCAACGGCACAGTCCATGTAGCATGGGGAAGCAGGGGTGGGGGAAGGGGAACCGCTGAACCGCTGAACCTTCACCCTTCCAGGATCATCTCGGTCAATCTGCAAGAAGGCACCATGGACGTCAACGCCTGGCTGCGCCTGCACTGGGTGGACCCTCGCCTTGCGTGGAACGCAACGGAGTGGGGCGTCAGCAAGCTGTTCGTAAACAACCCCGAGCTGCGGGTGGGTTGCCCTTGTAGGGAGTGTGCCACATAGGCAAGGGAGAGTGCTTGGACGGTGTACCGCGTGTCATGTGCCACGTGGAACGTGACGCGTGGGGCGTCAGCAAGCTGTTTGTGAACAACCCTGAGCTGCGGGTGGGTTACCAAACATGCGTTATACAACCGGTATTAACATGCAAGGTACATATACACAAGCTTTGGGACTGTGCGCTGCGCTGGGTGGGTGGACCCGCGACTGGCGTGGAATGGGGCGTCTGCTGGGTGGGTTGGCCTCTGTAGGGAATGTGCTACAGAGGTCAAGGGAGGGTGCTTGGACGGTGCGCCGCGTGTCATGTGCCACGTGCCGCGTGGGATCATGTGCCCACGTGGAATCTGGTACCCGGGCGTGACGATAGTGCAAAGTGCTTCACTGACCATGTTGCAATCGCGTACTCCTGCCCCCTTTGCCGTACTGCTGCCGCCGTACACCGTGCTGCCGCCGTACACCGTACTGTGCAGTACATGGACATCTGGTACCCGGACGTGACGCTGTGGAACAGCCCCTACGACCTCGCCAACACGCTGGGGGCGCAGGTGCGTGTTTGAGGGGTCGAAAAATCAAGCATATATGATATATGAGCATAAGTACCGTAATGAGTCAGGCAAAGTTTTACGATGTGATGTACGGGCGCGCCGGTGCCTACTCACCCCCATGGACCTTACTTGTAGCCGAGTGTTGGGGAACGGTTTGAAAGGGCCTGTTTGCCATGACTAACGAGCTGTTGGTGCCCCTGACAGCCATGAACGCCACCTAAGCCACTTCAGCCGGGCGGAGCAGGGCTGCTCCCACCCCTGCCTTCGGTTGTTGCGTTGCTTCCTGTGACGCAGGCAGCCATGCTCAACCCCGGCGGCGACGTGTTTTGGGGCCGAAACGGGCTGCTAAGGGTAAGCACCCCGTGGGTAAGCACCGCATGCAAGGGTGGGTGACTTGTTACACCCAACAGCACGCACGTTTGACAGGATGTGCAGCAGAGCCCTGCCAACCCTGTGCGCAAGGGGGCGTGGCTTACACGCCGATAGGTTTGTCGCTGGCCGTTGCACTCTAACGGCCGCCCTTCCCTCAACTGCTCTCTCCTGCACGTGGCAGCGCCCTGGTGGCTAGGGCGCTGCAGGGACGATTCCTTGCACGACGGTGCGCGCACCCCGCTTACCCCAGCGATTCGCGCAACGAATGCCGAATACCTACGGCGTCGTCAGCACAGCTACGCCGCCCTACCCTCGCAAACCCCCTTCCCTCGTGCGGCATGTGCCATGCAGCTTTGGTCGTGGGCATGGCCTTTCTTTTACAGTCCCCTGTCGTCATGTCACGGCCATCCGTCGTGTTCCCCGCATTGTTAACTTTTATCAACCCCCTTCATGCCCCTCCTGCAGGTGTCGTGCAATTTCCGCGGCCTGGTGGCCTTTCCCTTCGGCCCCGTCAAGTGCCTGCTGGAGTTTGGCACGTGGTCGCACGGCCCGCTGAGCGTCATCGTCAAAGAGGCGCCGCAGGTGAGACAATGTGTCTGATCTGTAATATATTTATTAGCGTGTTTGTGTTGTGCATATAAAATTTTCGTGTGCCTCCTGGAGTTTCGCACGTGGTCGCATGGGCCCCGAAGCGTCAAGTTGCGCAAGTTGATCGTGGTCCTGCTGGAGTCTGGCACGTGGTCGCACGGCCTGCTGAGCGTGACCCCCTGCTGCAGAACTGCCGTACGACCGGCGCACATGCTCCTCGCCTTGGCCCTTACACCCCGCCCCTTTTCCCCATGTCCGACTCCCCTGCAGGGGCGGCGCAAACCGCATGCCGTACATTTGCCGTACATACATCCATTGACTGTGGTCCTTACGCTGCCATGTGTATGGGCGATTTGCCCACATGAAACGACCCTGGGTCACCGAATTGGTAACAAGGTTTCCGTCGCGAATACGCCCTTGATACACTCGCCTAACAGATCAGCGAATAGCCCCAAATTTATTATGAATTTATAACATGATACCCAAATGCCGCAAGTAGCCCGTAGTAGGGCTAACGCAGAGGCGGTTGGAGCGCCGCAAAATCTACTAAGGCCGACACCCTAGTTCCACTACTGGTGTGGACCAAGGAAAGCCACTC